>Ga0172378_10003503_pt1 | contig 14744 bp, 9 predicted proteins | sample GrowelOW332metaG_FD_119755 | JGI IMG/M metagenome (GOLD analysis project Ga0172378, IMG submission 119755) | Groundwater microbial communities from an aquifer near a municipal landfill in Southern Ontario, Canada - Pumphouse #3_1 metaG | ecosystem: Environmental > Aquatic > Deep subsurface >... | reverse complement strand
TTTTCTTTATTTTCCCATTCAGATCGTATTAATCCATAAGGAGACAAGTATTTAATATTGGCAGAAGTAATATCTCCGGATATTGCCGGATGAATAATAAATTCTTTAAAAGCCACTGAATTATCTTTTAAACGCAAACCTCCCAGACCACTGTAAAGCCATTCCATTAAATGGCCAAGCATAAGATGGTTATTTGATACTGAACTATAAGCCTGCCATGATTCTGTTAATGCGGTGGCACCATGAGCTAATTGCCATCCATAACCCGGTACGTCATATTTACAATTCATATCATAGATAACATCAGATCTGTCATTAGACTCCAGAATTCTAAGAACATATCTGTATCCTATGTCTCCTGCTGTTAAGGCATTATTTCTGCTATGAATATCCTTTATTAAATTATTTAAAACTTGTTTTTTATTTATAGAATCTACTAAACCAACATAGAGAGCCATGGCATTGGCAGTTTGACTATTACGATCATATATTCCTTTTTTCAGGAATTTTTTATTAAAAGCAGGCTTTACTTCATTTGCCAGATTTTTAAAAAAAGTAGCATCGTTAGTATTCCCCAGTAATACGGCTATTTTTTCCATTATAGTAATATCGTAATAATAGATGGCGGTAGCTGTAAAACTATTTGAAGTTAGTTGCGCAATACCAGGAGCTTCCGGACCTATATCAAACCAGTCACCCAGTCCGTAGGAAATAATATGATCTGAAGATTTTGATGTTAAATATTTTAGATACGCTTTCATAGATGAATAGTAATTAGCCAGAAGCGATTTATCTCCATACCATTTATAGATATACCACGGACATATAATAAAACTGCTTCCCCATTCAGGGGTATCTTTGAACCCTCCTGAAAATTCCACATATTCCGGAGCTATACATGCTATCATACCGTCTGATGATTGAGAATCTTTTATATCCATCATAATCTTACTATAAACGTTTGGCAAATAATAGCGGTATAGTAATGAGTATTGCATAAGATGATCCTGTTCAAGCCAGCCCAGCTTTTCCCTGTGTGGACAGTCCGTAATTACACTTGCCATATTACTGCGAATAGCCCAGTCAATTAGAGTATGAATTTTATTAAACATTGGGTCTGAACAACTGAAAGAACTTAATTCCTGTGCCGAATTACAGGTATGCAACCCCTTAAGATTTGTTATAACAGGTAATCCTTTAGGATTAGGTTCTCCGGCAGGTACAGCTCCTTCTAACTGTATATATCTAAATCCATAATATGAAAATTGTGGTTGCCATGATTCATTTCCGACTCCTTTTGTAGTATATGAGAAATAATATGGACTTCCTGATGCTTTTTGATTAACAGTAGTGTCTGCCTTGATTAATTCAGCAGGCCTGAATATAACATTTTGTTTTTTTGTTGAATTTAACTGCATAGAAATGATTCCGGAAAAATTTTGTCCAAAATCATATACATAATTCCCTTTTTGTGTCTTTAATATTTTAACAGCAGGAAGTACCATTTTTACTTTTAAAGGTTCTTCTGAGTCGGCAACCAATTTTGTAATCCATTTAGTATCAATGGCATTTTGCCATTTATCGTCATTATAGCCGGGTAATAACCATCCGGCTTTTTCTTTATTGGCATCATAGTCTTCACCACCGTATATGCTGCTGTATGTAATCGGACTTTCTGTTACTTTCCAATTTTTATTAGTAGAAATGACGGATTTCGTACCATCTTTATATGTTATTATTACCTGCATTATTAAACGGGGTGCACCATAGGAAACGAGAAGTTTGTAATATCTTTCCGCAGGAATATTAAAAAATCCATTTCCTAACATTACCCCTAATGTATTTACTCCGGATGTAAGTTGTTCGGTAATATCGAAGCATTTGTATAAAGCCGTTTTATCGTATTTTGTCCATCCGGGATCCAGAAAATTATTTCCCACTTTTTTACCGTTAATGAAAAAATCAAATTGTCCGAGTCCTGAAACATAGGCTACTGCATTTTTTATTTTTTTATTCAGCTTTATTTCTTTCCTAAACTGTGGCATATGATACATTCCCGCTTCTTTATATTTCTTTTTATCAGATGAAGAATCGTGAGTACCCGGAAGAATTTTTATTTTATCTTTTTCCAGTGCTATCCATTTAGCACCTTCCCAGTCAGAATCTTTTAATCCTGTACGAAAGGTGTTTATTAAACTCCAGTTTGATGATTTTTTATTACCATCCCAAACTTTTACTTTCCAGTAATAAATTTTATTGGAAGCTAAAGGAACACCAGCATAAGGTATTAGGTATGATTGAGAAGAATTTTGATTTTTACTATCCCAGATATTCCCTATGTTTTTATCTAATAAATTCTTGTCATCAGATATTAGTATATGCCAGGCAGACTGTGTAAAATTTCGTTTATTTGTATTAATACACCAGCTAAATCTGGGAATATTTGTTGTTATATTTAAAGGATTATTACTGTATTCACATTTTAAATTATAAACGGAATGTGTCGCTGTAACTCCTGTCAATACCTGAATTAATAAAAGAAAAACTAAGCTTATTTTTTTCATTTATTTAATATTTTCTTAATAGGAAGCAGAGATATAATTTTCTTTTATTGATAAAATCAATATTTATATTTTCTCTAAACTCTTCTTTGGCAGCCAACCCTGATTTCCATCTTCAATTTTGATTTCGTACCACGTATCAAGGCTGTCTTTTATCTGTACTTTTAATCCTTCATGAATTAAGAAAAGATCGGTTCCTCCTTCAGACGGAGAACTTTTTACAGTTATACTTGGCTGTGTTATGATGGCAGAATTATGTCCTTCGATTTTCTTTTTTTGTGATGAGGCAAAGTTGAAACTCAGCAGGGTAGTGATTAACATAAGTATTCCTATCCAGAAAGAACTTTTTTTTATGGTTCTTGTACGACTTAAAAAGAAAATACCTGCAAGAAACATTAGCAGAATAAATGAAATAGTGCTTATATGTGCCCAGCCGTCGGAAGAGAATTTGTTTTTGAAATTATCATACCAGCGAACAAAGAAAACCTTGGGTATCGCATCAATTGCATCAACCACATACCGTTTGGCAAGATTTAAATTGAATTGGATATCATCATCATTTGGAGCAAGTAGCTTAGCTCTTTCATACTGAATAATAGATTGGGTGAATTTGCCTGATTTATAATAGGCATTTCCCATATTGTAATATATTTCTGCGGATTCATTTTTATTATTAAGAATTTCCTGATAGATTTCTATGGCCTGATCGTACTTTTTTGTATCATAATATTTTCCGGCCTTCACCATAAGAGAATCCTGTGCCTGAAGGGCTAACGGAAATAAAAACAACAAAAACAGTGATAATATATTTTTTATTCTTCGTTTCATTTCTTTCTTTTTTTATTGCTTGAAATCTGTTTCTCAAATTGTCCCATCAATTGTGCTGCTTTTGAATAAACATCTGCAATGGTTTCTTTTGTTGAGGAAGGAGCATATTGGGCGAATTCACAGGTGTCTAATATTTTTATTAATTCATCTATAGTTTCCTGTTTTACATTTTTATCTTTAAGTGTATCAATAGCTTTATCCCTGTTTAAATCAGCTAAAGGAATGTTCAATTTGTCACTCATATATCCCATAACAGCATTTAAAACAGCTTTATAAAAGTCTTCAGACTTATTCTGTTTCAGAAATTCTTTGGCTTTCTTTAATCTTTTTCTTGCAACCTTATTCGCCTTTTTTGTCCTCACAAGCTGGATATTTGCATTTTCTTTTATTTTTTTTCTATATATAATAACTATGATCAGAAAGATGACCACTGTAAGAATATAATACATCCAGAAGTTTAAAGTTCCGTAGAAGAAACAATCTTTCTGTCTTATTTTATATTGATTTTGTTTAAGATAACGGATATCTTTTCCGATAAATCTTACATCTTCTTTAGAATAAGCACTGGTTACAGTTTGATTTTGTTCTTCGTTACCCGGATCTACATGTATTTTGAATTCTTTTGAACTTTCTGTTTTATATTTTCCCGTTGAAGGATTAAAGGATGAAAAATTAAAAGGTTTTATTATATAGTCTCCCTCATGACGGGGAATAATTAAATATTCAAATGATTTTGATCCTGTCTGTCCGTTTACTGAGGCTATCTGATTGTCGGTAGATTTTGGATCATAGACTTCAAAGTCAACCGGAAAGTTTATTTTTGGAGCATTAATGAGTTTCAGATTGCCGGTTCCTGATATTTTTACTTTTAGAGTAATTGCTTCGTTAGCTTTTACTTTGTCTTTATCTAATGAAGCTGAGAAATTCAGGTTCCCAACACCACCACAAAATCCCGAAGGAGAAGAGGGTAGGTCTCTTACATTTAAATATACAGGATCACTTGTAGCTTTTGCAGAAACTGTTCTGTAATTATCGAAAAAATCGTCAAAGAATCCTTTTTGGCTTGAGACTCTTTGTTTTATATCGCATGTAATCTCGAAAGGATCAATTTTTAATTTTCCTGTCTGCTGGGGAAAAAGGATGGTTTTTTTAAGAATACCTACCTGGTAAATTTTATTTTTATAAACCTCTCTTTTAAAATTAACCTGATTGGAAATCTTTATATCCTGTGTCCAGAATCCTTCATATGAAGGTACTTTGACATCACTAAAATTGGATATTGGAACATTCGGAGCTACATATATCTTCACTGTTGCAATAACTTGCTCTCCCTTATATGCAGAAGATTTGCTTAAATTTGTTTTTACAAAAAGGTCATCTTTCCCGAGACTTGAAGAAACCGATTGCTGTTTCTGCTGACTCTGACCGTATCCGTTTCCGGAAGAACTATTCCCCTGTGATTGTGATGAAGAGTTTGACTGCCTTTTTACAACCTGAATGGTCAGTGAATTTGACTGATATTTTTCACCGTCTACATTTATAGATGCAGGCTGTATTGTGAATTTTCCTTCTTTTTTAGCACTTAAGATATAAATGTAAGAATAGGAAACCGATCGGGTGGTTTTTCCATTAATCATTTGAAAGCTTGAGCTTTGAGATGTTGATGGCCCCATTAAAATATTAAAATCGGATAAATCCGGTAATTGCAGATTACTCCCCTTATCGTTTATAGAAAAAGAAAGCCTGAACTGCTCTCCTGTGGAGATTACTTCTGGTCCGGACATAGTAAACTGTGTAATGTCCGCTCCGGCAAAAAATGACGGAATCAGGAATAAAATTGTTATTAAAAGTTTCTTAAATATCATATTATGCTTCCATTGTATTTTTTCGTCTCAAAATTAATTAAAATTTTAATTATGAATTCAATATTTATTTTGTCAGGGTTAATTTATAATTTTGGCTTTAGCCCATTACCAGTCCTTTTCAATTTTTTGTTGCTGTGTTTTAACTGCCTTTGCCTTTTCCAGTTTTTTCTGAGTTTTCTTTTCATTATTTTCAAGGGCTTGCAACATACGTTCAGCATTTTCTTTTGAAATTTTAGGCTGCTGTTGTTGTTTCTGCTGCTTATTCTGTTTGTTTTGCTGATTCTGTTTATTCTGGTCTTTTTTGTTCTTATTCTGATCTTTATTTTGTTGATCTTTATTCTGATCTTTATTCTGTTTATTCTGTTTATTCTGATCTTTATTTTTATTCTTGTCTTTATTGTCTTTTTTATCTTTGTTTTTGTCTTTTTGTTTCTGTTTTTGTTTCTGATCTTTTAGTTTCATGGCATAAATAAGATTATATTTACTTTCAAGGTCATTGGGATTATTCCGCAGTGCATTTTTATATGCCTCTATGCTCTCGTCAAGCTTTTTTTGCATCATCAGAGAATTTCCCATATTATAATAAGAACGGGATTTATCAATTTTATCTGTGTTCTTTTTTGCCAGTTCTTCAAATTTTTCCGAAGATTCTTTAAAATTATTCTGTTTATATAACGCATTTCCTAAATTATAATTCCATTTTGCATCATCTGGTCTTTTTTCCAGAGCTTTGCGGTAGAGAACCTCTGCTTTATTAAATTTTGTAGTATCAGCATGGGCGGTATCTTTTAGGGCTTCCTCATACAGATCATTCCCTTTACGGATGAATTTACGTTCCTCCTGAGCATTTGTTTTAATGCTGAGAAAACTAAATATTAATAATAAATAACAAGCAATCTTCATTTCTGTAATAATTTATCAATCGTATATAATCCGATTATACTATAACTCATTTTTCTTTATTCCCAAATAGTCTGATATTCTTAAGATATTTATTTTTTCTCTCAAGAATAAAGAAATCAAAAAACAACACTATAAGGGCAAATCCTATGAACCATTGAAACTGGTCGTTATATTCAGAATAAATCTTCGATTCCATTTCAGCACCCTTCATTTTTTTTATTTCTTTGAAAAGCGTGTTTAAACCTACTTCAGCGTTATTAGCCCTTACATAAATACCTTGACCGGCAGCAGCAATTTCCTGAAGCATTTTTTCATCCAGTTTTGTAACAACTACCTGTCCTTTTCTGTCTTTTCTATAATCTTTCTGTCCGTTGATGTAAACAGGGATTGGGGCTCCGTCGGGTAATCCCATGCCTATGGTATGCACTGTAATTCCCTGACCTGAAGCATCAGTAGCTGCTCCCACAGCATCATCTTCATGATTTTCGCCATCGGTAATAACAATGATTGCTTTATTACCTTTAAAATCAGGATTAAAAGAACTGATAGCCATATTGATAGCTGATCCTATGGCTGTACCCTGCTTAGGTACGATATTGGTGTTTACCGATTCCAGAAATAGCTTAGTATATTCATAATCAGTAGTAATAGGAATCTGTGTATAGGCATTACCCGCAAAAACAATCAGACCAATTTTATCATTGTTAAGTTTGTCCACAAGACGAATTATGGCTCTTTTTGATCGTTCAAGACGATTGGGCTGAATATCCTCTGCCAGCATAGAGTTTGATACATCAAGAGCAATCATCAGTTCTACTCCTTTTCTCTTTTCTGTTTTTAATTTACTTCCAAACTGAGGTCTTGCCAGTCCTAAAATAATAGACGTAATAGCCAGCATCCAAAGAATGAACTTGAAGATCGGTCTGCTTTTACTTGCATTGGGCATCAGCTCCTTTATAATATTTTCCTGCCCAAATTTCTCAAGAAGCTTTCTTCTTCTTATTCGTGTAAGAATAAAAAGAAAAATTAGTACCGGTATTATTATCAGTCCGTATAAATATATACTATTTGCAAATCTAAAAATTTCCATTTTTTAAATTTTAGGGAAGATTTCTAAAAACAGTTGTTTTAAAAAATAGTCCGAGAATCAGACAAAGAGTTCCGCCAAGCAGAAAATTTTCATATTCTTCTTTTTTCTTGCTGTATTTTTTAACATCTATTTTCGATTTCTCCATCTTGTCAATTTCTTTATATATCTGAATTAACTTATCATTATTTGTAGCTCTAAAGTATTTTCCGTCGGTGGTATCGGCAATTTTCTGAAGAGTTTCTTCGTCGATTTTTACAGGAACATTCTGTATACGTGTACCAAACGGGGTAGGCACTGGATAAGGTGCAGTACCTATTGTCCCTACACCAATAGTGTAAACTCGTATTCCGAAAGTCTTAGCCAGTTCCGAAGCCGTTACAGGAGCAATTTCTCCGCGATTGTTTTGACCGTCTGTTAAAAGGATGATTACTTTACTTTTTGCAGTGCTTCCTTTAAGTCGCGCTACGGCTGTTGCCAGTCCATTACCTATGGCAGTTCCGTCTTCGATCATTCCACTTTTTACTTCATTAAACAGATTGATTAGTACAGCATGATCAGAGGTTAGCGGACATTGTGTAAAACTTTCTCCTGAGAAAATAACCAGTCCTATTCTGTCATCAGTCCGTCCTGATATGAATTGTGTGGCAATTTTTTTTGCTGCTTCAATTCTGTTTGGCTGAAAATCCTGCGCCAGCATAGAACTTGAAATGTCCAGCGAAAGGACTATATCAATACCTTCAGTAGATACATTTTGCCAGTTCTTTGACGACTGTGGCCGTGCAAGTGCAATTGTTAGTAGTGAAAAACCTGCCATTTCCAGTAAAAACGGAAGATGACGACAGTAATGTTTCCAGCTTTTTGAAATATTAATAAATCCTCTTATCGAAGAGAAATGTATACTTGCTCCGGATTTTCTGTATCTGAGTATATACCATACTATTATTGGAATTAATACTAATAGCAGATAAAAAAAATCCGGATTTTTAAACGTAATTCCGCTCATTGCTTTTTCTGTTTAATTTTATCATCAGAAGAAGGTTTTTCTTTTTGGGGAAGTGATTCTTTTTTCTGTTCTTTATTTTCAACATTTTTCTCTTTCTGAATGTTACCTTCTTTAATCTTTTCAGTTTCCTTTATTTCGGGCTTTGTTTCGTTAACAAAGACATAGGCATCTTTTAATGTTTGCTCATTATAGTCAGGAGCAGGTTTATATTTTGCAAATTTTACAAGATCCGCTGTATTTAGAATATCTTTTAACTCATTGTACAATTTATCGGGAATAAGTTCTTTGTTCTCTATAAATTTGGACAATATTTCATCGGTTGTACATTCCATAGTCTTGATGTGAAATTTATTCTGTATATAAATACGTAGTGTATCCGTAATTTTGCTGTAATACTTTTTTATCTGATTTTTCTGCCATAATTTTTCATTTCTAATTTCATCCAGAGATCTGAGTGCTACAATATGAGGAGGCTCAATTGGTTTAAGTGGCTTACCGAAAAGTGACCTGTTATGCTTTTTTCTGTTTATATAATAAAAAAGGAAGAAAAGCAGTGAGGCTATTAGTATAATACCCAGAATATATGGAGATGCTTCTTTTAGATTTACCGGTGCCTTATACGGAAGTTTAATATCCACAGGCCCCTTGGTCGTATCAATTTTCATGCCTTTTACAAAGAAATCAACCGGAAGTGTCTCTATTGTATCAGTAGTCCTTTCGTTTTTTCTTGAAAAATAAAAAGGAGGGATTACCTGTTTACCTGTGTCGAAAGAAGTAATGGTTAGATTCTGAATAATCTTGATTTGTTCGTCCTTGTCCAGATGAAATGTGTCAAGCGGAGAACGTTTTATTACTTCTATTGTAGAAGATAGTGAATCTCCTATTTCAGGAAAATTAATATTTATTCCTTCAGGCTGATCCAGTTCTAAATGTACTTTCAGCTGATCTCCAATTAGAACATGAACGGAATCAATGGTGGCTCGTGCCTGAATTCTTTGTGCACGAACCGGAGCTGAATGAAGAACTCCAAGACTTAACATCAGCATAAAATAAAACAGATGTTTCTTATATGTTTTCATATTTAAGATTTTAATCCTCTCTTTTTGAATAAGCCCATAAGAGCAATTACATAATCTTCATTTGTATTAATATTAACATGATCCACACCGGATTTTTTGAATGTGTATTCCAGCAGTCTCAGATTATTGTCATACCACTGAGAATATGTATGACGAACTTTTGAACTGCTTGTATCCACCCAACAGTATTTTCCCGTTTCAGCATCTTTTAGTTTTATCATCCCCACGGGAGGAAGATTAGTTTCTCTCTGATCGTAAATTCTCAGGGCTACCATATCGTGTTTGTTATTGGCAATGGTCAGTGATTTTTCAAATTTTCTTTCTTTTTGTATGAAATCTGAAATAAGAAAACAAGTACATCTTTTTTTAATAGCATTTGTAAAATAATGTAATGCTTCGCTTATATTGGTTCCTTTTTTTTCAGGGGTAAAGTCTATTAATTCTCTTAAAATATGAAGAATATGCGTTTTCCCTTTTTGAGGAGGAATAAATTTTTCTATTTTTTCTGAGAAAAATATAATACCGATTTTATCGTTATTTTGTATGGCTGAAAAAGCAAGAATACCTGCTATCTCCGTAATAACATCCCTTTTGAATTTATCAAAAGTTCCGAAATTACGAGAACCGCTAACATCTACAAGTAACATAACGGTTAGTTCTCTTTCTTCCTCGAAAATCTTAATGTAGGGTTTGTTATAGCGTGCCGTCACATTCCAGTCGATATTCCGTATATCATCTCCAAACTGATATTCCCTGACTTCACTGAAAGCCATTCCTCTTCCTTTAAAGGCAGAATGATATTCGCCGGCAAATATGTTCCGGCTTAATCCTCTGGTCTTTATCTCGATTTTCCTGACTTTTTTTAATAATTCCTTATGTTCCATAAATGAAAAATATAGGTTTTTGGTACCAGTTTTAAGATTCCCTCATTCGATAAGCATAGGTTTTGTTTATTATCCTTTTTGTCTTATGTCTGTGAATATGAACCAAATAACCGGGAACCAATCTTTTTTCGTTCTTAATTCTCCGTTAAAGAGCTTTGTAATCCCGATTTTATTAAGTATCAGAATTTACGATCCAAAAATATTTTTTATGGGACTTCCACAATATTAAGAATGTCGGTGATAATTTCTTCAGAAGTAATGTTATTTGCTTCAGCTTCATAATTCAAACCAATTCTGTGACGAAGAACATCCGGGCATACGGCACGAACATCTTCAGGAATTACGTAACCACGGCGTTTAATAAAGGCATATGCCTTGGCTGCACGTGCCAGGTTAATACTTGCTCGCGGAGAACCACCGAAAGAAATCATATCGGCATACTTTTCAAGTTTATAATCTTCCGGATGACGTGTTGCAAATACAATCTCAACAATATATTTACTGATTTTGTCATCAAGATAAACATCCTTAACTACATCCTGAGCCTTAATAATATCTTCAGGTTTCAAAATAGTTGTAGGTGTTGGATATTGTTTTAAAAGATTTGACTTTATTATTTCTTCTTCTTCTTTTTTCTTAGGATAATCAATAACTACTTTAAGCATAAAACGGTCAACCTGGGCCTCAGGCAGGGGATAAGTCCCTTCCTGTTCAATTGGATTTTGTGTAGCCATAACAAGAAAAGGATCCTGTAGCTTAAAACTATTCTGTCCTATGGTAACCTGATGCTCCTGCATGGATTCCAAAAGTGCTGACTGTACTTTTGCCGGTGCACGGTTAATTTCATCTGCAAGAATAAAGTTTGCAAAAATAGGACCTTTTTTAACAATGAATTCTTCCGTTTTCTGACTGTAGATCATAGTACCTAAAAGGTCGGCCGGTAATAAATCAGGAGTAAACTGAATCCTGGAAAATTTTGCATCTATTGTTTTTGCAAGAGTATTAATTGCCAGTGTTTTTGCAAGACCGGGAACTCCTTCCAATAGAATATGACCACCTGTAAGCAAACCTATCATCAGACTTTCAGTAAGATGTTTTTGCCCGATGATAACCTTGCTCATTTCTATATTAATCAAATCTACAAACGAACTTTCCTTCTGGATTCGCTCATTTAGTTCTTTAATATCAATTTCCTGATTCATCTTTTTTATTAATTAATTTTTGAAAATACGAATTTACATTTAATTCATACAAAAAAGAACTTAACTTTGTTAAAAGTTGTTAAGCCTGATTACGCTCTATTACGAGACTAAAGGCATTAAATTTTATTATTGTAAAAAATATTCGATGCAACGCTACTTTATTGAAATGGCATATAATGGAACTAATTATCACGGCTGGCAAATACAGCCCAATGGTGTGACAGTACAAGCTTCTATGGAAAAAGCACTGAGTACGATATGCCGTGAAAAAATATCGGTAACCGGAGCGGGACGAACAGATTCAGGAGTGCATGCATCTTATTTTGTAGCTCATTTCAATTCGGTTTCCACGACATTGGATAATCCGGGTTTTTTGCAACATTTAAACGGGTTTTTGGATAAGGATATAGTTGTTTACAGCATTAATAAGGTAAAGGAAAATGCTCATGCCCGTTTTGATGCTTTTTCGAGAACTTACCGGTATTATATTCATCAGAATAAAAATCCTTTTAAACAGGATACTTCATGGTTCTTGCGCTGTGACCTGGATGTTGATAACATGAATGAAGTCTCCAGAATGTTGGTCGGAACTCATGATTTTACAAGTTTTAGTAAACTTCATACCGATGTAAAAACTAATGATTGTACGGTTGATCTTGCACAATGGGAAAGAAAGGGAGATTCCATAATCTTTACAGTAAGGGCCAATCGTTTTCTTAGGAATATGGTCAGGGCTATTGTCGGAACACTAATTCTTGCCGGTAAGAACAAGATTAATAAAGAAGATCTTACAAACATATTGAAACTTAAAGACCGTTCTTCGGCAGGAATGTCTGTCCCTGCTCAGGGGTTATTTCTTGCGGATATCAGATATCCTGATAATATTTTTAAAAATTCGTACATAGGAAAAAGTTAAGTACGAATTTTTAAAATTTTATAAGTTTTCTGTTTTATAAAGTATTATCCTGGATTAGATTATCGATTCTACTATTTTTTAACTACGGTAAAGTTATCTTTTAATCTGATATCTTCAGAAGAACTCCCTATCATTACCTCAAATTCTCCGGGTTCTACTACTTTTTCCATTTGTTGATTCCAAAGACTTAACTCGTCATAATTAACTTTAAATTCAACTTTTTTAGATTCTTCTGGCTTTAATTCAATTTTACTAAAACCTTTTAATACTTTTACCGGAGTGGTAACTGAACTATATTTGTCATTAAGATAAAGCTGAACTACTTCCTTGCCGGTTACTTTGCCAATATTTTTTATTTCAAGAGAAAGATTAATCGTCTGACCAGGATGAATTTCTTTATTTTCTATTTTAAGGTTAGAATATTTAAATTGGGTATAACTAAGTCCATATCCAAAACAAAATAACGGCTCTGGAGATGAAAAAACATAATCACGTCCGGGGTTATCAGGTGTTCCGCTTTTGTGATAAAATCCTCTGGCTGATGGTTTGTATGTTGCCGTATTGGGTATGTGTCCAACATTTACAGGTACTGTTACAGGAAGTTTTCCTGAAGGATTCACTTTGCCAAACAAAATATTAGCAATAGCTGTTCCTCCCTGTTCTCCAGGATACCATGCTTCGATAATTGATGGAATATTTTTCTTTTCCCAGGGTATTGAATATGAACGACCATGTATCATTACCAAAATTACAGGTTTTCCTGTTGCACAAATTGCCCGGATCAAATCTGTTTGTACTCCGGGAGGTGTTAAGGTACTCCTGTCATAACCTTCTCCACAGGTATTGCCTATATTCTGATTCTTGTCGTTACCCCAGCCAATCCCAGAATAAATTATACTTGTTCCTCCTATTGCAAGAACTACTACATCACTTTTTTTTGCAACTTCTACAGCTTTTGAAAACCCACTTTTATCCAGATTTGTTATCCCACAGCCTTTTGCATAATTTACTTTTACTTTGGGCTCTGCAATTTGTTTTATTCCCTCAAGCAGAGTTATCCCATAATCATTGCTTTTCGTAGCTGAATAGTCGCCAAACTGTACCTGATCTGCGTTAGGGCCAATTACTGCTATTGATTTTAGTTTTGATCTGTCCAGTGGAAGCAATTTATTCTGGTTCTTCAAAAGGATAATAGATTCTTCAGCAATTTTAAGTGCATGAGCTATATTTTTCTTTGTATGTATTATGCTACTCCTGTTTTTAGGTACTGTATATATATTGTCAAACAGACCTGCTTTAAATTTTGCGGTCAATACATGATTAACAGCAGAATCAACTACACTTTCTTCCAGTTCTCCGTTTTTGATTAATTCTTTTAATTCTCCGTATGCATATTGAGAAGGAGCCTCTAAATCAACGCCTGCACTTATTGCCTGCATTGCAGCTTCCTTTTTACTCGATGCTGTATAATGGAAACTGTGAAGCATTTCTATAGCTGTATAGTCGGAAAAAATGTAGCCTTTGAATCCCCATTCTCCTCTTAAAATATCTTTAAGTAACCATTTATTTGCATGAACAGGCACACCGTCTACTTCCTGATAACCTGGCATCAGACTATATATATTAGCTTCTTTTACTACCTTTTCAAATGGTTCCAGATATAAGCTTCTCAAATCTCTTTCACCAACAACCGATGGTGCGATGTTTATTCCTGCCTGGGGGATACTATAGGCTACAAAATGCTTGGCCGTACACATTAAATGATTCTTAGGAATATGATATTTTGTAATTTTTGGATCTCCCTGTACTCCTGTAACAAAAGCTTTACCCATTTCTGAAACAAGGAAAGGATCCTCTCCGTAACATTCTTCAACTCTGCCGTAGCGGGGATCAATTGCTAAATCAAAGAGCGGTGACAATGCCTGATCTACACCTGATGATGATGCCTCTTTTGCTATTATTTCTCCCATTGTATGAATTAATCCTGGATTCCATGTACTACCTTCTGATATTGCCTGGGGAAAAATTGTTGTTCCGACTGCTAATTGTCCGTGAAGACATTCGCCTATTTGAATAGCCGGAATGCCCAAACGTGTGTTTTCACGTAAATATTTATCGGCAGCAGCTGATAACCTGGCTATTTTTTCATGCTCTACAAAAGGACTTTCAAGACAACCTATGCTCTGCCCTTTGAATAATTTTTTCAATGATTCTTCTGTTATTTCTCCATTCTCATCTATTTTAAGCTGTTTTAAACTTTTCATAGATAACTGAAGTATCTTCTCGTCAATGGTCATTCTGGATAATAAATCATCTACCCTTTCTTTTACTGACAATCTGGTATCCTGATAAGGATAGTCAATATTACTTCCATTAACAATTGTAACATATGATAATAATATATACAATATCA
>Ga0172378_10003502_pt1 | contig 14747 bp, 11 predicted proteins | sample GrowelOW332metaG_FD_119755 | JGI IMG/M metagenome (GOLD analysis project Ga0172378, IMG submission 119755) | Groundwater microbial communities from an aquifer near a municipal landfill in Southern Ontario, Canada - Pumphouse #3_1 metaG | ecosystem: Environmental > Aquatic > Deep subsurface >... | reverse complement strand
CGTCCTACACTGATTACAATTAAATTTTGAAGCGATACCCTGCGCCCCAGACCGTTTGAATATATTGGGGCGCACCTGAATCCGCCTCGATTTTTTCCCGCAGACGATTGATATGAACAGCAACTGTCGCTGCATCGCCTAAGGCATCATATCCCCAAATTCGTTCGTACAGAGTCTCTTTATCAAATACCATATCGGCATTTTTTACCAGAAAAAGCAACAATTCATATTCCTTATTTTTCAGACTAATTTCTTCGTCCATTACATATACGCGGTGTGCTCCTGTATTTATTCTTATATTTCCAATCTTGATTTCTGGTTCTACTGCTGTGAGTTGGCACTCTTTTAGTCGTTCATATTGTGCCAGATTGGCTTTTACTCTCGCAACTAAAACACTGGGAGAGAATGGCTTTTCAATATAATCATCCGCACCGATTCCCAATCCCCGAATTTTATCGATATCTTCTTGTTTTGCTGTTACCATCAGTATAGGAATATCTAATTTTTCCCGCAGCTTTCGGCAAACCGAAAAACCATCTAAACCCGGCAGCATCAAATCCAGAAGAATCAAATCAAATGCTCCGTCCAACGCCTGCTTCAAGCCATTTATTCCATCCGAGGCAATATCTACTGCAAAGTGATCAATTTCTAAGTAGTCTCGTTCAATCGCTGCAATTGCACTATCATCCTCAATAATCAAAATCTTTTTCACATGGATTCCTCCCTATGCTTTGGAAATGAAATTACAATTTTAAGACCATGCGGTAGTACATTCTCCGCTCGAATAGAACCGCCCATTCTCAATACAGCTTTTTCAACAATTGCCAGACCAAGGCCGCTTCCTTTATGAGGATTGCTCCTGGATGGATCGCTGCGATAAAAAACATCAAACAGCCGGGAAAGATCTTCTTGCGGGACCCCCGGTCCATCATCTTCTATAGTGAATTGAATATGGTCTCCATGCTTATCACAACGCAGCTTGACACTGCCAGGCGGTTTCTCTTTATATTTTAAACTATTTTCCAAAATATTAGAAATCATACTGCGCAGTTGAGCAGGATCTGCATAAATTTTCCCACACGGTTTGATATTTGAACCATCTATTTGCAGCCCCTTTGCTTTATATTCTTCCATATCCTGCTGTATTATTACAGCTATTTCTTTATTCAGCTCGAGTACCTCCGGATAACAAGGATACTCTTCAAAATCCATTTTAGAAAACATAAACAGATTGGCGATCATACGTTCAATATCATTTGCCTTTGTCCGTATCATTTCCAAATAACGAGCCTGTGCTTCAGGCGTTTGTGCGACTCCATCGATAAGCCCTTCCGTATAAGCTTTAATCGATGTGAGTGGCGATCGCAGATCATGTGACATCCCTGCTATTAGCTCTTTACGATTTTTTTCCTGATTTTGGATTACTTCTACTGATTCACGAAGTCTCACGGCCATATCATTAAAATCCTCACAAATCGGCATAAATTCATCTGCTACTTTATGTTGTATGCGAATATGCAAGTTTCCATCCCGAATCTGATGAACTCCTTTTGAAAGTTCTTCTAACGCTCCCTGAATATGGCGAAATACAAATCGTGTCAAAAATCGATTTGTCAAAAAAACAGTTCCGGCGACGCAAATAAAAATCATCCAGCCTACTATTTTGACTGCACTTTTTCCCGGCCAGGTTCTGGTTTTCAGTTGTGTCCCATAGACATAAACTTCATATACACCATGAGAAGTTTTAATCTGTTTTTTATTTACTGCATTTGTCCCCGTTGACACAATCCCCTGTTCATTCAATCGGTCTGCTGCCGCCCGCAATACAGCAACCTCCATGCCGGGGTTATCCCCAAAGGTCTTTATCGTTCCATCTGCTGCAATAATTTGCACCGTATATCCAGTAATATTCCGAAGATACTCTGCAATAGCCGATATACCATTTCCTTCTTTTTTCTGCGTAGTAAGCAAATCTTCTTCTATTTGCTGTACGATAAAAGTACTGGCCTTTTCAAAATCTTCAAGATCCCGGACCCCTACATTATTTTGATGCACCAATGGCAGCCATATTGTAGCAATTGCTATAAAGCCAATAAATAGTGCCAAAATAACCGGAATAATAATCATTAAGAAATTTGATATAGCCAGCCGATTCTTAATCGTCATGCAAGCTCACCTCACGACTTTTTAGTTTATTTTATCATATATATATATAAACTACCGATAAACTTTATTGCACCCCAGGTTAGTTCAAATTTTATCAAATTACATAAATCAATAGAAATTTATATTTTTATCATTTTGTCATAAACCTTCTATATAATCGTCCCTGAAAAGAGGCCATGCAAATGAAAAATCCTTTTGTTTTACCTTTTCAAAGTAAGAACAACCCATTCATCTTGAAATTTATGTATTTCCCAGTCATAGGGCATTTTCGCCATAAAGTTATCTAAATCACTTTTATAAATAATAGCCGCTATATTTTTCCTTTTTTCTGCTTTTTTATAAGTAGAAAACGGCATAACATCTTTTACCGACCAACTATAAGCTTTAGGAATATAATCTTTTACGTCTCGAGTATTAATAAGTTTTATTATACTTCTGCCCGAATAAAAAACGGCTGACGTCGGATAGCGTCCCGCTGATACTATATAAGCATCTTCAGGCACTTCATCCCTCAAATATACAGCCGCATAATAAGCTGACTTTAATTGCAAAAGCGGCTTACATATAACTTGTGTGGCAGCAATATTAAATAAAAATCCTGTCACAGCGATTAATAAAACTATTCTTTGCTTAGTAACACCACCATGCCATACCATCAAACAAACAACAAGATAAACCAAAAAGCAAACAAGTGCTAAGAAAAATATGGTTTGAGCATTAGAGACTAAATCTAAGTTCTTCCTACTAATAATCTGGACAGCAACTACTAAAATACCGAAAAATATTAAATTGTATAATAATGGTCCCTTTACCTTTAAATCTTCTTTTTTCTCTATAAAATAAGCAGCAATTAAATAGGAAAACGGCAGCAATATAGGATAAGTATAGGTTATATATTTAGTAGCCATATTTTGATAAAACAAAAATATTACAGAAATCCAAAGCAGCAAAAACTTCTCTCTTGCTGCCGGCATCATCCACTTACCACTTTTTCTCATAATATTATTCAACATCCCGGGAAAAAATCCAATCCAAGGAAAGCATGTCAGCATATTAATAACCAGATAATAATAGATAACATTATCCCTAGGATGTTCCGAAACGGTTGCCCGCAAAAAATTCTGGGTACCCAAAAAGCTAGGTATAAATTCCTTGTGTAAATATATCATTGCTCCATACCATGGTCCTGTTATAGCCAAAAACACTAAGACACCTGTTACTATTTTTGTATTCTTCAATTCAGGCCAATTTTTTTCCCACAAAATAAATAGTACGACTATAAGACCAGGCAATAAAAATCCTATTGGCCCTTTAGTCAAAGTAGCCAAAGCAGAAAAAACATACATCCCATAATAATAATTTTTATTTTTCCCTGAATATGCCAAATAGAAAAACAGCAAGGCTCCATTAAAGAAAAAAAATAAGGCTCCATCTGTAAGTATCGATTTTGAAATTAAAAAGAATTCAATGGTTGTAAGAAGAACAACACCGCTATAAAATCCAACTTTTTCTGAATACAATTTTTTCCCACCCCAAACAGCAAGCAATAATCCTAAAAGGCCTGTAACAGCAGGAAAAAACCGTGCTCCAAATTCTGTGAAACCAAAAATTTTGAATCCCAAAGCAATCATCCAATATGACATTATCGGCTTATCATACCAAAATTTACCATAAATTTGTGGTGAAATCCAATTACCACTCATAACCATTTCTTTAGCACTAAGAGAATAATTTGACTCAACTGTATCTGTAATAAGCAGTGAACCATTAAAAAAAAACAAAAGAAAAATTGCTGCCACCCAAAAAAACATCCATTTTTTTCTAGACATAAAACCCTCCTACAATCATGTGTTCTGAAAACTTTTTAAACAAATGCAACATTTTGTTATATACATCTAAACTATTACTTAGCAAATCAATCTTTATGTGCCGATGTCAAAAACTTCCCCAATATTTTAACCTTCAACCAAAAACGTGATATTGACAGATAAAGACTCATCTTATATGCAATTATTCCCGATATTGTCCCAAGCAAAATGCCTGCTAATACATCGCTTGGATAGTGAACGAAAAGATACATCCGTGAAAATCCGATTCCAGTTGCCAATAAAAGGGCGGCCACCCCCAAACGTTTGCTTTGGCAAAAAACTCCTACAGCAGCCGCAAAAGATGCAAAGGTATGTCCTGAAGGAAATGAATAGTCTGTGGGCATTGGCGTTATAGCAACCATTGGTACCCATGGGTAGATAACGCACGGCCGCAAACGGGCTACCAGCGGTTTTAAGATACCATTCCCCAAAACCAGACTAATTGCCAATGCCAATACCACGGTAACACCTATCCAACGATACTTTTTGACCCACAACAGCACTATACCAAAAATAATCCAAACGATTCCTGCATTCCCCATTTTTGAAAGACCTAACATATATGGATTTAATGCATTACTCACTAAATGATTCTGTATCCAAAACAATACATTTTTATCTAAAACAATCAAATATTCCACTTTTCTCTTCCTCCATTCTTGAGCCTACCCTATTAGAATATATGCTAAATTTAACTAATATATAAACAGAATTTAAAAAATCTCTAAATTTGACTCATAATAAATTATATTTTGTGATAATGCCTTCCCTGCTGACGCAAAAAAAGAACTTGAGTTATTTAAGGAATTTCTTTTTTATAAATACGGAATAAAGTAAGTCGAAATGCACGCTGGATACACAACAAAACCCAGGCAGAAAAATCATCATGATTTTTCTGCCTGGGTTTAATAACGACAACAATCAAACAACAAAAAAAACCAAGCTTTGACAATTCGAAGCTTGAGCTTTATCTTTCTTCATGATTTTATAGTAAACCATGTTTTTAAAATAAAATGTTTTAGTAAAAAAAGATTCTTTTGATAAAACAGATTCCGCCCATGAGACATGCAGTAAACAGTGAAAACAAAATGGACACCGACAATACGGACAACAAATATATATTATACGGAGCCAGCAGCAACACATAGTGTAAAGTATCAACTTCAATCAGCGCTGCCACCGCATTGCCTAAAACTGCCACACAAAAAATCACGCCCAATCCGGACATCATATTTTTCAGATCGGTCGTGCTCAAAGCAATATGAGATGAAACAGAAATCGCCAAAAATAAAAAAAGTCCATACTGCCAGGACCCTAGTTTTGTAAAATTTACAATTTCCCCATAAAAAACTTTTATGGAATACTCAAACCATTGTATAAGCTGCATCCCGCTGGCATCCAGCGGAGCATTGGCCGCTAGTTTTTGCAGCACCTGGAATACATCCGGCTCCAAAAAGTACAAAAAAAACAAAATACTTGCCGTTCCGCTAAAAATCGGCCCCATACTGATAAAAAACGTTCCCATTCTTTGGTACAAGCTTTGTTTGTCAAAGCTATGCTGTACATAACCCAGCGTTTCGGCTTGGGGGTTTAAATCCAAAAATTTTATCGCCGTGATTTTATGATGAAATAAAATGCACAGCAAAGCATGTCCCGCTTCATGTATTGGTGTACCTATAAACGAAGTCACTAATATCCCCGACCTGCCCCAGGCTTTATAAGCCCATTGATTAGAAAAACTCTCTACTATTCCCAACAAAAAACCTGCTGCAATTACAACTCCCAAAAGATACATAAGTTCGATTCCTGTTAAAACGAACACATTCCATACCATTTCCATATAAAATTCATACCCTGCCATTCTTTTCTCTCTACATTCTTTATTTGCTGTAAAAAAACAAAGTCCTGCAATCTTTTTATAACAGTTTCTTTTATTCATTTTAAATAAATCGAAAAATTCTTCTGAAAAATCTTGAAAAATTTTTCGATTTGATCTATAGTGAGAATACTAAAATAATATAGAGAAATGTTTGGTTTCTTATTATAAAGCGAGGTATTCTTGTGCTGCATAGTCAAGTAAAACTAAAAGCATTACGAGCATTTGCTCATTTGCAACAAATATTCCAACAAAATTTTTCATTTATTTTCTGGGTACTTTTCTTTAATTACATTACCGTTGCCTGGTCCTTGTGGCACACAAAGCATCTGGAAGTCATTCTGCTTTACGGTTTCTTCTTGTTTTTGGGTCTTACATCTCTGTCAGCCTTGCTGCAGCTCATTCCCTATCCGCGCATAAGGAAAACACTCTGGGCTTGCTTGCTGCTTGGCAGCGGCATCTTTTGGGGCTTGGAAAGTTTTGCAATATACAATTACAAGGCCCTGATCGGTGCCGGAATTATAAATGCCCTGCTTGAAACGAATTCACAGGAAGCTTTAGAATTTATTAAAATGTATATTGGACTTCAAGGAATTTCATGTATCTTAGTAACATTTGTAATTTTTTTTCTTGTGTGGAAATACCATTTTTTAGCAAGAATAAAAATCAGTCGCAAACGTCAAAGCAGAATTTTGCTGGTTCTTTGCAGCGTTAGTATTATTGCAACCCTGCGTATGTTTAGTTCTTATGAACCACTTTTTGAAAATGGCGCGCTGGATCTTCCCCTGCAAAGAGGCTATGCTGCTACCGAGACAGCAATACGAAGTATAAATGCCTATGAGGATTTGTCCTCAAAAGTTAATTCAGATATTGAATTAACCGAAAATAATGGAAAAATCCCTAATATTGTCTTCATTCTGGGTGAAGCAACGAATCGTAATCACATGCATCTTTATGGTTACAATTTGCCAAACACGCCAAATCTCGATGCTTTAAAGGCCAAAAATGAAATTGCTGTATTTACAGATTGTATCAGTCCCCATTCCACAACAATTGATGTACTACGAACGCTGTTTACTTTTTGTGATTACGAATCTAATAAAGATTGGTATGAATATCACAATTTAATCGATGTTATGAATGCTGCCGGCTATAAAACACACTGGCTTTCCAATCAGGAAAGTTCCGGTATCTGGGGTAACGTAGCCCAGTTATATGCCAACCGGAGTACAGTTCACGAATTCACCCGCATGCGGGATTCCCGTGAAGATTTTGGCAGTCTTGATGAAGAACTCTTCCCTATGTTAGATGAAGCAATTCAGCAAAAAAGCAGCAAAAACTTTTATGTACTCCATCTTATGGGAGGGCACAGCCTTTACTACAGCCGCTTTCCCTATAGCTTTTCCCGATTCAGCAAAAATGACATCACCGCAAATGTATCCGATGAAAAAAAGGTCGTTTTAGCACAGTATGCCAATGCATTATACTATAACGATTACATTGTAAGCGGGCTGATTGACAAATTCAGAGATACGGACGCTCTCGTCATTTATGTGCCGGATCATGGAGAAACAATTTATGATGAAGGCAGTAATTTTGCCGGACATGTTGAGGAAAATCCCAATCGTTATATGCTGGAAATCCCTATGATAATTTGGGCTTCTGATAAATTCAAAGAAAAATATCCCGAAAAATGGCAGCAAATCCAAGCTGCCGTAAATCGTCCCTATATGACAGATGATTTGATCCATACCATACTTGATCTTGCTGATATCAAGACTCCTGAATTCAATCCGGCTAAAAGCATTGTCAATCCATATTTTGATGCAACACGTAAGCGAATGAATCAGGGACGTGATTATGATACGCAAATCAAACGGAGGTTTTGAATACTTGTAAACAAGAGAACTCGTAACACAGTCATTGTTTGTATCCTGTAGATACGGCAGCGACTTCGTTACGAGTTCTTTCGTATTATGACTGGCGGTTTATCCTCTTGATTTGCCTGTTATTTGACTAATTTCGATTTTAAGTACTTTTGTCTTTTCACTAACATTATCAATATATTTCATGCCTGCCTCATAAAATTCCGGACTATACTTTTTCACAATAGCAATAAGCCCATTCTTCTTTTCTTCCAGATCTTCAACCACATGGATTTCCCCAATGACAATCGCTGACTTGTATTTCGTCGAAAAAGCTTCTGGCATGAGTTCTACTGCATCAAACACACTAAAACAAATCGTACTGTTCTTCCTTATATTATCCAGCTTTTTCCCTTCCACCGCACTATGTAAATAAATTGCGTTTTGCTGGTAAGCAAAGTTCATGGGAACCACATAAGGCGTATGATCCTCATTTACCGTAGCTAATGTTCCAACCTCTGCTGTTTCCAAGAGCTTTATCGTATCTTCTTGCGTTATTTCCCTGTCTTTTCTTCTCATGGTGTGTGCCTCCTCATATACTTAAATTCTATCTATAAATATACAATAAAGCAGACCATTTACAAACCTTTATTTTTACATAGACAATATAACTTCAAAATCACCAAAAGAAGTACCTATAGCCACACGATAATCCGTGAGCTGAAATGATTCTTTGCCTTTTTTTAAAACAAACGGAGTCTGCAAATCAGTTATAAAACCGGACTCAGATAAGGAACTGCAAAAAATGCCATTATGAACATTTAGAAATTCCCCTACCGTATCTAATGCCATTTCATCAACTTTCATAAGGCTTTCTCCATAAAACCGGCTTGCAATCTCCAGCAGGACGGACTCTTCCATGATAAACCCCGTTGACAACGATAGATCCCCGATAATCTGCTGTGAAGCAATCCATTGAACATTTTTTTCATGCTCTGTAATTTGCATAAAAACAAAAGATGCATCATTTAAAAACCGGAGAACATTACGTTTTAGTAAGCCTATATATTTATATAACAAATCAGCCTTAGGACCAGCTGCAGAAAAGTCTACCATTTGCTTAACAATCAAACGATCTGTATCACACGTCTGATTAGCTGTCTCGTACTCTTCGCGAAAATCCATCAAGGCCTTCTCTACCGCAGCCAGCGTCATATATTTTTTATTTGCTATGACCTGCAGCAGCGTAAGATGCCCCTCTTGCTGCGACTCCAGCAATTGCTCTACCTGTGTACTTGTAAGATATTCTTTTTCTACTGCCAAAGCTCCAAACTTTTGATCCCTTGTGCGTTGTAGATTATGAATCTCTTCTACTTGTTCAGCCGTCATTGCCCCAGTATTAACAGCAATAACCCCCAGCTTGACCTTAACGGTCTGTTCCGTTTCAAGTATCTCCCGTAATTGAAGGTTCGTAAGAATTCCTTTGTTCAATAAATAATATCCGAAATATTGATTTAACATACCTTATCTCCTTTTCTTCATCCAAACTTTTCCGTTGCCTTAACGCGGAGCTGCCTCAATAAAACCATTTTGTTCCAATACCAGATTAATAACAGGCAGCAATTTATCCTCGGTAATGGGCTTCAAAACATAATTCTTAGCTCCGCTCTCCAGGGCATCAAAAATGATATGTTTTTGGCCTAATGCACTTACAGCTACAATATTTGCCTGTGGCGCCGTATCTAAAATACACTTCAATGCTTCAATACCGCTTAGTCCGGGCATAGTTATATCCATCGTCACCAAATCCGGTTGATATTTGGGATAATTATCAATGGCTTGTTGTCCATTTACCGCTTCACTAACAACCTCATGCCCTGCTTTTTCAAGAATCTTACGTAACGCAGCCCTCATCATCATAGAGTCATCAACAATCATAATTCTTGCCATTTTAATCTCTCCTTCTGAATTCTTTGTTTTTATAATTACTAAAATATCAGACTTAAAGTGATTTCCCCTAAATCTGTATCAAACAGCCAGGTTAGTGTTTCCGATTGCGGATACTTGGCTGAAGCCTCCTCCGCCATAATGCTTACTAACGCCTCAGACGTAACAGCATCCACCCATTCAGGCAGTTCTTTAACTGCACGATCAAAAATTCCATTGGCATAATAAGACAATACATTTTCCATTCTTTTATCAAGAACTGCCTCTGTGCGATCTTCTTCGGTAAAATATGTATCTGCCAGATGTTTGACAACTGCCTGATCAGCACTTACCACCATTCGACAGTTTATCGCACCTTTTATACCAAGAAAACTTGTAACCTTATGAAGTTTTAATTTGCCGCCTGCGACTGCTTCCATCTGTGTACAAACATTTAACTGTAAACCAGCATTTTTCTCAAAAAGAATTTCTGTCGCCCGAACTAATGGATTCCCCAGCTCCCCTATCGAATAAGGCTGTTGTTTTTCAGCTTGCCCCAATGGCAGGAAAAACTCAAATTGTGTGCCCTTACCCAAAACAGTATTGACCTTAATCGATCCATTAAGTTTTTCTACCTCACTGCGCACAGCAGAAAGACCCACCCCACGGCCTGCCAGTGCATCTACATTTTCAGCTCCGGAAAACCCATCCGCAAAAAGCAATTGCATGATTTTTTCTGAGTCCATACTTCCGGCTGTCTCGGCCGGACAAATTCCTTTTTTTACAGCAATCGCACGAATATAATCTATGTCTATACCAGCTCCATCATCGCTGATAACAACTGTTATTCCTGTCGGGTTTTCTCTAACAGCACATGTGATTTCGCCAATTTCATTTTTTCCCTTTTTCATTCTTTCCTCACCCGATTCCACTCCATGCACAATCGAATTGCGGAAAACATGTCCTAATGATTTTATAAAACCATTATATTGTAAAGGATCAACGAGCATCTCTCCACCTTTAATCTCAAAAGGCTGAATCGTCTTTTCATTGCGTTCCGCTAAAGAAACCACATATTCCGGATACGACTGCAGCAATTTCTGAATGGGCTGATACCGCAAACGGCGTAAATCCGGTAATAGCAAATTACCTTCGTCATAAGGGAGCATCTGCTGAACCTTTTTTTCAAGTTCCAGTAATCGTTGATTATCAACCACCAGCATGTTTTCCTGTTGAAAAAAGTCGTCACCCAATTTGTCTTTCAATACTTCCATATCCGCATCCAGCCAGCCAGTCATAACTTCCGGTGTAAAATCACTAAGTTTTTCCATCAGCTGCTGATTATCCAGACACATACGATCCTTAGACCGAAGTGTATCCAGCAGGTTCTCCATCTCATGCAATTTTGCCATAACATGATTCATCCGCAATTGTCCAAACGTTCCCTTAAATGTATGTATCGTTCGAAACACGGATGCCAATATATCAACTGCTGTTTTTTTCGCCTTTAGCATACTTGGCAATCCTTCCTGACAAAAACTTGTATATTGACCAACTGCTGCAAAAAAATCAGATGAATGTATTACCACATGTACAATCATTGCCAAAACGTCACGTTCCGCCTGTACCTGATTTTCCATTGCCTTTTGCAGCGTCCGATCCGTAAGAATCAGCATGATTTCCCGCTGCCCCGGCTTTTTGTTATGATCAATCAGTTTATAAGCTACACCAATATAACTGCTTTCAATTACAATTTCTTCTGGTAAAAGAGAAAAATACGTTTCCCGTAAAAACTCTTTTTCTTCACACAAAATTTTTCTGAATACAGCTTCCAAAAACACCTGTTGATCGCGTTCCACAGGATAAATCAAAGCTGGAATGGATTCTCCTGCAATAACACGATGAAAAATAGTCTCACACTCCGCACTATACTCCCCTCTGACAATGAGATCCCCACCAAAAGAAAGAAATCCCTGCCCTGCATGATCCAGAAGATTTCGCAGCGATGCCGTTCTTTCTATTACTTTTCCTTCCAGTTCCTGATTCCATATTTTTAGTTTTGCCTGAGAAGACTGCACTTCCTCATACATCTTCTGCAATGAATCCAGTGTGTTGTTAATCGCATGCGTCAGCGCTCCCATCTCATCCTGTGAATAGCTCTTGCCACGAACATTTAAGTCTCCTTTTCCCGCACCAGCCATTACATTTGCTAATTGATACACCGCTTTACGCACTGATATATCAAAACCAATAAAGAGATAACAAACCAATAGTAAAATACCGCCTGTAAATCCAATTACTCTATTTCTATATTGCAAATATTGGTTAATCCGCCGAACAAGCAATTGATCGATGCTGTTCAGTTCTTCTTTATGCAGCACCTCAACGCTATTGACAGCCTGGTTCCCCATTGTAGTCAATAACTCCCGGGAAACGGGCAAGCCCTGCTGTCCTAAAGTTTTTTGCTCAATATTCCAGGCAAAAATCGGCACAGAATCTGCGACTGCAGTTTGCAATGTTTTTAATTTTGTCTTTATGCTTTCGTTATGACGAAACACCTGTTGTGCATTATATTCATCCTGCGTCAGACCGGAGCTCACCACCCCTGCAAGCTGCAGTATTTGATTTTTGCTGTCTGGTGAAAGATCCTCCTCATACAACTGAACAGATAATCCCTGTACTTTGCTAAGGTTCTGCAGCAATCCGGGCAATTTTCGCAATACAGAATCAACAAGATAAGAAGTATCAAAATCAGAATCCATCGCTAAGTTTGACTCATGTCCCACATGCTGCATCGTATCCGTCACTTCATCAATCCATCGATTATCGAGATCAAAAGCAACTTGCGCATGTCTGTCGTCAACTTGCAAGGCATTCTGCTTACGAGTAAGCCAATCCTGCTGCAGCATTTCCACTTTCCAGGAGGTATCCATTTGCCCTGCTGTCTGCTTATCTACTTCCTCCACTGCTGCCAAAGCCGCATCCACTTTACTCTGCTGAGCAATCACATCTTCCTGCAGGGCACCCTGCCCATGCAAAAAATCATAATGAATAGTACGATATGCCTGTGCTTCATTAAACAAATCAGTCAGTACGCTGACATATTGAACACCATCACGTTCACGTACAGCAAAATCAATATTCTTATTCAATTCGGATACCAGCAGATAAATTAATGCAGATGCCTGCAGGACAATCAGTAAGCCAATAATACTAAATTTATAAACGTATCTCAGCCGATTCATTAACCGAACGGCGGGCTCAAATAAATAGTTCATTAACAGACCTCCTGCACTGTTTTTCTCAAAACAACCGTGGCATTGAACTAAAACGTAAATTGATACGTATCGTATAAGTATTTAGTATTATTTTCATCTAGAGAATATTCATTTGCCGTAATTGTTTTTTTTGCACTGTCAACCGTGAAGATTACATATCCAGGACGATTCTTTTTCACAGGAACGTCAGTTGTAGGAAAAATATCCATTAAGGCTTTATCTACATTTTGGGGCTTGTAGTTTAAGGCTGATCCTAAATTACCCGTGTCTATTTGTTCAACGCCGCGTACATTTCCGCGGAAATAAACATGTTTATGACCACAAATATATGCCGTTACGTGATGATCCGCAAGCAAATCCCAAAACTGATCACGTAAAACAGGCTGGTCATATAAATTGAAATGCACTCGTTTTTCTTTGGTGGGAGCATATGCCGGACTGTGCCCCATTACAAATACATGGTCAATTCCCTGCTGATTTTCCAATTCTGTTTTGAGCCACTCCATTGGAAGGCTGACGCTTCTATTTTGCGTTTGAACATATTGGTCAAGCATAAGAAATTTAATTTTTTTGTGGGTAACACTATAGGTCAGGCCCTTGGCATCTGTCGGACCGTTTTGTGGCATTTGCTCAGCAAATGTCTCTTTATATGCCTTGGCAAGATCAGCATCGCCCTCTGCTTCACCATAATCATGATTGCCACGAATTACAAATAAAAGAATGTTTGCTTTTTTCAAGGGCTTCACAACTTGTTGGTAATTTTCATATTGAACATCATATTTTTGGTAAACAGGCGAAGAAGGGCCGGTCAATGCGCCTGCGATTAAATCCCCAGTTTCAAATACCATATCCGGTTTTTCTTCCACAATACAATGAATAATTGGGGCAAGATATGGTGTCACGCCTGTTGCTGTGTGATCTTTATCGTCATCATGTGTGTCACTGATCACAGCAAATTTCCAGGTTTGTGCCGAAGCAGTATTGTAGAATAAAGCAGTAACAGCCAATAGAATTATGATGGGTGTTATAATTTCCCTGAGTTTAAGTTTATTACTTTTAAACATAGTTCCTCCTTATAATAGTTTCATTTTAGATCTAACTATAGTATGACATATTTCGATCTAAACACTTTATGTTTTTGTTAAATTTATGTTAATATTTGGCAAATCTACAAGCAGAGAAAATAAACCATAAAGAGCGCCTTTGCCTCAAATATATGGGTGATACGAAAAAGCCTGTTTATATTTGTAAATAACAAACGGCCTCCTATATGAATACCATAGGAGGCCGTTCGTTTACAATCTGAAAGATGCTTGATTTTTTATTCTAATGCAAAATCAGCTGCTGCAGCAGCATGAATCTGTGTCGTATCAAAAACTGGTACACTGCAATCCGCCTGGTTTATCAGCAAAGGAATTTCCGTACAGCCCAGTACAATACCCTCCGCTCCCTGTTCTACTAAACAAGCAATGATTTTTTCATACTGTTTCTTAGAATCCTTCCGTATAATTCCTTTACATAATTCCTCATAAATAACGTTATGTATTATATTTCTTTCCTTTTCACCCGGAATTATAACTTCTATCTTATGCTTCTCTTGTAAAATATTTTTATAAAAATCCTGTTCCATCGTAAATTTAGTCCCTAGTAATCCTACTTTTTTCAGTCTTTTTTGTTTTATTTCTTTTGCTGTCACATCTGCAATATGCAAAATTTTACTATTTGTTCTTGCTTCAATTTCAGGTACCATTTTGTGCATCGTATTGGT
>Ga0172378_10003501_pt1 | contig 14747 bp, 10 predicted proteins | sample GrowelOW332metaG_FD_119755 | JGI IMG/M metagenome (GOLD analysis project Ga0172378, IMG submission 119755) | Groundwater microbial communities from an aquifer near a municipal landfill in Southern Ontario, Canada - Pumphouse #3_1 metaG | ecosystem: Environmental > Aquatic > Deep subsurface >... | reverse complement strand
CTTGTTTAACAAAGTGCGCACCAAAATACTTGAAAGCCTCAATTGTTTGGCCCATCAAGAAATCATAAAGGATACCATAAGCCATATACATACCTCTTTTTTTATTACTATAATTTTATCAAATATCACTATTAAGTTATATATTTATTTAAAGAATTTGTAATTTTTGAAAACTTTTTCATAAAATTATGAAAATAGTTACATTAAAATTTGTAATGTAACTATTTTTCAAATAAAAATTATTATGAATTTAAATTATTTAGAAACAATAAGTGTTTGATACGCCTTAGGTGTAAATTGTGTTAAAGTATCTCCTGAGGATAACTCTCCTAAAGTATCTAAAAACACGCTATAACCAGTTAAATCAATAGAAGCATAACCATCACCTTCATACCCATTTGCGTAAATAATTTTAACATCTTTATTATTAATTGAATCAACAAGAGTTGAAATTATTTCATTCTTAGTTGAACTTGCAACTACATTAAGTTTAGATGTATCAATAACATCGTCTTTATCAAATCGAGCACAACCGGCACCAGTTTTATAATCAATAAGTCTAATATAGTTTTGATACATATCAGCATTCTTAATTTTTAAAGAATAATCTAATTCATTAACTTTATATGTAGAAGAATAAGAATTTCCGTCCCCGCCTTTTGTTCTTAAAAATTCTTCTCCAGCCAACATAAATGATGTTCCTTGTGAAGTTAAAGCAACTGAATTAGCCAACATTGACATCATTTCAACGGTTGATTCATCGGTAATTTCAGCTTTATTAAATCTATCATTTAAAGTGAAATTATCATGACAAGTAACATAATTAACGGTTTTATCAGGATCATTGGTGGCACCAAAGGTAAAGCCCTTTAATCCTGCAATAATTTTGTTTACATCCGTTTTATCAATCGAGGTTGTGTTATCAGCCCATCCTTTATCCTTGGCTGCATTCATACCACCTTTAATTAAAGCATCTCTCATTTGATCATTAAATTGACCATAACCAACAAATTTATCAGCGTTAGCTTGGTTAGCCTTATATTTATCGGCTAAAGGTGAAGCTCCGCCTGTCCAAGGTTCTCCATAGACAGCAATTGCTGGGTTAATCGTTTTAAGTTTTTCGGTAACTTTATCCATTGTTTCAATATCATGTAGACCCATTAAATCAAATCTAAAACCACCAAGTTTATATTCAGAAGCCCAAAAACTTGTGCTATCAATCATAAACTTTCGATACATATACATATCACTAGCAGTTTCATTACCGCATCCACTACCATTAGATAATAAACTTCCGTTATATCTAAAATAATAACCTGGCATCAATACATCAAAATTAGAACCTAGAGCACCATTAACATGATTATAAACAACATCCATGATAATATTAATGTCATTTGTATTGTAAGTTTTAATCAACTCTTTTAATTCTTTAATTCTTGAATAGCCATTATAAGGATCAGAAGAATATCCACCTTCGACACAATTGTAATTTAAAGGATTGTAGCCCCAATTAAATTCTAAATTAATTTCGTCATTAGCTTGATCAAAGATAGGTAATAATTGAACAGCATTGACACCCATTTCTTTAATATGATCAATACCTGTTGTAACTGTAACACCATCCTTACTGTATGTAGTTCCTTCTTCTTTAGCACCATTAAATTTATAGCGATTAGTTTCAGTGCCAGTCCAAGTTGAACTGCTTGTTAAATCTGATACATGAGTTTCATAAACTACCAAACTCTTTTTATCAAATTGCTTAGGAGATACATCTACCCAATTATCAGGATTAGTTTTACTAAAATCAACAATCATTCCTCTTAAACCATTAACACCACATGATTTTGCATATGGATCAACAATTTCTTTGCCATCTTTATAAGAAGAATTTTTAACAAAATATGTGTAATATTTGCCACCAATATCTCCGTTAATAACGTAAGAGAAAACCCCCTTTTCTCCTTTAACCATTTCGTACTCGTCATAGGTATCATTCCCTTTTATAGAACTGACAGAAACAGGTGTTCCATTGGTATAAATTCTTAATTTTATGCTTGTTGAAACGGGCGACCAAACTTTGAATGTAGTCTTATCGCTAGCATAAACAGCACCTAAATCATTTCCGTCATAATTGTATTCATTAGCAAAATCATCCGTAGAATAAAGTATTCTTGTAGATATATCTTTACTTAACTTAGCTCCAGTTTTATCGAATGTAACCGTAACCGAATATGAATCGCCAATTTTTGGTTGTTGATCAGTTGGGAACCAATATCTAAAGCTCATAAAAACCGTAGATAAAGAATTTTCAACAAATAATTCACCATTTTTATAGATAATGTACGATTTAACATTTGTGGTTGTTTGGACATAAATATTTGCTGGATTTAAATATAAATTTGCTTCTTCGATTCCATCAGCAATAACCCAATCAGAAGCGGAATAAATATTTGAATCATCTGTTTTTAAATAAATATTATAGACTCCTTTATCGTTTTTGCTAAAAATAGAGAAATCCACAAATCTATCTCCATCAGGATCTTTAGCATCCCAAACATCTCCTCCACCAGCACTTTTAACAATAAAACCTAATTTGCTATTTGGTAAATCTGTTCCAAATTCAGATAACTTGTAACTTGCAACAGCACCATAATCATCTACTCCATTAAAAGCAAATTCAGCTCCCGTTTTATTCTCAGTCCAAAGCCATAAAGCCCATTTTGAGAAAGCTCTATCAGGCCTATAATAATGGATTTGAAAACTATCCTCATCATAAGTTGGAGGTGTTACTAAATCTGTATGAGGCCCGTCATTATTGCCTCCATCATCAACTTTATCGTTGCCATTACTACATCCTGCCAATACAACAGTACATAATGCTAACAAAGATAAAGATAAAAATCTTTTTTTCATTGCTAATTACTCCTATTTTTATTAAATAAACTTTTAAAATTATACTAAATAATATGATTCTTTTAAAGAAAATCAATCTTGTTTTTTAATGTCATCCTTACTATTTTTTACAGAATCATTTGCAATCTCAGAAAGCTTATTAATAAAATCTTCGTCTTCGTAATTTTTATTTTCTTTTTCTTCTTCAACCTCCTCTTTTTCATCTTTATAAATTAAAGATTGAGAAATTTCACAAGTATCTACACTGCATATATAATCGAATAAATCGCGCTTTTCACTCGATAAAATAATAGAGAGGAAATTAATAAAAATCGGAACAACAACAAGTAATACAACTGTGTAAAGATTGAAAAAATATAAACCAAAAGCAGGAATTAAGAAATAAATATTTGGCCTAAAAATAAGTTTATATTTTTTAATTGAATATCCATCTTTATAGTTGATATAACCAACGTCAAATACTTTTTGAAAAATTGTACACCCATTTTTAAAAATTAAAGGAAACACAAGATACAAAACTATAAAAGAAAAAATAAACGAAGAAACTCTACTTATGCTTTCGTAAGTATTGTTTTCAGTAAAAGCTTTTTTATATTCGTTATTATAATTTCTGGCTAAAGCAGGAATATCATTGTAAACAGTATAAAAAAAATCACTAATATTTTTATCATAATTTGTACCACTTCCAGGAATTCTTTCACCCAATTCATTTATTAAATAATTTCCATCATCATCAACTTTGTATTTATAAAAATCACTAGAATTTTTTGTTGACGTTGGAACAGAAGGAAGTCCTAAAACATTAACATTGTAAATGTATATGATAGAGCGATCTTTTCCATCAGTATTTATATCTTTTAAAATTCTATCCGTGTATTCATCGAAATAAAAATATTTTATTACAGTTTCGTACTCTTTATAATCCTCTCCTTCTCTAAGACGATAATTATGAGAAATTTCTAAATTGTCAATAAACGCTTTATTAGAAGAATAACCAAAACCAGTTGAAAACACCCCGTATAACACTGCATAAAAGAAGCCGATTGTTAAAACCAATAAAGAAACAAGATCAAGACCATAAGCTAAAGCCTTTTTTGAAAAAGGAGCTCTATTAATTCTTGCTTGTTTGTTCAATTTCAAACCCTCTTTTTCTCATTATGTACTGTTCTTCTTCTTGAGATGAAAACCACAAAGAATCATTTTTGTTAGCTACAACACTATTTCCAAAATAATCATGTAAAACACGATGTTTTTTATTAAAAATAAGCATCATATATGAAATTAATATAGTGCTGCCAAATGTCATTATTCCAAAAATAACTTCAATAATTATATAACATAAAGCTCTAGGAATAAGCCAACCTTTCTTTAGAGTATATCCGTTTTTAGAAAGAACTACAAAACCAAATATCATCTTACCTAATGTTCTATTAAAAGGATCAAATAAAGGAATCAATAATTCTAAAATCAAGCCAAAACCAAGGGTGATTGGTAACAACCATACCAAAGCATTAGAAATAATTGTTCTATTTGAATCATCAAATTTAGAATACGAATCGTGATTTATAACTAATTTAGCAGCTGTAGCAAAAGTATCAAGAACAAAATTAACGGTCGCGGTAGTTTTATTCTCATCGATCAATGTATATTTATAAACGCCTTCATCTAATACAAGATCTTTAATATTGGAATCGGAAGTATCAATTTTCAAAACATCTTTTTTAAAAGCAGCAAAAGAAAGGTTTGATGAATCTGAAAAATCTTCATATTTAAGAGTATAAAAATCAACCAATTGTTTAGTTAAGTTGACATTTTCAATAACCGTTCCATTAAAAAAAACTTTTGCATTTGTCATCTCATCAACTGTATCAATTGTTGAAAAAGTACTGATAGCTGCATAATTATTATTCGAATCAACAATAAATAATCCAGAATCACTTAGAACTTGAATTTGCGATAGTTGATTATTTCTAAAAGATTCACTATCAAAAACATTAGGAAAAATGGCAAAATAGTAAATTAAAAAAGAACAAAGGCCTAATATTGTAAAATCAAATAAACGCGCAATAACTCTTTTTGTACGACTTCCAAACACAATTCTTTTCATTGTTATAATTATAGATAAAAAGACACGTTTAATAAACTAAATTTTAATAATAAAAAACCAATAAATATTATTAAAATTGTCTCGAGATTGATATAATAAAAATATGAAAAAGAAAACCTTTAGAATTGCATTTATTATTTGTATTATTGTTTCAATTATTGGATTTGTATTTGGCGTTTTTTACAGCATTTATCAAATAGCATCTGGAGCAAATATCAGCGATAATATTTTATTCATTTTGTGCAATTTGATAGGCGGTATTTTCGCATTTTTTCAAATATATTCGTTGGTTAGATCATTTAAAGTTGAGGGCCATTTAATAAACGACTTATTATATGACAAAGACAAAAAATTCAACAAGCCCTTTTTTATATTTATCAATATTTTTGGATGTTTGATTTTTGTTGGTTTAATTTATGATATTTTGTTGTTTTTTATAACTAATCTACCTTTATATTCTTTTCCAGCATCATTAAAAATATTAATTTTATCTTTCTTTTATTTATTGTTAGTAAATTTTGTTTTTATAGATTTATTCCCATTAACTTTACAAACAAAAAACGAAAAATTTACTTTGCATCGATAATAACTGTACTATAAGCTCCTAGTGTCAATTTGCCATTTTCACATTTTGGTAATTTTTTAATTGTATTAATAGAATCTAATATATTTCCATTAGAAATAGAAGATACATCAACCTGACAATTCTTAGTTCCTGCGTTTGTTACAATTAATATCTTATTTGTTCCATTAACAAGTTCATAAAGTAACAAATTTTCATTATTTCCCGCAGATGATGATTTATTTATAAATCTGGCATCTCTAATAAACGAATATTTATTTCGCACATTTAACACTTTTTTATAATGATTAATTAAAGAATAATTTGTAGATAATTGATCTATCACACCATCTTCAACTTGAATTGTATCATCCAAATCTTTTCTATTGCTTTCAGGAAAATCGCATTTACCTGTATTACTATTTTTGCTCCAAACCATTGGAAGTCTTCTTTTGGCATCACTTCTATCATTGCTACCTCTTACACCTTTCAAACCAATTTCTTCACCATAATAAATATAAGGAGTTCCAGGCATTAAATAAGTAATTGAAGCAGCTAATTTAGCATTCTCATCCGTTAAACTTTTAGAAGATCTATCCATATCATGGTTAGATAAAAAATAACTTGAGACTGCACTTTCATTTATTGTTTTAATAGCATTTTCTTCGCTTTCAATAAATCTCAAAAATTGACTAGCTGTATTAACTCTTTTTGAAACCGAAATTAAAGAACCATTTCCAACGGAATCAATTGATGAATAAAACGCAAAGAAAGAATCCATACCGCTTCCATAAGAAGCATTTATTGAAGTAGTTCCTTGTCCGTTCCAACATTCACCAACAAAATAACAATTTGATTTATATTTCTTGCATTCATCATTAAGCCAACTTAAAAATTCAGTGTTTTTAGAATCGGTTAGGTAATAATAAAAAGTAGCATCAAGTCTAAAACCTGCAACACCTTTATCAAGCCAAAATTTACAAACATCTAAAATTTCATTTCTAACTTCTTGATTATCTAAATTAAAATCAGGCATATTATGGGAAAAACGAGCTTCATAATATTTACTCGATCCTGGATATTTGCTATAACCTTCTTTACTATTATCTGACCAATTATACCAATCTTTTTTGCTATCAGATGAAGTGTTACCACTAACATAATCATTGAATGAATCAGTAAACCATTCGTTTTCATCAGAAGAATGATTAAAAACCATATCCATAATAATTCCAATATTGTATGTTTTAGCCTCAGAAATTAAAGCATTAAAATCATTGATTGTTCCATAATCGCTATCAATTCCATAATAATCCGTAACATCATATCCGTGATAAGAAGAGGAAGGATTTATTGGCATCAACCATAAATTCTTAACACCTAAATCTTGTAAATAAGATAGTTTTTCTTTTACACCATTTAAATCTCCAATACCATCTCCATCTGAATCATAAAAAGATCGAACAAAAATTTCGTAATTCGTCGAAGCATTACTATTATTAATATTTGTATCAAAAATATAGTTAGTGTTCGTATCATCTGCTAATTCGTAAAGTTCTTTATCGTCATCGTTATCTGTATCACAGAACTGATCTTTATTTGGATCACAAGTAGAACTTCCACATCCTGTTAAAACAAGCGAAAATAAGAAAATACCACAAAAAATTAATTTATTTTTCATTATAATTATCCTTTAACAGCTCCGCCAGTTACACCACTAACATAATATTTTTGAAGGAAGATAAATAATAATGTAGTTGGGACAGCAACAATAACAGAACCAGCCGCAAATTGAGTATAATAAGCCATTGATAAATCATTGGAACTTAACATTTGATATAGACCAATAGCAACCGTCCAATTATCAGCATTTTGTAAACCTATAATATAAGATGAAGTAACATAATCGCCCCAAGGACCGATAAACGAAGTCAAAATTGTATAAATAACAATAGGTTTGGCCAATGGAAGTATGATATCAAAAAATACTTGAGCTTTAGTTGCACCATCAATCATGGCTGCTTCATCAATAGACATTGAGATTGTGTCAAAAAATCCTTTGGAAATATAATATCCCATACCAGCACCAGCACTATAAATAATAACTAATGACCAATACGAACCTTGTAAATGGAATATTTCACGCATAACCCAATACATAATAATCATTGATAGGAAACCAGGAAACATTCCGATAACAAGATTTAATTTCATGAAGATTCCTCTACCTTTAAATCTAAATCTTGATAGAGCATAAGCGGTAGCAAGAACAAATAAAGTAGAAATAATACAAGTTAATACAGCAACAATTAATGTATTTAAAAACCAGGTTGTGAACATACCATCAAGCGAATGAGCAATTGTTGTATCAGGATCAACTATTCCGGTAAAATTAGAAAATAAATAAGCATAGTTATTTAAAGTCCAAGTTTCAGGAATAAATTCACCCCTAGATGAAATTCCGTCACCCGAAAACGATTGAAGAACGAGCCATAAAATTGGCGAAATCCAAATTAATGACAAAACAATCAAAATTAAATAAATTAAGGTGTTGGAGATAATGTTTCTCCATTTTAATGATTTCATTGAAATTGATCCTCCGATTGAACAGCCGAACTCTTATTATACATAACAATTGAGAATAGAGCACAAATTGCAAACACAACTAAACCAACAGAGCTAGCAATTCCGTATTGTGGGTTATTCGTAGAGGTAACCAATTTATAAATAAACGTTATTGCTAGATCAGTACGACCAACTTGCAATGTTGTTCCGGCTATATTTGGACCGCCTCCAGTTAAGAAGTATATGACGTTAAAATTATTAACGTTCCCAATAAATTGAGTAATTAAATAAGGACCAGTAACAAAGAGAATATAAGGCATTGTAATGCTCTTAAATTGTTGCCATGGACTTGCTCCATCAACTTTTGCTGATTCATATAAATCAGTTGGAATATTCATTAAAATACCTGAAGTTGAAAGCATTGTATAAGGAATACCAATCCAAATATTAACGAGAATAATGATAAATTTCGACCAGAATACCGCACTATCGGTATTTGATGTTCCAAACCCTAAACGATAGCCAAATGTTTCATTAAACCAAGTGCCAATAGCACCTGAATCTTTAAGAAGAACACCAATCGACATAAGCGAAATAAATTGAGGAACAGCAATGGTAAGAATAAAAATTGTTCTCCAAAGTTTCTTGAATTTAATGCCTTTTTTATTAATAGCTAAAGCTAATAAAATTCCTAAGAAATAGTTACTAAAAGTAGCACAAATTGTCCAAATTATAGTCCAACTTATGGTTTGTCCTAAAGCAGATGGCAAAGTTGCGTATTGACTATCAGCACTAGGAGCAAACAGATTGATGAAATTTTGTAATCCGTACCAAGTAAATAGTTGTTGTGGAGGAACATGTCCGTAAGAATAATTTGTAAATGCAACTAATATTGAGAAAAATAATGGCATGACAGTAAAGAAAATTATTCCGATTACAGGTAAAGTTAAAACTGTTAAATGGAAATTTTCATTAAGTAAGGATTGAATTTGTTGTTTAAATGTTTTGCACTTTCCAACAAATTTTGATGGATTATTTTTAACAAATTCAGCATCTTCTTTTTCAATTTTTAAAATTTCGTTATTAATCGTTTCATCACTTAAGTGACCAATTGTTTTAGTTTTTTTATCCTTAACAATTACTTTTTCAAAGAATTCGTTAGCCATACCAAACTCAAAATCATAATTGAGCATCATATAATTAATTGTTTCTTCTTTAGCATACGATACTGATGTGTAATTAGTTTTTAAATATTTTTGATCACGCTTAAAGGAATGTTTACACTCTTTAATTTCTTCTACTCGCATCGCTTTTATATTTTTATCTTCTGCGTACTCACTAAAGTCACCGCTCAAAGTAGAAATTGGCGTAAAATATTTATCTTTAATAGCTAAAATTTTTTCCGCTTTATCTTCAATTGAAGGATCTTTTTTAACTTGTTTAATTTCTTCTTCTTGAAGATTTTTATATTTATTAATTTCAGCAAGAAGTTCTCTCTTTCTAGCAAGCATATCATCATATTTTTTATTAATAGAAACGACATTAGCACTATTTACGGTACCAATTTCTATTTTTTTAGAAGCATTTTCTCTATTTGCTTCTTCAAACTTATCTAAATTAGAATCGTAAACACTACATATTTCTTGATAATTTTTATAAAAAACTAAATTATCTTGATTGGCTTTTCTATGCGCATAATAGAAATTGAATTTTTCATACTTTCCATCGTGTTTTGCAGCATCACTAACTGCAAAAGGAGCAGTAGTTTTAACAATTTCTCGAAGTAAATTATTTTGCTTATCAATTTTATTTTGTGCATTATGAATGTTCGTAGAATTTTTGTTTTCAAGCATTTCTAGCGAAATTTTATCTTTTTTGACAAGAGCAATAAAATCTTCGTTAGATAAAGTTGTTTGTAAATTATTTTCTTTTTCTGTTAGTTTATTAGCGAGTTGTTCATACTTAATATTGCATGATTTTTCCAACTCTTCTCTTTTTTGAATCAAATGATTAACTTTAGATTTTAATTTATTAATCTTTTTATGATTTATAAAACCTAATCTAATCGTTTCAGAAATTATGTATTTTGCAAAATCCTTTGCAAATACCCCTTCTTTTGTACTTATATCGATTTTTGAAATATAAGTGTCAATTTCTTCTTTATGAGTTTTTTTAAATGTATTTTTAGAAGGTTTCACAGTTTGTAAATAACCTTCAATTTTCGAATCAAGCTTTAACGATATCTCTTTATTATCTTCGTAATAAGATTGAAATTTCGTAAAATTATCTATTCGATAATTATTGTAACCGTTATTTATTGAACGATTCATTATATAAAAGAATAAGAATAAGGAGAAAATAGTTAAAAGACCATAAACAAGAAACATAACACTATTATCACCAGCAATCCATTCACAGAATTGATCTTCACAACTTGGATCTTCTCCAGGAACATTTACACCCAACGTTCCTAAACCGGCCAAATTAGAAATACCACCTAAAGCCATGAAGATAATGTATCCAATTTCAAAAAGAATATATAAAATACCATTACCTATTTGATGATGTTTAAATGAACTTGAGCCAAAAAGCACAAAAGAAAGTCTTCCTGACCAATCATTAAATCTAAATTGATGATACTTTCTTTGAAAAAACCTTCCAATATAAAAAACACCTTTATAAATACCTTTACCAATAATTGCAAAAAAATGTCCTAAGGAAAGAACAATAGAATAAAGCAAATCAAGAATCCACAACAATATTTTTAGTAAACTTTTCCCTAAGTTCATGAAAAAATATTTTACTGGATCGATTGGTTCAACAACATCAGTTAGAACCGAATCCTTTTCGCTTAAATTTATATCTATATTTTCTTCATTTTCTTTATTCATATAAATTACCCACTTTCATAAAGCAAATATGGACTTGCGTAATTTTACGCAAGTCCATAAATTTAACAACTAATCTATCTTATTGTGTCAAGTTCTAATTTTAAGAATTGAGCCCAAGTAAGATTATTTTTATCTTTATCTTGTAAGACACCATCACACATAGCTGTACCAATGGCTTTACCGATATCCCAATATTTATCTTGTGCAGATTGTGATTGAATAGCGGCAAATTCATTTTGAGCAGTTAAAGCTGGTCCACTAATTGTAAGATTTTCTGTGTATCTTGAATTTTTAGCAGCTTCAACATTACATGGAAGAGTTTGTCTTTCTTCATAACGAACCAATTGAGATTCATTATTTGTTAATAAATCACCTAAAGCAGCAGCAGCTTTTTGTTCAGCAACTGGTCTTGTTTTATTAACACAATAAACTTTACTACCTGTAAATGATCCCATTTGATAAGCCTTATTGTTAATATGATATTCAGGTAACTTAGAAGCCTTAAGATTTGTTGTTGATTTCTTAAGATCGCTTTCAAGCCAAGTTCCGCTAACAGCAGCAATCACATCGCCACTCTTAAATCCAGCAGTAATAGTATCGTTTGTACCAAATAAAAGTGTTCCATCAGCATAATATGGTTTAAGTAAATTACCGATGTAAGTAGCAACACTAACGCCAACTTCATTATCCCAATTAACTGTATAATGAGCAACGCCTTCAGCGTCAGTAGTATAAGTTAATGATTTTGTACCATTTGCTTGTGGTGAGAAGAAGAATGTTGGAGCATAAAAGCCATCATTCATAGTAAGAGAAACTTTTTTACCAGCAGCTTTTGCGGTTGATAATAATGTTTCTAAGCTTCCTGCTTGTTCACTTGTAACAGCATCACCATTGTACCAAAGGAAATATCCGTTATCGTTAGAAACTGGGAATCCATATAATTTTTCATTATAGGTAGCACCAGTAACAGCTGGAGCAGTATTACTTGATTGAACTGTATTCTTATAATCGCCTTTTAATTCAAGAGCAATGTTCTTATTAGCAAGGTTGAAAATATGGTCATCAGCACATAAGAATAAGGCTGGAGCACCTTCAACTGTAGGATCTTTTGCAACGGTTGTACCGGCATCAGATTCAGAAACTGCTGTAAATTTGTAACTAAATTTATTGGCATCATCTTTTTGATTAGCATTATAAGTTTCAACTACCTTTTTAATAACAGATTCTTCTTTTGCAGTTGCCCAAACATTGATTTCAGTTCCAACATCAGAATAAACCTTGCTTGAACCACCACATGAAGCAACAGACATTAATGCAACTGCTCCAAGAGCAGCAACGCATAAAATTTTAATATTTTTCATTATTTTAATCTCCTTATAATTAAACATTTGCAGTGAAACTAATAACTAAGAAATTACTAGAAACAGTTGTATCTAAGAAATAATATGGGTAAAAATCGATAGTAATTTTACCGGCTTTTGCAGGTTCAATATTTGAACGATTGTCCGATGGGCCTTTGTAATCTGCTGCAGTTTTACCTTCTCCAAGTAAATCTGTTAAGCCAGTAGATTTTGTCCAATCGAAATCTTCGACACCATATTGACCTGCCCAAGTTGTTCCTAAATGGACTTTAAAACCTTGATAATCACCTTCAGAATTTGCTTTGGCTAGAACAAAATCTTTTAATTGATAGTGTTTACCATCAACTTTTGTAAAAAGACAATCTTTATTTTTTGACGATGCCACCGTATCCCATCCTGCAGGTGTAGCACTTCCAGCTACTGAAACAACAAGGTCTTCTCCAGTAGTATCTGATTGTTCATAATCTTGATCAGTTCCACCAGTTGTCGTATTACAGGCTGCTAATGAAAAGGCCATTAAAGCAGTTGCAGCGACTAAAAACATTTTCTTCTTTAACATAATAATATTTTTCCTCCTATGTTAATTTGATTGGTTTTCAGTTAAGAACAACCAATCATTTTTAATGTTTCCTTATTCAACTTTTCATCAATAAACTAAGGTATTTATTGATATAGCCTAATTAAAGAGCAACTTCAGTTTTAGGATCGAAGAAATGAAATTTTTCAGCATTGAATTTTACATTCATTTGATCACCAGTCATAATTTGACAGTTTGCTGTAATTTTACTTACTAAGTGAGCTCCGCCAAATTGTGTATGGATGTAATATTCATGCCCTAACAATTCAGCAACAGTAACTTTGATCGTAAAAATCCCATTCCCTCCAACCTTTTCCTGAGTTTCCTCAATGAATTCGGGTCTTATACCAAGGATTACATCTTCAGGTAAATTCTTATCTTCGAACGTTCCTTTAAGTAACTTAATTTTTTCTCCAGTTTTAAATTCAACTTCGCCAGTTGACTTAATGAATTTCACCTTAAAGAAATTCATGGATGGAGAACCTATGAATCCTGCAACAAATAAATTTGCTGGATGATTATAGATTTCTATTGGAGAACCAACTTGTTGGACTCTCCCTAATTTCATAACAACAATTCGAGAAGCCATTGTCATAGCTTCGGTTTGATCATGTGTAACATATATAGTTGTAGCGTTTAATGAGTTATGAAGATTAATAATTTCACTTCTCATTTGAACTCTTAATTTAGCATCAAGATTTGATAAAGGTTCATCCATTAAGAATACCTTTGCGTTTCTAACAATGGCTCTTCCTAATGCGACTCTTTGTCTTTGTCCGCCAGACAAAGCCTTTGGTTTCCTATCAAGGAATTCTTCAATTTGAAGGATTCTTGCAGCCTCATGAACTCTCTTATCAATTTCATACTTAGGCATCCTTCTTAATTTAAGACCATAAGCCATATTTTCATAAACAGACATATGTGGATATAATGCATAAGATTGGAAGACCATTGCTATATCTCTATCTTTAGGTGTCTTATCATTACAAAGTTCATTATCGATATACAATTCGCCCTTTGTAATTGTTTCAAGACCAGCAATCATACGTAATGTAGTAGATTTACCACATCCAGAAGGCCCAACAAATACGATAAATTCATGCTTTTTTACATCCAAATTAAAATCAAAAACAGCTTGTACATTATTATCGTAAATCTTATCGATATGTCTTAAGGAAACGTAAGCATCGTTATGCTCATTAGCGACTTTTTTGACTTTTGAAGGAATATTTTCCTTATGTTGAAGCTCGCTCACTCCATTACCTTTAAGGGTATCAGTCTTTTTCTCCATGTATTTAGCTCCTTGTTCTTGCGCCACGAAAATGTTTAAAAAACAACATTTAAATACTGAAAGCGCTTACATTAAAAGCATTCTTGCTTTATTTCTATTTAAAAAAATTAGAATTAATAAAACTTGAATACTTGATTGCCTATACTTTAAATTTTTTGACTTTCAATTTCAATCTATTTTTTTAATTTTTTTCAAAATTTATCATAATGCCGAATCTTTGATATTAATATGGTAAAAAATACCGAAATTTTATATTTTTCTTAAAAATCAAAAACAAATTCTTTTTTCATTTCCATTTAAAATAGAACATTAATTGTCTATAATTTTAATATTATAAAAATTAGGAGATTTATTTATGTCTAAAGTTATGGCGGTTAATTGCGGCTCTAGTAGTTTAAAATTTAAACTCTACGAAATGCCACAAGAAGAAGTTATTTGTTCTGGTATTGTTGAACGTATCGGACATGATGATGGTAT
>Ga0172378_10003500_pt1 | contig 14749 bp, 15 predicted proteins | sample GrowelOW332metaG_FD_119755 | JGI IMG/M metagenome (GOLD analysis project Ga0172378, IMG submission 119755) | Groundwater microbial communities from an aquifer near a municipal landfill in Southern Ontario, Canada - Pumphouse #3_1 metaG | ecosystem: Environmental > Aquatic > Deep subsurface >... | reverse complement strand
TTTTGATAATCAGATTGTGTCCCGCAGTAACATGTTCCCGAATGTGAAACTTCTTTTTGGGGAGTCTCTTCCTTTCCCCGTTCATTCTTTGTTGTCAAATTTTACTATATTTTCAAAGTTATTAAAATAATAGTTGCAATAACAGATCTTGCAAGATATATTTTACATATTGGAGTTTGCAAGAATAAAAGGAGTGAATATGGGTCAAGGGAATAATGCTCTGGGAAGCAAGACCACGTCCTATTACGTTTGGATGTGCGTTTCCGTTGTTTTTATGTTTTTGTTTGGGAAGATGGTAAAGCCCGGCGCGGGCATTACCAGCATGGGCATGAATGTCATCGGAATTTTCTGCGGTGTGTTGATCGCGACAATTGCCACCAATGAAATTTTTTGGCCTGCAGTGCTGGGGCTGTTTGCGATGGTCGTTTGTGGCTTCTCTAAGGCCGACAACTTGCTTGCGATGTGGTTTGGCAATTCTACCATCCAGCAGATCATCTGGGTTATGGCGTTTACCGGGGCGGTGACTGAAAGCGGTGCGATCAACGTTCTGGCACGTCAGATTCTCAGTATCAAACGATTGCAGGGGCATCCTATGCGTTTGGTCCTGACCATTTTCTTTGCGGTTCTTATTTGTTCCGCTCTCGTCAGCAGCCCGACGGCTATGTTGCTTTTGTGGTATCCCATCCTTGATGGTATCTGTGATAACTGCGGGGTGAAAAAGGACAGTGATCTGAAACGTCAGATGCTGCTTGGCGTATACATCTCGGCGATGGGTGCATATGTGCTTCCGTTCAAAGGTGTGCATCTTTCCTCCATTGCGATCATAAGCGGAATAATGGACGCGAACCATTTGGAATTTGACAATGGGGTGTATCTTTTTACGGCAACGCTCATCATCGTACTCTTCGTCCTAGGTTATGCGCTTTTCATGCGTTTCGTTTGGAAAACGGATATGACTCCGTTCGAGGCGTTTAAATTTGAAGACTTGAAGATGAAGGAGGAAGATCTTCGCATGACGGGACGCCAAAAGATTCTTTTTGGATTCATGTTGTTTGGCGTTCTTTTCCTTATCAGCAGTTTGTTGTTTCCCAAGGGGTCGCTGTTGATGAGAATTTACACGAAAATAGGGACGACTTGGGTGTGGGTGTTTCTGTTCGTCGTGCTCTGCATGATGCGCGATAAAGATGGGAAACCATTCATCAATGGAACGAAACTGCTCCAAACGAAAACCATGTGGAACATTGTCGCGGCCGCAGGATGTTTTACGATTCTTGGCAGAGCTATCGCCTCTGACGATTATGGGATCAAGGCTGCCATTAGTCATGTGCTGGTTCCCGTTCTTGGAAATGCGAGCTGGCCTATCATGGTGCTGTTCTGCGTCATCATTTCGACGGTTTTCACCAATTTCACCAATGGAATGCCAGTCAGTTTCACCATCAATGCGATTTGTATTCCTATTGCTTGCAAATTGCAGTTGGTCGGTGGTGGAAACGCCACGGTTTTGGGGACGGTCACCATCCTTTCCGGCTTGTGCGCCTTCTTGACAAATGGAGCCATTGCATATGCACCAATCCTGCTCGGACGTGAGGAAATGACGAACAAGTTCATTTGGACGAAGGGCGTGGTAACCAATTTGATTTTCATTGTTATTGCAAGTGTCATCGGTATTTTGTTCGGATATATGTTTTAGGATATGGGAGGTAAGGTAAATCATGAGGGAAGCGATCACAGAGAAACAGCGTACGACACCCGTATACGATGAGTGTGATGTGTTGGTTGTAGGTGGAGGAGCGGCGGGCCATTCCGCCGCCGTTGCCGCCGCCCGTGCTGGATGCAGGAACGTAATTCTCATGGAACGTTACGGATACATGGGCGGAGATGTTACGGGCGGATATGTCATTATGGTTCCGAACCTCAGTTGGTACGGGAAATCCTTTGTCCGGGGATTGCAGGAGGAATGGTTCACACGCCTTTCAAAAATTCCGGGGGCGGTTAAAGGTCCGTCGCTCCAGCAGATTGGCAGTACCGATCCCGTACTGCTTCATGCTTGGTCGTCATGGCATGATTGTGTGAGTAGCAGCGGATACGGTGGGGCGAAATCCCCCTGTTTGGTTCGTGCGGTATTCTTTGAACCAAATCAGCTCAAGATCGAACTTGACAAGATGCTTTTGGAGGAGAAGGGCAGTATCCGCGTTCTTTGCCATACGCTTGGTGCCGAGCCGATTATGGAAGGCAACGAGGTAAGGGGCGTAGTCTTCGAGAGCAAGGAAGGTCGAAAAGCGATCCTTGCGAAGACGGTGATCGATGCTACCGGTGACGGTGACATTTTCCGTCAGACGGGAGCGCCGTATGCCACTTTGGCCGACGGGGAATGCCGCTCAAGCACGACCGCCTTGGTTTGGAGAATCGGCGGTGTGGACTGGGCGCAATTCTATGAGTGGAAGCAGATACATCCCAAGGAAGCGAATGATCTTCGTCAGTCGCTCGGTCAGGTGGCCGGTTTCCGTTCGATCCCTCTTCCTTCATCGACGAATGATGTATGTTGGGTCAATAACTGGCACGCGAACAAAAACTGCAGCAACATCAAGGATATGACCGTGACCGAGATGGAAACGCGCAATACAATGAGAGACGTACTCGATTATCTGAAGCAAGCCGTTCCTACTGCGTTCCAAAATGCATATATTTACGACATTGCTCCCCAACTTGGTTGCAGATGCAGCTACCGTCTGCGCGGTGAGTATGTAATGAGCGGGAATGATTTTGCGTTTGCGCATCATTTTGACGATGTCATCGCATGGCACTCGACGATTTGCCAGATTAATGATTGTGGGCCTGTTGAAATCCCGTATCGCGCGATTTTACCGCGGAGAATTGACAACCTCCTCGCTCCCGGGCGCCATCTGTCGGCGGACAATGTGGCCATTGATTGGCTTAATCTGATTCCGCAATGTGTGGGCACCGGACAAGCCGCAGGCGTGGCTGCCGCAGTGGCTGCGGCGGAGGGCGTAAGCGTTCGAGCCGTCGACATCAAAAAAGTCCAGGATATTTTGGTGGATCAGGACGTTCCGCTTCCTCGCAACGAGAAATTCGAAAAGAAAGATCCTTCGTACGGCAAGTTCGTTGAGGAGCATCAGTGGGGGCTTTACACGGATCTCGCCAAAAAGGCGAGGGAAATGTCCGGAGCTTCCGAGAACTTCAAGGATGCAACGTGTTGGCGACCCGGTGCCGCAGAGGTCAAGCCCATGCCCAAACAGTGAGAAAATCTTGGCGATGATGCAGGATGAGAATGTTCCGAGCACCGGGGGCGGGAAGTTCCCGGTGCAAAATGACGCTGATGTTGAATTTCCGGAAAAAATCCTGACGACGGAGGATTATGAGGAATTGGTTCTTTTCCCCTCATGCAAGAGAAAAGGAATCTGTGACGGGTGTGGTCGTTGCGAGCATTGATTCCGGTGGATAAGGAGATGCGTCATGACAGGATCTCGAAAGGATACCGTCAAAGGTATCGATTTGCTTTGTGAGGATATGGTTTCGGCGACATATGAGCAGCACCGTGAAGAAAACGTGCGGATATTCAAGGATTGTCTTCTGGGCATTACTGGCTGTATCTTCGGGGGAAGCATCGTAAAAGAAGACGCTTTTGTTACGGGGTATTTGCGAAAACGAGGTGGGTCGGAGGACTTCACAAAGGGATTTCAGCTTCCCTTGGCGAACGCAGTGGCTTTGAACAGCTTATACGCACGGGCAAATGATTTCGGGCGCCTGTTTTTTTCGTGAATAACAACCATATCGCTTCCCATTGCAGCGAAACGTTGATTCCGACGGGGCTTACGCTTGCCTCCACGAAACCGATTACTGGCAGAGAATTCATCGCCAACGATATCGCGGCCGAAGATCTGGCCGCAAGGTCGTCGTCGATGCACGAATATCTGATGCGAGAAAGTATCGAGGAAAAGTTTCGTTCGCAGTGTTCGGTGTATGGAAACATCTCCCCAAAAAACGTAGAGAAGTTCATTGCATTGGATGGAGAACTCAAAAGCAGACTGGATGTGAGGGAATGTGCGACATTACAGGAATGACCATAATGATTATTTTGTGAATAAGTTTTTGCATTAAACATTTCTCATTTTTTTGAAAGTGCTTGAATTTATATATCTTGCAAGATATAATTTATATGTTACAAGATTTATAGGAGGAACGTTTTGAAACAACTATTGACGGGGAACGAAGCAATTGCCAGGGGCGCTTGGGAAGCTGGGGTTCGGTACGCTTCTGCATATCCGGGGACTCCAAGTACGGAGATTCTTGAAAATCTCGCAAAATACAAAGATGTGTATTCGGAATGGGCCCCAAACGAGAAAGTTGCGGTTGAATCCTCGATCGGAGCTTCCTTCGCGGGAGCCAGGGCTTTGGCGGCCATGAAACATGTCGGATTGAATGTTGCGGCGGATCCTTTGTTTACCGCCGCGTATACGGGGGTGAATGGAGGACTCGTCATCGTATCCGCCGACGACCCCGGAATGCACTCTTCTCAGAACGAGCAGGACAATCGGTATTACGCGAGGGCGGCCAGAATCGCCATGCTCGAACCGTCGGATTCTCAGGAGGCCAAGGATTTTGTTTCCAAGGCCTATGAGATATCCGAAAAATACGACATGCCAGTCCTGCTTCGGATGACGACGAGAGTGTGCCATTCAAAAAGCATCGTTGAATTGTGTGACAAAAAGGAAGTCCCGCTTGTCCCATACGTCCGGAAAGATAAATTCAACCCAGTTCCTGCGATAAGCAAGGGGCTTCATGCGAAGGTCGAGAAGAATTTGCGGGATCTGGAAGAATTCTCCGATGAGACCGATATGAATTTCATTGAATGGGGTTCGAAAAAAACCGGCATAATTTCAAGTGGCGTTTCATATCAGTATGCGAAGGAAGTTTTTGGTGATGATGCGTCGTATATGAAAATCGGGTTCAGTTATCCGTTGCCGATGAAGAAAATCAAGGAATTCGCTTCTCAGGTCCAACAACTTTTTGTCATTGAGGAACTTGAGCCGGTGATGGAGACAGAGATCAAGGCGGCGGGCATTCCTTGCATCGGAAAGGAAAAAATTCCTCGGGAAGGCGAACTCAACCCGGATATTATCCGTAAGGCTTTGCTGGGAATCCAAAACGAGACCGTGGATGAGAGCGACGTACGCATCGCGGCCCGACCGCCCGTCTTGTGCGCAGGCTGTCCTCACAGGGGGTTCTTTTACGAACTTGAAAAACACAAGGATCTCATTGTCGTTAGCGACATAGGTTGCTATGGCTTGGCTCCGAAAGATATCGCGATTTGTATGGGCGGGGGATTTTCAGTGGCACATGGAGCCCAGAAGGTATTCTCGTCGGCAGGAATGTCCACTCGATGCGTCGGCATCATGGGTGATTCGACTTTCTTCCATTCCGGGATGACCAGCATGCTCGAAGCGGTATACAACAAATCGAATGTATTGCTTGTCGTCCTCGACAATCGCATTACCGGTATGACGGGACATCAGGAAAATCCCGGTTCCGGGTATACGCTTGGAGAAGAACCGACTACGGCGACGAGCGTCGCTGACGTGGCGAAGGCTTTCGGAGTAAAGCACGTCCGCACGATCAATCCCTTGAATCTTGCTGAAGTGCGGGAGGCGATCAATTGGGGGCTCGGATTTACTGATCCTGCGGTACTTGTCCCACGATGGCCATGCGCGCTGAAGAAGTTCAGTCCCCTGGACAAAGAAGAATTCAGTGAAAAGAAAGTGGTATGCCGGGTGAATCCCGCGACATGCATTGGATGTAGGGCCTGCATTAGGACGGAATGTCCGGCATTGTCGTTCGATGTGCAGAAGAAGCAGGCGTTTATTGACGATAAACAGTGCAATGGTTGCGGCATCTGCGTTCAAGTTTGCCCGAAAAAAGCCATCGTAAAAGAGGAGCGGTAACATGGACAAAGTGAAGAATGTCTTGTTATGTGGCGTTGGCGGCCAAGGAACGATTTTGGCGAGCAAGATTTTGTCATTCGCATTGGTCGAAAGTGGGTATGATGTGAAGATGAGCGAGATTCATGGCATGAGTCAACGTGGCGGAAGCGTCGTAACGCAAGTCAGATATGGGCATAAGGTTTTTGCGCCGATCATCGGACAGGGAAGCGCGGACATTCTTGTCTCATTTGAAGCTATGGAGGCTTTGCGGTATTTGAAGGACTTGTCGCCCGAAGGGCATGTGGTTGTCAATGATTATGAAATCCAGACGGCGACTACGGCGAGCGGCTTGGAAGCGTATCCCGATGATGTCATAGAGACGTTGAAAAGAAAGGCGAATACCTATGTGCTGGATGCTGCCGGTATTGCCGAGAAGTTGGGAAATGAGAGATGCATGAATGTTGTTTTGTTGGGAGCGTTGGTCAAACTCATGGATCTCGAAAGCTTGGATTGGGATGCTGCGTTGAAATCTTCTGTGAAGCCAAAGTTTCTGGAGATAAATCAAAAAGCTTTGCGGGCAGGGATTGCCGCGGTTTCCTAACCGAAGGATGGTGGAATATGGTGTATCGAACGTTTGAGGAACTGATCAGTGCGATAAAGTTGAAAAAAACTTGTTCTCGCATGGCTGTCGCAGTTGCGGCAGATGAGCATACGATCCAAGCCGTTCTTCACGCACAAGAATCCGGGATCGTCCATCCTGTGTTCATCGGCGGGAAAGAACGGATCGACGACATTTTGAGGGGATTGGGTGCGAGTGTTCCTGATGAAGACGTCGTCGATGAAGAAGACGATGCCGAAGCGTGCCGGAAAGCCGTACGTATGGTACATGACCACAAGGCGGATTTCCTCATGAAAGGGAAGGTGGACACAAAAGTTTTGCTCAAAGCGGTGGTGGACAAGGATAATGGACTCGGGACGGGAAAACTGATGTCGCATTTTTCGATTTTTCAAGTCCCGGCCTACCACAAGCTGTTTGTTCCCGTAGATGGGGGAATGGTTCCGTATCCGACCCTTGAGCAGAAAAGGGAAATCATTGAAAACACAGTATCGGTGTTGCATCGTTTCGGAGTCGATACTCCGAAAGTCGGCGTCTTGGCCTGCGTGGAAAAAGTCAACACGCACATGCCTGAGACCGTCGAGGCTGCAGAGTTGGCCCGTATGAACCGTAGCGGAGAGATCACCGGATGCATCGTGGACGGTCCTGTCTCGTTCGATTGTGCCGTAAGTAAGGAAATCGCTGAATTGAAAGGGTATAAGAGTCCCATCGCCGGTGATGTCGATGTACTTCTGGCTCCCGATATCCACACGGGGAACACAATGGGGAAAATGCTTGTGTGTTTTGCCGGCGCAAAGATGGCCGGCTTCGTTACGGGAGCGGCATGCCCCATCATCGTGACCAGCCGTGGATCGAGCGCGGAAGAGAAATTCTACTCCATTGTCTTGGCGTCCGCCGCGGCATCGAAGGAGGGTTGAAATGGAGAAGATCCTCGTCATCAATCCCGGTTCAACCTCAACGAAGATCGCTTTGTTTGATGGTGAGCGAGAAGCATGGAAGAAGAGCATTGATCACGATCGGTCTGAACTTGGCAAATATCCGACGGTATATGATCAGATTGACATGCGGTATCAGTTGGTGATGGAAGAATTGAAGACGCACGACGTGGATCCCTCCGAACTTTCCGCGATCGCCGCCCGCGGAGGCCCCATCGCCCCGATGGAGGGGGGGGCGTATGAAGTGAACGACGAGATGGTCGACGTGATTTTCCATCGTCCTCAGGATTTGCACGTTTCTATTATTGCGGCGGTGATCGGCTTGAAAATCGCGCGCAAAATAGGGAAGAAGGCGTATATTTACGATGCGGTATCCGTTGATGAAATGGATCACGTATTAAAAATAACGGGGCTTCCCGAGATGTATCGACGGGGGCAAGGGCATAATCTGAACATGAGGGCTGCCGCGCTCAAGTATTGCGATACTGTGGGTAAAGATTATCATAAGACGACATTGATCGTTTCCCATTTGGGAGGAGGCATTTCCGTCTCTCTCCATAAAAATGGAAGAATCATCGATATCATCAACGATGAAGACGGGTGTTTCGCACCTGAACGGGCCGGATGTGTTCCCCAGACTCAGTTGGTCAACCTATGTTACGGTGGAAAATTCTCAAATAAGGAAATGCTCCGCCATCTGAAAGGCGATGCCGGTCTTGTAGCTTGGTTGGGGACGAACGATACGCGTGACGTAGAGAAAATGATTTCCGAAGGAAATGAAAAGGCGCGGATCGTATATGAAGCCATGGCGCTCAATGTCGCAAGGAACATCGGGAAAGAGGCGCCGGTATGTCACGGAAAGGTCGATCAGATAATTCTCACAGGGGGAATCGCATATTCCGAAATGTTTACCCGCATGATTATTGACGATGTCAGTTGGATATCGCCCGTTTCAATTATTCCGGGTGAAAACGAAATGGAAGCTTTGGCGTTCGGGGTTTTGCGTGTTCTCCGCGGGCAAGAACGGGCTAAAGAATTTCATGAACAGCCCGAGTGGAAACTTCATTGACGTCTCTTACGTCGTTCCTTGGGCGCTTTGCGGATCCTGCTGGGGTGGTGGCTGCCCCGTCACCCCCTGCCGGAACGCCTTGGGCGGACATCCCGTTTCATTGGTAAACGCCGTGGTGAAGTTTGCCGCGGAACTGTAGCCGATCTGGTTCGCTATCTCCTTGATCGTCATGGACGAGTTGAGCAGAAGTTGCTTCGCCTGGTCCATTTTCAAATTCCTGACCATTTTCCCCGGGCTGTTGTGGTACAGTTCCTTACAGATGCGAAACAGGTTCGGCCGACTGAAACCCGCCTCGTTGCAGAGATCCGTCACGTTCCATGCTTCGTTGATGCGACTGGTCACTTTTTCCCATAACGGCATGACTCTCATGCGGTTGTACTTGTCGCGGAGATTCTCGGTCAACCCGAGTGAACGTTCCAGATAAATGAGAAACAGCTGTTCGAAAAGATCAAGCGCTTGCGATGAGTGAATGTCTGAATACACTTCTTCTTTCATGATGAAAAGGAACAAAGACTTCAACAACGGTCCGTTGGCGAACGGAATGATGGCGTAATCCAGACATTGCGGAAGAAACGGCGGGGTTTTCTCTTCCCAGATGGTCAGCCAGATCATCTCCCATGGAATCGGTCCGACCGTCTCTTCGTGATGCCCCTGCCCCATGGCATTGCTGATGAAAGCTTCTCCGGGCTTTGCGGTGTGCTCCGTTCCGTCCTCCATCAGGTATTTTCCCTTTCCTGAAAGCGTAAGGACGACGACATGGAAACCCCGTCGGGACATCCTTTGCACCCAGAACGTGTCATCGAGAATACCGTACCCTCCCTGCTTGATTTTCATCGCGGCGAACGTGGGGGAGTTGATGGATGCCGAGGCAAGATGCCGTTTGTCGTATCGTTGTGGTTCATGAACGATCTCTCGCGTGTACTGCATGGAGCAATTATATCCGTTCCGTTGGAAAGAATGAAGAACAGAATGAGACGAATTCAAATGTTTTAGAAACGGAGAGAGATTCTTCTTCGGGGCATATTCCCTTTAAAATTCTTTGTGTATAAAAACTCACGGGGTGTCTTTTTGTGGGTTTGTTGTTTCGCAATAATATTAATTCAAAATGTTTTTGGAGGAATACAGATGGAAACTTATCCATACGATCCTTGGCAGAAATGCAAGACGATAAGCGGTCTCGCCGCAGACGAGGTTATTTCTGCGTTACAGAAGGAGATTCGGAGAAACCATCCGGAAAATGCGGCCGTTTTGGCGTATGAGATGTTGCTTACCAGCGAGGATATGGAAGAATATCTGTGGTACCGGCTCAGGACGATCAGCGTGGAGGACATCGGTATGGCCAATCCCATCGCTCCGATTCTGATTGCCAGTCTCGACCAGATGCGCCGTCAGGCGGGCAAACATGACGGTGACCGCCGTCTGCTGGCGATTCACGCCGTACGGTATCTCTGCCAAAGCCAGAAGGATCGTTCCAGCGACGAGATGCTGAACTGGATCATCAAGGAGTATGACGCGGGAACGCTCCGTCCGCAGATTCCTCCGTATGCGCTGGACAAGCATACTTTGGCCGGACAGAAGAAAGGAATGGGAGAGCAGTATTTTTATGATGAGGCTTCAAAAGTGTCACCTGAATGGGAAGGACGTGACAAAACCTATCGGAATCGTATTTTGAGGATACTTGCAGAAAGCAAGAAAGCCGATGCATAAGCAATAAAGGGAGACATGAACATGAACAAACGTATTGTTCTGACAGCGGTTGCGTTGTCTGCGGCGTCGATGATGTTCGCAGGAGGCACCAAGGAAACGGCTCCGGAAACTTCCGGAGCCACGCAGAAAGTGGTAACCACCGTCTGCAGGGCTTCGTATGCGGACGAGCAATGGTACACCACCATGAACGCCGATTTCGAGAAAGAAACGGGAATCCATGTGGACGTGACGCCTACTCCCGGTAACGACGATGATCATGATGCGAAGGTCAATGTTGATCTTCTCGCCGGCGGAACGGTGGATGTGGTCGAATCTCTCGGTCCGAAGAACTTTACCATACGCAACGAAGGAAAGTTTTTCATGCCGTTGAAGGATTTGGTCGCCAACGCCGGTGTGGACGCCACGGCCCTATGGGGCGCAAATCTCCCCGTTGACAAGAACGGGGAATACTACGGTATCCCGTTCAAACAGGAGATGTGGTGCGTATACTACAACAAAGACATATTTGATGCTGCCGGCGTTCCGTATCCTTCCGGCTCATGGACGTGGGACGAGTACGTGGCGACCGCAAAGAAGCTGACGGACAAGACGAAGGGGATTTACGGTTCCTTCATGCAGTCGGATACGCAGTATATGTATCTTCCGGCCTGTCAGAAGAAGGTTCCGTTCTATAAAGCGGACGGGACATGTAATTTTGACGATCCTGAATTCTCCAAGGCCATCTCGTGGTACAAGAATCTTTCCGCCTCCGACGGTATCCAGATGTCCGTTTCCGATCTGAATGTCGAGAATGCGAGCTGGAACTACTATGCCCTTGCCGGCGACCATTTGGCGATGTTCATGCAGGGGAACTGGTTCGTCAGATTGCTGAACAGTCAAAAGGACTATCCTCGCAACTGGAAATACGGCATCACCCAATTGCCCAGTGCGGGTCCGGAGGGAAACACCAATCTGGTATCCCAGGGATACGTTTCCGTCAACAAGAATGCGGCGCATCCAAAGGAAGCGCTGACGTACGCATTGTGGATCGCCCAGAATCAGTGGAAATATGAAGGTGGAATCCCCGCGCTGGCGAAATTGACGCCGGAGCAGCAGAATGCGGCGTTCTCAGCCGTTGCGGAAGCTTCCGACGGACAGGTCTCCGTCGATGAGTTGTACAATGCGCTTCTGAACAACGGTATGGGCGTGACGGACTCCGACATTGTCGGTCCTTCGGCGACGGAGTACAACAGCATCGTGAAAGAAGAGGTTTCCTCCTATTGCATGGATTTGCAATCGCTGGATGACACGATCACCCACATTGTCACTCGGGTGAACGAAGCCATCAAGAACGCGCAGTAAGAGAGAGGGTAGGTTGATGGCGCGCAAGGGAAAAAGCGAGGAACGTACGGCATGGCTTTTTGTGACGCCGTTCCTCATCATGTTTGCGGTATTCAAACTGTATCCGATCTTTTACGGATTCGTGGTAAGTTTCTGGAACCGTAATTCCGCGCTTCGGATGGCGGATCGTTCCTTTGCCGGCTTTTCCAATTATCTGAAGGTGTTGCAAAGCGGAACCTTTTGGTCTTCGTTTTGCAACTCTTTGGAGTTTTCCGTTATCTATATCGTTGCGATCATGTTCTTCGGAGTGCTGTTGGCGGTTATGTTCAACAACAAGTTTCGTGGACGTTCGTTCGTCAGAACGTGCTTCTATATGCCTTACGTTACCAACATGATCGCCGTCGGCATCGTTTTCAAGTATTTGCTCAATCCCTCCAAAGGGCCCTTCAACGCACTTTGGCGCGCATTCGGGGCTTCCGGTCCCCAGTGGTTGAACGACCAGCATCTTGCGCTCCCCATTTCCGCATTGATCGGCGTGTGGGTGGCGTTGGCATTCAACATCATCACCGTACTGGCCGCTTTGCAGGATATCCCGCGGGATTTGTATGAGGTCGCCGATCTTGAAGGGGTGACGTTCTGGCAGCGAATGCGGTTCGTGACCCTGCCATGTCTTGTTCCCTCGCTCTTCATGTTGCTGACCATTTCGATCATCAATTCGTTCCGAAAACTATACGACGATCGTCGGATTGACGAACGGCGGTCCCGGTACATCCTCGATGGTGCTTTCCCTGCAGATATACAACGATGCGTTTCTCTATCAAAAATTTTCCATCGCTTCTGCGGAAGGGGTACTCTTCACGCTTTTTATTGTATTGGTCAACCATTTGGTTGCCCGTTGGAGGGCGAGATGGGAGATGAGATGAACAGGAAGCGTCCCGTTTTCACCGCGGTCATGTGGTTGCTCGGATTGTGCATGATCTATCCATTTGTCATGATGGTGTCTATCGGGTTCAGACCGGCGGGGCTTGCATATGAGCCTTTGTTCGCTCCGGTCAAGCCGATTTTGGACAATTACGGAAAAGTGTTGTTTCACAAAAATTTCGGGGACTGGTATCGCAATACCATTCTTACCGTCTGTATTACGATCGTGCTCCGGCTCCTCGTCACGCTTCCCGCAGCTTATGCGTTCAGCCGGTTGCGGTTCAGGGGAAGCCGTTTCGTCATGGCGGCCTTGATGGCCACGCTGATGGTCCCGGGAGAGACGACCATGGTTCCCCGGTATCTGTTCTTCCGACAGTTGCACCTGCTCGATTCCATGTGGGTCATTATTCTCCCCGAGATCAGCGAGGTGTTTTACCTGATGTTGATGACCGAGTTCTTCCGTTCCATTCCTGAGGACTTCTCCGAGGCCGCGAAGATCGACGGTGCTGGCCACGGAACCATTCTCCTCTGCCTGTTTCTCCCGTTGTCCGGTCCGTCTGTCGCGACGACGGTGCTGTTCAGTTTCATCAACATCTGGAATAATTTTCTTGATCCGTATCTGTTCATCAGCACGGTGAGCCACCAACTCATTACGCCGGCCCTCCAGTATTTTCAGGAGCGGGGCGGGGCGAACATTCCCATGCAACTTGCAGGTGCGACATTTGCGGTGGTTCCCGTCGTCTTCCTTTTTATCTTCACACAACGGTATTTCGTTGCCGGGGTTTCTTCCTCCGGTATCAAAGGATAGGAAAAATGAGTCAATTCATGTCGTATGATCCATGGGCGAACGTCACGACCCGTAATGGAATTCCTGGAGACGAAATCATCTCCATGTTGCAGAAATCGATCCGCAGGGGGCTTGAACACAATGCCTTGTGCGCCGCATATGAGATGTACATCACCAGTCCGCAGTTTGAGGACAAGATGTGGCGGAGACTGCTTTCGATCAGCGTTGAGGATATCGGTTTTGGCGATGTGCACGCCCCCGAACTTATTTATACGCTGTATAACATGCGCAAGGAGTTCCTGTACCAGGACGGAGACAGGCCGATGTTCTTTGTCCATGCCATCAGATATCTTTGCAGGCAAAAGAAGGAACGCTCCAGCGACAATGTCAAGAACATGGTGATCAAGGACTTTTCCCACGGACGCACCGTGACGGTTCCCGATTACGCCTACGACCTCCATACGAGAAAGGGGCGCGCAATGGGGAAAACCGAACTTGATTTCCTTACCGATTCAAGCAAAGTCATCCCCCAATTGGAAGGTGAGGACATCAAGAAGATTTACGCGGAATACCTGGAATACTGCAAGCATGAAAAAGAGGATGTCGGCAAACCCGAGGTACAACCGTTCGAGTACAACAGCTGGCAGTACTGATCTTCCGCTTATCGTGGTGCGAAGACGCGGCAGAACTGCTGTACCATCCGGGACAGCGCCCAATCGTCTTCGTCCTTTTCTGTGATGTTTTCCTCATCGACGAACGAAGCGGCCGCGCACGAAAACAACGTGGTCGCAAGATCGAGGTCCGGAATGTCAAGACGTCCTGTGTCGGAAAGCGTCTCCAGTACGGCTTGGGTCTGTGCCTGGAACATGTTGAGAATCGCTTTGGCCCTCTTTGCGGCCCGTTGGTCGGTAAAGCGCATCTGGAACACGATTCGGTAGGCCCAGCGCATCGGGACGGTGGTATACGCCGCCACCCAGTGCCGCACTGTTTTCTGGAGCACTTCTTCCGCAGATCCGGAAAGACCGATCATGTCGTTTCCTTTGAACGTATCCATCAATCGGTACATTCCATCGATGATCTCCTCCTTGCTGCTGAAATGGCTGTAAAGAGAGGCCTTGGTGATGTGGGCTGCTTTTGCGATATCGGATAATGAGACGGAGGCAAGGCCTTTTTCCGAGGCAAGACGGAGCGTCAGGAGGATGACTTGTTCTCTGGTTTGTGTGGTATGCATGTTTATATCCTACCGAACGTTTGGTAGTTATTCAAGATGGTTTTTCTTGAATGGAAACAAATTGTTAAGGGAAAGGTGTTGTTATTCTTCCAAAAACAAGTCAGTATGAAACCATCTTTGATAAAGGATAGTGACATGTACGCACTTGTAGAAATTCTCGGTAAGCAGTACAAGGCCATCGAAGGCGAAACCCTCCGTGTCGATCATATCGACCTGAAGAAAGC
>Ga0172378_10003499_pt1 | contig 14751 bp, 17 predicted proteins | sample GrowelOW332metaG_FD_119755 | JGI IMG/M metagenome (GOLD analysis project Ga0172378, IMG submission 119755) | Groundwater microbial communities from an aquifer near a municipal landfill in Southern Ontario, Canada - Pumphouse #3_1 metaG | ecosystem: Environmental > Aquatic > Deep subsurface >... | reverse complement strand
TACGGGAACTTACTTGCAAGATACGGGCCAGGGCAAGCGGTAGCCTGAAAATATTTGTGCATAGTCAAATTGCCTGTTTTGTCCCCTGTGAAATTGAGCTTCTTAATCCCGTTTCTCTTGCAAATATCAGTACATAAATCAATCAGCTTTGCAATTGCTTTGTCCGATACGTGCCAGTTCGGAGCTCCGCCGTCATTAGCAACCTCAATTGTAATTGCCTGATTATCGTTTTCAGCATTACCGCTACACCAGGAGCGGTTAGCTTCCTCACAATACATTGCTACTCTGCCATTACTGTCAATAGCATAGTTTGAGGAACATTCACGTGCTGGTCTTGCAAATGCCTCACCAATAGCCTCTAACGTGCCATTACAAGCCATATGATGTATTGTTATTTTTTTGATTGTGTCCGTTCTGCCATCATTACGAACTCCGTTAATATAATTTCCCCTGTTGGGGGATATCTTTGTGTAATTAACCAATGAACTATTGCTCATAAAATCATATCCTTTCATTATTTCCACTTGCCGATTGCTTCAAACGCTACGTCTGATCGCACTACTGCGCTTGCTTGATTACAACAATCCTATAATTGTGTTGACTGTCAATCCCGAAGCATTTATACCGTGACCAGCTGATTTTGAGTGTAATATGCTGCTAGCGTCTACAAGCGTTACCGTATTACCTGTATAGTTCATATTGATTTGATATGATACTAAGTTGCCGTCACTTGACATTCCGCCTACAGCACGTATTACACCACCATATTTTACTGCTAAAACAGGGGTTGCTTGTGTAGTAAACATAACAATCAATAATGTATAGTTGATTAAATTAGATACAGTAGCACTATTGCCCGCCGATAATGTACCACTAAACAAAGTAGTAGGGGCATTTAGTTTAGTTAACAAACTAATCATTTGTGTTGATGATATTGAACTATCAGCAGTTTCTATCGGAAATCCTGTTATTTGTCCCATATTTATTTATCACCTTTCTTTTCAAAGTTAGCTTTTATCATCTTAATTGTTTTAAGACGTTCTGCCTTAAACTGTTCTTTAATTTCGGTATTTTCTTGCCTAAGTTCTGATATCTGTAAAGATTGACGTTCAATTTTTTTGTTCAATTCCTGAATAGATTTCAGAGCCAATGAAATACTTGCATAAAGGTCAATATGCTTTTCACCTTTATCATCAATTGTTGCAATATCATCAGGACATTCATCATGCATCAAGCCAATTTTCGTACTATAAGAATTATCAAATTCGCCTGTTTCGTTTCCATCCTTATCCTTGATAGGCTTATTAAGAGTATACGCATAAAAATTAACACCCTTAAGCTTATCTAAAGCGTAAGAAGTGTTTTGCTTAATGTCTTTCTTTAGTTTTCGGTCAGAAGTGACTTGAAATCCATTTGCATAAACTTCTCCACTTACATTTAATGGAGATAATACTTTTACAAAGTCGTAATGGTTGCCATCACATTCACTATATCTATACGAACTCAAAACCAAGCAACCATCTATTGGGTCAACTACAATCTTAGATACATTACGTTCTTCTGTACCAAGGTCTGTTTGAAATATAACTCCCTCTCCGTGCAAAGTAGAACCAAGCCAAAATCCAAAATTATATTGTAAAGAATCATTGTGAATAGTCCAACCACCAATATTACCAGAGTTAGCTTCGACAGTTCCCACCATCTTTAAATTTCCAGTATCATTATCAATACCAAAAACTTTTTTCTTTGTTACATCATTTTCAGGCTTATCATAAACAGTTAAGTCACCATTAAAAATTTCAAGTCCGTTCTCAGCAGAAAACTTTGTACTTGCAGATAAAGCACCATTTTGACAAGCTTGTATGATTTCGCCTGCTTTAACTGTCATACTTGCAGAAACATCCTTGTCAGTTTGGTAGTTATCTTTTTTATCCCAGTTATCAGCGATTATTTCGGGGAATACAAGGCATTTTCCATCAGTAAATTTCAATACTTTTCCGTCAGAAAACCTTAATAACTTTTGTGTTGGAATATCGTTTGAATTTACAGCAATATAATTAACACCTTTTTTAAATGTTTTGGTTGGCGTAAAATAATCTTTATCAGGGCAAAAAGTATCATTAAGCAAATATGTATCAGGTGGTAAAGAATATGTCGTACTTTTTAGCTTTGATTGCTTCGACACATACAGATTGATTGAGCCGCCGTCTGCAACTGATTGAGTGATTCCTGTTACTATTGCTGTGTCTGTCTGTCCCTTTGTGTAACACTTGGTAATTGCTAAACTGTTGCTATCAATATCACGCTTAAACTCATTTAGCGTTACTCCATTGATTTTTAGCTCACCTGTGTTTTCGATTATCTGATTAATCTGTGAAACTGTACCAGTAATTGTACTTAAAACGCTTGACAATGTAACAACATTGTTTTCAGGCTTTTCAGGGTACTCAACATACTCCATAACTCTATGATTGATACGTGTTTTTCTACGTCTGTCAATCAATGTCACAATGTCATATAATGAAATGCCAAGTATATTTTTAAATTCAGGATTGATTTTCGCAAGGTCGGTTACGGAGCATTCGTATGAGCGTTGAGGGTATGCAAGCAATTTCAATCGTTCAATAGCCTCATCTCTTAACGATACAGCATCGGTAAATCTCTCATCAACAAACGCTTTTGTTATAATTTTATTGCTATATCCGTAATTCTCAACGTAATTCTTGCCGCCGTTCAGGCTTGCAAATGTTAGGTATTCGCCGGTATCTTCATTCTTTTTCCCATACCCGATTAACCTCGTGCAGAAGTCTGTGCTATCACCTTTAAATGAAATGTCTTTCAGATTCAATTCGTCAGTAAAATACGTTCCAGATGCTATCTTAATATCATACTTTACAACATTGATTACTTTATTGAAATTATCGAATTGAAAAGCACAACCGAAAGTGTCTGCACAAGTAAGCAATACATCAAGTATATTTATATTTTCAGCTTGTATTGTTCTCTGCGTTGCTATTGCAGCCGAGTTTGTACAAATCCAACCTGTTGTATGCAGTAATAAGCCTGTAATAATTTCTATTAATGTTTTGGTCTGAAAATCAGCATTAAAACAATCTGCTTTCAAATCATCAAGCATTAACTCACATTCAATGCTTGATATATCAACCCGCTCATCAATTTTTTTAACAGTGTAAAAAGCACCCTCATAAAAAATAGTGCTTTCTTCTGTGAGGTCTTTATAGCTGTCTGCGTAAGGCGATATATCAAAATTAAGAAAGTCTATGCCATCAAATTTGTGAGTTATGCGAGGCTCAATAGCCTCTATCATTACAGCATCTGTATTGCTTATGTATAGTTTAATCAATATATCCCCCCCTTAAATAAACGTTGGATAATACTCAACAACAACAGTTCCAGCACTAAAATTAATCGTGTTGTTGCCGACCTCAAGCTTCGGGAATTCCACCAAATTCGTGCTCAGCAGAGCATTAACGCCGTCAATCGTTACAGTACACTCAATGCCGTCTATAATCATTGTTTTATCGGCTGGTATTGAAGTAATTGTTATGCCATAAACTGTAATATTTGATAATGCTGTTGCTCCTGCCTTTACTTTAATAATGCAAGGCACTTTTAACGTTCCTGTATTATTAATAATCTTGTCACTTGACGTGAGTGTCTGTGATACAATGTCCTCCCTGACAACACAAACAAAAGTCAATGTGATTTTTTTATTTAACGGATTGACTTTGTCAATTTCATTTGATTGATAAACGCAATCGTATGATAGCGAATCGGTATCGTTAAATTTAATGACACATTGCTCGCTACAAAGGTTTAAAATCCTTGATATATTTATGTCGCAATCTTCGCTCGTCACACCCTCAACCCACAATCTCACAGATAGTGGACGAAGTGCTTTAACAGATTGATAAAAAGCGAAATAGGGCGAGTCTTTAAACACCTGATATGAGTTGCTTATCTCTGTGCTCAACAAATCATACCCAAACAATACAGCATTATAGACATCAACATAAAATCCGTTTATCGTCATATTATCTTCCTCCAAATGCTAATTGCTTGTTAATGTAAGGCGTGAGCGCAACGGCTGTTTCTCTGCCATTCATTTCTATATGTGTTTCTATGTTCTGTGGCTTTATGTAGCCCATTTCTGCCATTAACTGTGGCAATTTTGATAGAGGTATAACAGCCTCTGCCCCAGCCTCGCCACCGACTTGTGCTCTTCTGTCTGATATGCCAAGCAAAGTAGGTCGATTGAGTATTCCACCTTCAGCAAGATAGCTGACAGAGTCTATTTTAGGTATGTTAATTCCAAACGATTTACCTTGGACTGCATTAGGTAGCCAATCCCATTCGGGCATTTCAAAGTTGACCTTGTTAAGTCCACTTATCATATAGTTGATACCACCGATAAGGCTATTAATCAAGCCAATTATCAGGTTGATAGGACCTTTTGCAATGTTTACAAGTCCGTTCCACATAGCGGAAAATATGTTTTTCATTCCCGACCAAGCTTCCGTCCAAACATTTTTGAAAAAATTAACAACAGCAATTATGCCGTTAAAAGCACCTCTTGCAACATTCAAAATTCCGTTCCAAATGTTTTTAAAAAATCCACCGATAGCAGACAAAACATTGTTTATAAAGTTTCGGAATGCGTCGCAGTGATCGTACAAATACTTGAATATCGCGCCAACAGGGTTTATAAAAAACAGTATGATTGTTTTCCAATTTTCCTTAACCCAGTTGATTACTGCTTTAACCACATTAACAATACCATTCCACAAACCAATCCAAAAGTTACGGAATCCCTCGCAGTTGTTCCATAAGACAACAAAAGCCGCGACAAGTGCGGCAATTAATGTCACAATAATTCCTATAGGGTTGGCTTTCATTACGAGGTTTAATATTCGTTGCGATATCGTCATTCCCTCGGTTGCTAACTTCCACGCTTGAAAAGCCTTAACAACTTTTTGTATCATTAGTGTTACATTGAGAGCAATAAGCCCTGCTGAAATAGCGGCTAATGATGCCAAAACCTTTGTTTTATTATTAACTATCCATTTTACTAATTCCGAAACCTTTTGAACAACTTTAGTTATTGCTGGAAGTATTTGCTGACCGAGTTCAATCCCTGCCTCTTTTGAAGTTTCTTTCATTATTCTTAATGAGTTAGCGGCACCGTCAGAAGTTCGTGCAAAATCACCTTGAGCATTTTTAGTTGATTCCATTACATAATTATACCTAAGCTGTACTTTTTCCGATTGTGTCATATCTTCATATGATTTTTTATAACCGTTGCTTACCGCATATTGCTTAAGTGTTGTGTCTTGCATTATTATGCCAAGGCTTTTTAAGCTTTCACCCTCACCAGTAAATATTCCTTTTAATGCATCGCTTGCTTGGTCTATTCCTACGTTTTTAAAACTTGCAAGGTCAGCGGCGAGCCCTGTTAAGTTTGTTGACATTTTGGCGGCATTGCCTGTTGACAGCCCCATTGATGTTCCCATATCACCGTATAAAGCCGCAATATCTAAAGCTGTGCCTTTTGATATTCCAAATTGTTCAAGTGTAGTTTTCGCCCACTTTTTAACTTCACCAGAGTTGTTTTTAAATGCTACATCAACTTTATTTAAGCTTTCCTCGTAGTCAGATGCAAGTTTAAACGATGCAGCACCGCCAGCAATGACTGTTGCTCCTGCCACTAAAGAAACTTTTTTTACGTTTTCGTTAAATTTGTCAATTTCCCTTGCTGATTTTTTTATAGCTTCAGTATTATTTTTGGTAGCCTGTTCAAAGTTCTTAACTTTACCTTCAGCAAAAGCAATTTCTCGTTGTAATTTTCGGTATTGTTCTTGATTTATCTGCGTGCCACTTGCCATATCCTTGTCGGCTTTATCTTTTGTGTCTTTTAAAACCTTTAAGGACTGTTTGCTTTCGTCGACGGCTTTAGTCAATAAATCTTGCTTTTGCTTTAGCAATTCAACATTTTTCGGGTCAAGCTTTAAGGCAGCATTAACACTCCTCAGCTCTGTTTCAAGTGACTTGGTGCTTGTGGAAATATCTTTTAAAGCTTTATTAAAATTCTTAGTTTCAGCGTTAAGCTCAATAGTAATGCCTTTTACGTTTCCTGCCATATATTAGCCTCCTTTCTTGCTTTCATTTATGATGTCATCAGCTCCAATTGCTGATGTTTGAGACAATCTCCAACAGTCATCAAGATATTTTCTGCCTTCCTCTGTCTGATAATATCCGTTAATTGCTGACTCACGAAGTAAAAACCAGTATTCAAAAATATCAAGCTCATAGACATCAAAAAGTGATATGTTGCAATAGTCTGCGACTAATTTGCTTTCAAATGTTTTAAGTTCATAATGCCCCACGTCATTATTTTTTGAGTAAGGATTTGTGGGGATATTTAGTTTGGGTTTGCTTTCTTTTCAGCCATTACCCATTCCAAATATTCTGTTATAAGTTGTATAAGTTGGTCAATGTCTAAATCAAGTATAATTGACTTATTTACCTTGTATTTTGTCTTATTTTTATTGACAATTTTTAATGCTACTTCAACGATTTCATCAAAAGTTGATTTTTCGTTAATAGAGCTTATTTCCCCCAGTGTGCCTGATTTGCAAGGTTCAACGTCCAATGTTATTGCTGTAATTTCCCCTGTTTCGTGATTTTCACGAGGTAATATAAGATGAAAATATCTTGAATTTTTTATTGTTAAGTCCATAAATCCTCCTAAAATAAAAAAGGGCGAATAAACGCCCTCTTTGTTATGCTGCTGGTACTGTTTCAGTCAATTTGAACTTGTGTCCGTCCTCATCATAAGGTTTACAATCAAATTCAGGTTCAATCTTTGATGCTTTTTCACCAAATGCCAAATCGAATCCACTTGAAGCAAGTCCAAGAACCTGAAGAGCTTCTATTCTGTCCTTGTCATCTGGAACAAAGCAAATCCAGTATAAATCCATAACGGCATTAGACACACCGCCGACCTCTGTTATTCTCTTCCCAACCGTTGTAGTTGTGTCAACCTTTGCTGTCTGTGTTGCCTTTTTGATAAAGTCGCCAGTCCAAGTAATCAAGCCAAATTTAACCTTGACTTCTTCCTCTTTCATAACAGTTTTTTCAATAATGCCTGAATCGTCTTTGTCTGTGTTGTATGTAGGCTTATAAGACAAAGTAAATCCGCCCTGAATATAACCGGCTAAATTTTCAGCTACTGCAATTGTTGCCACGTCTGGCATTGCTTCGGCTGCTGTGGCTTTTTTAACCATATAAACGCTACCACTGCCAAGCACCATATCTTTATTTGTAAATGCCATAGTTTACCTCCTATATTTTATCTATTTGTGTTTCTATTTCGATGTATCTAACAAAAACGCCCTCCTCGGGTATCTGTGTTTCTTCAGATGCTGAAAAGAGCAAATTATTGTTATTTAGAACTGTGCTAAGCATTTTATATGATGCATAATCAGCTTCAACTGTGTACAGTTCTATGCGTGGGTTGTGTTCTTTAATCAGGATCTTATTGTCAGCACCTCCGTAAACCTCTGTACCCTCGCAAACAACCATATATGGAGGACTTAATACAGTGCTTGACTTAAGTCTTTTTTGAGGTATATTGCTTTGCTTTAAAGCAGTATACAAATTAGCAAATGTCACTTAATATCCTCCAATCGTTGTTTTAATGCGTTGAATAGGTTCTGAGCTTTTTCATCCGCTTGCTTCCAGTGTGGGAACGCTCGTGTACGCTTTCCGTTTACAGTTGCGTGACCGTATTCAAGTAAATGTGTAAGTTGATATTTCCGATTGTATAAAATATAACCACCATATCCGTTTTTCTTGATTGCAAACTGCTTTTTATAGTGTTTTGCTTCAGTATTGCTAATAGGAATATTCGGATTGTTTTCAATATCTTGTTTTAGCTCCTGGGCGGTTCTTTTTAATTCATCTTCAACAGTCTTTTCAACATCTTCATTATAGCTTGACAATATATTGGCTATTTCGCTTGATAAATCATCTATCTCTATAATGTTAGCCATTTCCAACACGCTCCGAACAGTACAGTTCTGTATAACCATCAGCACGCTGATAATATCTATACACGCTGTAACGCTTTCCCTCGTACCCTATAAGGCGTTCCTCTGTGTACTCGTCACTATTTACCACTAAACATTTTTGAACTTTAAAACCGCTTTGCTGAGCGCTAAAGAACTCATTACTTGTTACTGGCAGTTCAGCACAAAATATATCCGCTTTTGTTTCTGCTGTGGTTGGCTCTCCATACTCATTTTCGGTTGTTGAAATTGTAACCAATGAGCATACGTTGTCAAGCGATATATCGTTTTTGTTAGATATCATTTGAGCGCCCCTTTACAACTCTGTTTCTTATTCTAAGTTGTAGATTTTTTGAAACTTCAACATCTTTATCACGGTTACGATAAATCCAAACTGAATAATCAGACAAAAGCATTATATCTTCTATAGCTGTTAAATCAAACGTAAAACCTTTAGCTTCAAGCTCTTTTTGCTGCGATAATATTAAATTATTGAAAAAGGTATCACGCGCTGTATGCGTGATACCTAAATCAAATTTTAACATTGCTAATACTGTTTCCATTAAGCACCTCCAAGTGTATTAATACACCGTATTATGCTTTAGCTGTTACTGTTGCTGTGCCATATCTCTTGACCTTGCCATCATTGCCGACTTCACAAATGGAAATCTTGCTGCCTGTTGCAGCTGTAATGTCAGCTACCCCATTCCAAGCTGTCCAGCCTGTTAATACGTCACCGTATGCAGCTGTTGGTGCTGTTGTAGCGTGCCCCTTATACTGGTATGTTCTGCCAAGCATTTTTAATTCGGCAATAGTGATTTTTGTATCTCCGCTTGCTGTGCCTGCTGCTGAAGATACAGCCAATGTCTGTAATACACCCAAGTCAAGGTTAACAGCAACAAAAGCATTTACGTTTGTTGGCTTACCATCAAAACGTCCTTTACCTCTGAATGCCATCTGATCTTCGCTAAATTTAACGTGCTCTGACTTGTCAATTACAATGCTTTCACGTTCGACAAGTGTGTACTTGTCAAAGTCGCCAAACAATACAGTATCTTCGTCCATATTGTTATTGAAGACAACTTTCAAACCGCAAATGTCGGGGTTTGTAAGATTGGGAAGTTTACCAACATATTCGCCTGCGCTGTTTACGTTGACCGAAAATTCAACAAATCTGTTGTAATATGTAGAACGTTTCATTGTGCATATAATTTCACCAATGCTGTCTGCTCCTGTGTCGATAAGTGAAAGCTTTTTGATTACGTCAATAAGCTTTGAAATGTCTGCTTCTGTAATATGAGTTGCTTCAAGCTTTGGCATAATGCCGTCAGGTTGCTTGTTTGCTGATCCTGTCCCCTTAAGGATTGCCAAGTCAAGACCAAGTGCAATTGCTCTTGCAAGTTTTCTTGTTACATAATCGTCAAGATTGATAATGCTGTCCTGCAAAATGCAATTATCAACAAAAGTAACCTTGCCAATTTTAAAGCCGTCAAAGTCAACGTTTGCAATTGTGCCAACATCACCAGTTGCAAGTGTTCCTGTCTGCTCAATCCAAGTTGCGGCGGTTGTATCTGTGTCAATCAAAATTCTTGCTGTGCCCTTGACTTTAATCTTATTAACCAATGGATATAGTGTGGAGAAATCTCCGAGGATATCCATAATTCTGTTAATAACAAGATCAGGAATTGTTAAACCCTCTCCACCGATTGAACGAAGATTTTTGAATTTATCATAAAACTCTTTGACTTCTGCTCTTTCGTAATATTCGCCTGTTTTCATTAGCTCTCTTACTTGAAATTTGTTCATTAAACCATTCTCCCTTTTTTCTGTTTTTGGTTGTGTTTTCTGTGGCACAGGAACTTGTGAACGCTTGTCAATGTCAGCAAGTTCGCCATTGATACGCTCAATCTCTGCTTCAACTGTGCTTGCTTTTTCGTCAATGCCTGCCTCGGTAACTTCCTTGTCAAGCTCTGCAATTTTGCCCTCAACAAGAGTTGTGTCCTCTGCTGTTTCTGCCTCTGTTAAAGCTGTTGCTAAATCTGCCTGTCTTGTCTTAAATTCTGCCTGTCTTGTCTGTAAGCCTGTGAGTTCAAGCTGTCTTTGCTTTAGCTCTGCCTGTAATTTTAATTGCTTTAGCATTTAATGCCCTCCAGTTTCTTTTTAATATCAGCTTTGCGCTGTTCCAATTGCCTCTTCTGTGATGCTTGCATATCTTTTTGACGTGCCTGTATTTCGGTCTGAGGATACGCAGGGAATGTGCATGGTGACACTTCGTAAAGTTTTACTTCGGTTTCGGTATAAAGCCAACTGTTGCCTCTGTCCTCATATTCTTCGGAAACTGTATCAAACCCAAAAGAACACCCAGTAATATCACCACGCTTTACGCGTTCATATGCGTTTACTGCCTCACTGTCGGCATCGTTTATTTCAACTTCACCATACAAGCCATGTGCGTCTGTTCTTAAAATCAGCGTCTTATTTGCTGTTCGTCCAAGCACTATATCATTGTTGTGATTAAACAAGCTTCTAACATCGTCATTTTTCAAACTATTGTCAAACGCTCCGACTGCTATTTTTTCAAAACAACCTGGCCATAATTCAGTTTCTTGGTTGAACACTGCAAAATACCCTGAGATATACTTCTTACCGTTATCCTCACGTGTTTTAAATTCAGAGTTAAAATATGCGTGTCTTTTATTCATCTATTCACCCCCTCCCTGTGTAAGCTTTTTCTGCTTACTTAAATCAGCAACCTGTAAATAATTTTCAAGTACGGTATAATCATTCATTCCCTCAACGTCAACAGGGGAATAGTCAAATTCACATCTGCCCTCATTACGATTAAGCATACCGCCTCCGACCATCTCTTTAACAAACCCGACTTTTTCAGTAAGGTTATATTGCATTAATGATTTCGGATTGAATTTAAAATACATATCTGGAGAATACAATAGCTTTTTGCTATACTCTTGTTGAATTATTGTTGCTATGCTCATAATGGTTGTTGATATGAAATTGTTATATTCGTCTTTGTTAAAATCACCTACGCCCACCATAAACGGAGGAATGCCAAAGCATCTTGCAATTGTTTTAATGTCAAGCGTGATACTATCCTGTATTGCCAAGTCATTAAGTGTCAAAGGCTGAATTGTTTTAACGTCAATTTCACCTGCTGGAATCAGCCATGGCTCGCCTATCTCAGTTGTTTTTGTATAACTCCCGAGAATTTTATTTCGCTTTGTTTCGTCTTGTAGTTCTTCCGCATCAGAATTAATTGACATAATTAAAGACGGTTTCCATTTGCTCTGCAAAAAGCCTTTTTTAGTGGCATTTGCTTGTAGTAAATTTTGTACCGTCTGTGCTATCATCTTTGTATAGCCTTGTCCTTTAAACGGATAATCATCATCAGGATTTAAAACAAAGTGCAATACTTCGTCAGGATGTATTTGTTTGCCAGAATATTGAATATAATAACTTTCACTATTTTCATAAAATGCGACTTTGCTATTGTTCAGAATTTGTAAGTTGTCAATTAAACCATCTTTGATTTTTGGCATTACAACAGCATTTCCACTCAATAGCATATCAGTAACAATTTTATGTATAAATGTTTTTCGTGTCATATTATTGCTCGGATAAACGTCAATCTTTTTTGAAAGTTCATTTTTTAAACGTACATCACCGTTCTCACCGTTTTCCATTAACATTATAGTCATATTGGAAACAAGGTCTGCAATTTTAAAAATGCACCGCCTTATTTCTTCATTTTGGCTAAGCGGAGTATACCCAGTCGGAACTAATATGTCAGTTGCCTCTGCGCCGTTAAGCCACAATGTTACTGGATCTGATCGAGTTTGTATTTTTTTATTAAATAGTCCTATTTTGTTTCACCACTTTTCTACATATACATTTTATGCAAAAGAAAATTTTTGGCCTTTGCAGCTTTTATTTTTTCCTATACAACAATTGTAAATTGCCCCAGCTGTAACCCCGACAGACTTTCCAGCTTGATGCAATGACGGAAACAAGTTGTTTGTTTCCAAATTGATAACTTCTCTTTTCTTATTGTGTTTTATATTTTTTGAATAAATATTATTATATTTTCTATCGCACCATTCTAAATTTGACACAACGTTGTTTGCTTTGTTTTCGTCTTTGTGATTTACACACATTTTATTTTCTATAGTTTTGATAAATGTTAACGCTATAATTTGATGAGTTCTATATGTTTTTAACACTTTTTTATTTCCTATATGCTTCGTCAACGTTATTCTGTTATAGCCATCTTTGTCATATCTCTGTACAAGAATTAACCCATTTGAATTTTTAATTCTCCCTTGTGTGCTTGCTTGGTATATTCCCTCATATTCAGGAATGTCTTTCCAAACTTCCATTTTTAAACTTCTCCTTTATTAATTAAAATAAAAAAAGAAGTGGTCGGTAATTATCCGACAAACTTCCTAAGTGCGTTTAACCCACGCTTATGGGAGAAAAAGGATCACGCTCCTTTCAAATTAAATTTTTATAACTTAATTTCAAGTTAGCACCTCCTAAAACCATTTATCAAGCTTTTTCTTATTTTCCATATCTTCAAGCATTCGTACAACTGCGAATACGGACGCATCAAAAATATCAATACGCATACTTTCTTCAACCTTTTCATACTGTATCATATCATCAGTTTTTTCTATTGCTCTGACGTTTTGAACACAGTATTCGTAAGGCTCTGCGTGCAAATAATAAAGCTTTCCATCTTTTGCTTTCTTTTCTATGTAGCGGAAGCCTTCTGACTTTTTATAAAAATACTGCGGCTGGTCTATAATATCAAACTTTGCTTTTTTCATTGCTAAATAATATTCTCTACAAAATTTTCTATCGTGTCCGACTTGCTTTATTTTGAAGCCGCTTGCTCTCATTGCTACATACCAGTTGACTATTTCAGCGTGATTGACGGTTGGAGAATTTGACAAGTCAAGCCATCCATCATCTTTCCAGCCAAACAAAGGTATATTATCCTCATCTGCTTTCTTTGTTGCTGCAGTTATAGGGAACCAAGCGTGAGGTATTATAATCAGAACGTCCTCATAAGTGCCTATAAGCGTTCCCGCTGTCAAGTCGTGCATTTTGGATAAGTCCGAACCACCATACCACTTAATAGGCATTTTAGAAAGCTCATTTAATGTCCAGTTGTATTTTTTATCTGAACGCCTGAACTCGTCCAAATTAAAGTATGCTTTCATTGCATTGGTATAAACATTCAAGCTTTTAGCAAAAAAATCTTTCCTTTGCTGTGGGTCATTCAATGCTTGCAAACTGTCGTTTAATATATCATCAGGGCGAATTGATATGCCGTAAGCTGGGTTTGCTTGTTCGTGTACTAATGGATTTGTATAATCTATATCCCCATTTTCGTCTGGATCGGCTTCAGCAATAAAAATAAAATATTGCTCGTCTTTAATTGTGCCGTCAAGCACCGATTTGCAATATTGTAATCGCTTATAACAGAATGAATTCATATTGTCGCCTGCTGTGGTAATGCCTATCATTAGCTTATTAGTATAAGCTTTCATTGCCTCTTTGATAATGTTGTATTGCTTAGGCGAAGTAAAAGCGTGTATTTCATCAGCAATAGCAACGTTACAGTTTAAGCTGTCTTGTCTGTCTGCACTTGCAGCCAATGCCCTAATAAATATACTGCCATCGCCCAATGCGGCACTTATTGAATGTTCGTTGTTGTTATCAATAATTCTAAATGTATCTTCTTCATCCAGCCGCTCAACATTGTATTTAATAAAGTTCCAGCTTTCTAATGATTGAGTTAATGCAGCAGATGTTATATAGATCTTACTTCCGCTCTTACGATTTAAAAGTCCTAAAGCCCACGCTAAAGCACCAGCAAATGAAGTTTTAATATTCTTACGTGGAATAAATAAAAAAGCCTCTTTAAATCGCCTGATCGTTGTACCTTTATGGTAAAAGCTTAAAAGATTATAAATAATAAATTTATGAAAAGCAGTTAAAAAAAACGGCGTGCCTCGTAAAGGCGTACCGTCTAACATTTCACCTTGCTGGTGACAAAATGTGCTTTCAATTATACCAATACAAAATTCTGCATCTTTTGGGATAAAGTCATAATTGGGATTGTTCAAGTCATTTAAAAACCTTTGGCAACCTTTGATACGATACTTATTGGCATTGATTGTGCCATTTACTACATTGTTAGCATACTCCATTACTGCATCATAGTTTTTGTATTTAGCCATAACTATTCAACGCTTTTGATAAAGCACTTTCTTTTTTTGCTGGCTTATTTTTTTCTTCCATCATAGATTTAGGATTTAAACAAAGCCGATCAGAATATTGGAGTATGTCTTTACGAAGTGTTTCAAGTGTCCCTATTAATGCCGATTTCTTTGTCCCCCCTGCTGCTGTATATTCGGCACACTTATATTTATCTTCTTTAAGCTGCTTTGTGTATAGCTCATACTGTTCCCTTAGCTCACAATAAACATCAATTATAGGCTCATACTCTGGCTTAAAAGTGTTTAATCTTTTCATATCTCGGATTGTGTTAGTTCTTATAGCTGCCTTTGTTGTTGCTTTCCCTGCCATTGTATTTCACCTCCTAAAAAGTTTTATGTAACTATGTAGAGTTGGAAGGAGT
>Ga0172378_10003495_pt1 | contig 14761 bp, 10 predicted proteins | sample GrowelOW332metaG_FD_119755 | JGI IMG/M metagenome (GOLD analysis project Ga0172378, IMG submission 119755) | Groundwater microbial communities from an aquifer near a municipal landfill in Southern Ontario, Canada - Pumphouse #3_1 metaG | ecosystem: Environmental > Aquatic > Deep subsurface >... | reverse complement strand
TAGTTTCTATGCCGTTCCTGGAGCTGAAGAATACAGTGCGATGGATTCAGCAGTTGGTGCTGTTCAAGAAAAGAGTTATATCAGTACTTTCCCATTATTGATCAATCTAAATAATCGTCCGACTTACCTGTTATCTTTAAAAGATGATGCCGGTTTAGTTAAAATGTATGCGTTTGTTGATGTTCAAAATTATCAAAAGGTTACCGTTACGGATGCCTCTTTGGGGATTAAAGCGGCGGCTAACGCTTATCTACAAATGTTGGGTAATGTTGGTTATGCTGACAGTGATGTTATGGAAAAGACCTTTACGATTGATTCGTTAAGTACGGTTGTCATGGATGGAGATACTTATTATTATCTACTAAGTGATGATGGGGTAAAGTTTAATGTTTTAGCGACTGTTAACTTAGTGGTAACACCATATCTACAAGTAGGTGATGTTATTCAATGCTCATACTATCCAACCGAAAGTGGTGTAAATACGATCGTTTCGATCGATAAGATCAATCAAACGGTCATACCAACCGAAAATATCCCAGAAGTTGTCGAAGGAGCTTAATCTGAATGTTGATCAAAGAACCAAATGCGATCCATCTGATTGATGATGTAATTAAAGGTGATAATGTAACTAAGACTTCCAAATATTATCGTGATGCACAATCTTACTATCAAAGTATCGATCACAGTATTGATCTTGATACAGTTATGTATGATGTTTATCGTACAACCAATGAAACGGTTGGTGCAAAGCAGGACATGATGTGGGGATTAACCATTCTTTATCCAAAACTTATCAATGGTGAATGCAATATGACCAGAGGACATTTTCATAAAGATGATCAACGTAGTGAAGTGTATTATGGAGTAAATGGTAAAGGTCTATTACTATTGATGGACAAACAAGGTAATACATGGGCGGAAAAAGTTTTTCCCGGATCCGTACACTTAATTGATGGGCAACATGCGCATCGATTAGTAAACACTTCAAACAACGAAGCTTTAAAAGTAATCGCTTGTTGGTCAATCCATGCCGGCTATGACTATCAGTTAGTAGAAAAACATCCTTTTGGTTATCGTGTTTTTCTTGATGATCATAATATTATCGTTAAATAAGGTATATTATCATATATCTTATTATTATAAAATCTAGTTATAAAGCCTAAAAATTCATAGATATTTCTATTTGATATGATTTATACTTTTGTGCACTTTAAATTGTTAAATGCGGTATGCTTAAATTTGTTTGTGAAAGTTTAAAAACGCGCATATAACTTGCAAATAAAGCGATTTAAAGCTATGCTAAAATTATCTTAATAAGATTTAAAATGTTTGATATCTAAATAGATAATCTGATATTTAAATTTTAATATATTAGCGTCGTGATTGTTGAATAGTCATATTTGATTTGTTTACACAAATACTTTATCAAAAATGCTATTAATTAGTGATTATGTAGTACTCATTTAAAGCAAGGAGGATTTTAATGTGAGAAGGAAACTTTTGATTTTATTTTTTACTGTACTTATGTTTAGTGTAAATATGTCATTGCCAAGCAATATAACTTATGCTGATAGCACTGATAAAACCTCAGTACTTACTGGTTTTGTAGCCGAGATAAAACAGGGAGAGACGGTATTTGAAGAGGGTGCTACACTAAATAGTGAGCTGCCGATAAACATTAAGATATCTTTTGGCATACCGGTAGAAGGTGATGATCCAGAGCCCGCTACATCTGTTTATTTAGGTGATACAGCTTCCTTTAACTTAAGCACTTCGTTTAATATTGTTTCCGGCAGTACGATTGCTTTAGATTATGGCACTGTTAATGTTGGTCATGTAACATTTGAGACTGATCCAATCACACATATGGTAACAGCAAAGGTTGTTTTTGATGGTGATGTTAGTGTTTTTGATGGAACATCACATTCGGTGACATGTGAGTTTAATGCTAGTTTTATGTATGATGATAGTTCTGCACCTGTGACAGGTGGAAATTTTCTGATTTCAATTCTTCAAAAATCTTATACTGTTCATGTACCACCAGAAACAATAATTTATGATGTTACAAAATCTGGAGTACCTGATTTGGTTGACCAAACAATTGCTTGGACAGTTAATGTAAGTGCCTCACAAGGAGGCAATGCCATCGATTTGGCTGGTTATATTTTCAGTGATGATTTAACAAGTGTGGGAGATTATGTTCCTAATTCGTTTAAAATCGATGGTAATATTATCACTCCTGTCCTTGATACTAATGTTCTAAGTTATACTTTTTTGGATAGTTCAACAAGTCCAAAAACAATTACTTTTAAAACTACGATTCCTGATAGTAAGTATTATGCCACGACTGAGCAATCGGTTATTAATAGTGCTCAATTATTGAATAGTGATGAGGAAGAAATGGATGTTGGAGAGATAACAGTTAATTTTACGCCTCAATGGATTAGTAAAACAGGAACTTCAAATGAGGCTACAACGGGTATCTATAATCCAAGTGATCGGACGATTACGTGGGTGATTACCGTTAATCCCCTGGAATTGGGTCTTGATGGTGTCGTTATAACTGATGAATTACTTTCTGGTTTGACTTTTCTTTCAGCGGCTTGGCAAACTTGGAATGGCACTAGTTGGAATGCTGAGCAAGTAATTTCGCCAAATGCTAGTCATGAATACTTAATCGGAGATATAAGTACTAAAATACAATTAGTGATAATTTCTGATGTCCCGGATGACACATATACAACAGACAGTTTTACTTATACCAATTCAGCTACCGTACGTTGGGATGGACTGCCAGTTGCTGATTTAAATTCAGGTAGTGAAGGTGTTGGAATTGGTTTTAATGCGATTTCAAAGACTGGTTCACTTGATGCTTCAACACAAACGGCTAGTTGGAGTATAACGGTTGATACTAGAGGTCAAACAGTACCTAATCTAAAGGTTTATGATTTACTTGTCTATGCATCCAATGGTTTCGATTTTACTGGCGTCACTGGAGTACCAGTCGGACTTACGACAAGTGACCTAACCATTCGCTATGATCAAAGTTATATCGCTAACACTTTCAATAATGAAGATGGTTTAAGCTTAGTTGTTTATCCACTTATTAAGGATGGCGTTACCGTCGCGGATCTATTAGAGATAACGGGTTTTAGTGATAGTTCAACTACCTTCAGCTTCACCACTGATATTCGAAACTTTAATACATTTTTAAGCAATCAAACACAATCTATATATAATACAGCATCGTTATTTAGCGGTAATACTAAATTGACAGAAAGCACTAAGCAACTTGATTACGATAGTAAGATCTTATCTAAAGATTTACTAAAAAGAGAAGCGATAGCTGATCCAGCTGCCGGTGTTAACTCTCAATTTACGACAAATGCATCAGCTGCCTTTGATTATGTTGATAAGTCGGTAATTTATCGAATCAGTGTTAATGCCGATGATCTAGATGTTAGTGGAGTTAGCAATGGCGTAACGACACTTGGTGCGATAACTTTAACTGATACGTTACCAGAGGGTTGGGAGTTTGTTGAAATCGTCTCTGGATCAAATTATTTAGCGTTTGAAGGTTCAGCCAGCACATCTAAAGTTGTTAATGCCATTGATACGACTGCTGATAGTGTTACTGGTTTATCAGCTAGCTTTAACGGAAGGATAGCAACTTTTACTTTTGCACAACTTAATCAACCGTATGTTCTATTGGTTAAAGCTAAGCCAATTGATGCGACTTTGTTGACTTATTTTGATAGTAATGAATCTAATACAGTGAGCAATTCCGTTGCTATGACCAGTAGTTTATGGGTTGGACCAACAGCATCTCGTACTGTTACCATTGTTAGTGATTTGCTTAATAAATCATTTTCTAACATTGGTGATGGTGTTTTGCGTTGGACTGTTGACTATAAACCATACGCTCTTGCACAAGCGGGGCATAGTTTAGCTGATACACTCCCGGTTGGTATTGACCCTAGAACTGATGCCTTTGGTAATCTGATACTTACTGATGATTATCTCACTTTAAATGAGTTGACTTTACAATCCAATGGTACGTATGTTCTTGCGAGTACGGGTAATCTAGTTCTAGTACTTAATGAAAATGTTTTTTATGATAGTACAACTCGGGTATTAACTTTATTAATTCCTGATAATACTAAAGCTTATCGTTTTACGTATTTAACGGATGTTACCGGAGATCCACAAACGATCTCCAATAGTGTTTCCCTATTTGGTACTACTGTCACTCAAGAAGAAACTGCTCAGCCCTATACTATTACAGCATCCGATGGTACAGCATCATTATTAAGAAATGGCTGGCTGGAAATCACTAAAATAAATGTTAATGAAGAATCGTTAAGTAATGTGGAATTTACTTTATACGCTGCTGATGGGACAACGATTATTCGTAGTGGCTTAACTTCAAGTGATGGCAAACTTAAGCTTAAAGTTATTCCGGATGGCAGTTATATCTTGAAAGAAACAGCCACTTTGGCTGGCTATACGCTAAATACTCAAACGCATACAGTAACCGTTATTACAGCCGGTACGGTTGTAACTACATCAATTGATGGAAAGACCGGTACTGACAGCAATAAGCTTCTCGTTACTAATTATGTTGAGAATACGGTCGGTAATCTTAAGATTACGAAAACAGTTGCTGGTAACAGTGGCGATGATCAAAAAGAATTCACTTTTACCATAACTTTTGATAGCGAACAAGTATTTGAGTGCTATAGTGAACTGCTTGGCAATAGTACGATCGCAAGTGGAGATACCTTTGTCTTGAAAAATGATCAAAGTATTACAATCTTTGGTATTCCTTTGGAAACGACTTATACGGTAACAGAGAATGATTATTCCACAAGTGGTTATGTTACAACAAGTACGAATGCTCAAGGAGAAATTGTGGCGGATGAAACGATTGTCGCTTCATTTACAAATACCAGAAATACGACGATACCAAATACTAGTGATGAAAATCATGATAGCTATCTGTTGTTAGGTTTGAGTGTTTTTAGTGTTATTTTATTAGCACTTGGTATAGTCTATCGCTATATTAGTAAAAAAGAAAAAGATTAGTGAGGTTACTTTGAATACAAAAAAAACTAAATTAATTATCAAAATCATAATGGTAGTCTGTCTTTTAGGTATACTTATATCAGGTGGATTATACTATATTAGTGTGAAAGAATATTCGATCGGCAACGATGCATATTTACAATTACAGGAGTTGATCGATGATCAGCAATCTTTGAGTGATGAAGATTATTTTACAGGGCTTTCTGATGTCAATAATGAGCTAGTTGGATGGATATCTCTTAAAGATACAATGATTGATTATCCGTTGGTTCAGACTGATGATAATGAATACTATCTAACACATATCTTTACAAAAGAAAAGAATAAGTTGGGTACGCTCTTTATCGATTATCGCAACAATGCCGATCTCTCAGATAAAAATACGATCATTTATGGGCATAATATGCACGATGGATCAATGTTTGCGGCTTTATTAAATTATACAGAACAAGCTTTTTATGATCAGCATCCTATCATTGATCTTACGATTGGTAGAGATAAATATCAGATATTAGTATTTGCTGGTGTTTTGACTGATGGATATAATGATTATGCAAAACAATCTTTTAATGATGGTGAGTTTGTAAAATATATCAATGAGATGATTGATCTATCAACATTTAAAAGCGATGTGACTATCAATGAAGATGATCAGATCGTAACTTTGAGTACTTGTTGGTATAATATTGAAAATGGACGTTATGCTTTATTTGGAAAACTAGTGCCAATAGACTAAAACAAGGACAATTATATGTCCTTGTTTTTTTATATAAACAGTTTGCTTACCTGAGGCCTCTATGGGGGGAGAGTGATAAGTTAAAGGCTGATGACATTAACTTATCTTAATGAAAAAACTTAGTATTCTCTATTTTAATGCTAGAGGAAATTTATTTTATAAGGTTACTCAGAATCAGTTACAACTGATATACTAACATCTTAGCTATTATTTGATCGATTATCTTTGATCGTGTTTCTGCTTTTTGGGTTTGAACAATTTCAATCGCTTTCACCTCCATTAGGATATTCATTAATACGATGCGTTATTCAATTTTCATTTAGTTTATTTCCTTTCTTAAGGATATTAAACTGCTTTTATATGAAGAATTGTTGTTATTAATGTGATTAATAAATGAACATTTTATTTTTTTGAGCTAATCACATATATCAATCTGGTAAGATCATTAATGAGTGACGAAGATCATATAATTTAATGACAAAGCAAGGGTTTTAACCCTTGCTTAGTTTATATATTAAACAGTGTATGAAATCGAGTATTTACCAAAGGTTTATCTTAATTACATATTTTTCTATTTAGTCTTATGATAATTTAAAGCTGCTGTTTTTAAACTATCGTTAATATTCAGAAATATATTGAATGATATCTTAATATATTTTAACTAGGAGTTTGAGAAATATTGAGGTATTTATAATAAACATGTGTTTCTGGTTTTAGTAAATTGCTCTTTCAGTGACAACTGTATTAGTCTAAACATAATTATTGTTTACTTGTTGCGCCAGTCTGTAAACTCTGTTGAGTATGCAGGTTATCAGTGGTTTGATCATTTGTTGCTTCTGATGTATTAGTTAGTGTGCCTTTTACAATAGACATTGTTGAGAAACCCATTAAACATAAAATAAGAAAACCCAAAATTGAAATAAATACTACTCTTCGCATATCAATCATCCTTTCTATCTTTTACTTTTACATTTAAAGATATTTCTGTGGAAAATAAATGGCATTAGAGTGAATATTTGCTGAATTCATCAATTAAAAAAACAATGCGGCAAGCCTCATTGTTTGATTTGATCCAGTAAAATCAAGTGATATTCAATTGATGAAGTTATTTATTATGAGAAGATTCATCACACTGTGTTAAGACAACTCGATCACGTCCGTTATTTTTAGCTTCATAAAGGGCAGTATCGGCGGCTTTCAGAAGTTTTTCAACCGTTAAGGCATGATCAGGATAAATCGCAACACCTAAGGACAGCGTACATTTTTGTAACGGTTTGCCTAAATGATAAACTAAAAGTGATTTTGCGCCAATTCGTAGCTCATCAGCTTTAATTAGGGCGTTTTTACAGCTGATGGCTGGTAAGACGGCTAAAAACTCTTCGCCGCCATAGCGACATACGATATCACTTCCACGCATATTATTTTTGAGAAATGATCCTAGTTCTCTTAGTAATGCATCACCGGCATCGTGGCCTTCAAGGTCATTAAAATCTTTAAAGTGATCGATATCAAACATGATAACGCCAACTGTGGATTTTTCTCTTTCAGCGCGTTTTAATTCGCGCTCTAAAGTTTCTTCTAAGTAGCGGCGATTAAATAAACCAGTAAGAGCGTCACGGATAGATTGTTGACGAAGATTTTCTTTTAATTGAATATTTGAAATTGTTAAGGCGATGTTTTCAGCAATCGTTATAATTATCTGCATCTTGTGACTATTGAAATTTAGATCAGTAGTAAGTTCATTTACCTGTTTGTTATTTGTTACATAATTTAAATGTAATATCCCAATGGAATCCCCATTGACCAGTAAAGGGATACAAAGATACTGTCCGTCTTGAGGACCAGTGATATGATCACATCGTACAGCAATGAGTCCTTTATCAATAAGATGGACTTTCCCACTTCGGTAGGCCCAACAAACAGTAGGTTCAAATAGATCTTTTGTATAAGGTCCTTTTCCCCATGCTTGGATTATTTCCGCCTGCGTTTTTGATGGGTTGATCAAATATAAAGCACCGTTACTATCCGGAAACATCTTTTTTATGTATTGTGCACTGATAGAACATGCTTCCTTGACATTGTGACATATTTGCAAATCTTCACCCATTTCGTTAATTAAGTTCATTTCATAAGTTAATGTTTCAAGTTCGTGTACCTGTTTAGCGAGTTCGATGTTAGCAGCATTTAGTTTATTTTCAGCATTTTTCCATTCGGTTATATCGATACCGTTGCCGATTATATTACTTAAGTGACCATTGTTTGTCAGTAAAACGGTTCCTGTCCATGAAACAAGGTGCTTTTCACCATTTTTTGAGATCCAAATACTTTCATAGGCATCATTAAAGTCACCACTAAGGATCGTATCTACAAGTTCTTTAGTTATTTCTGGAACAATAAAAATAAGCTCTAAAAAATCTTTTCCAATGATCTCGTTAGCAGAATAGCCGGTTAGTTGCTCACACGCACGATTAAAACGCGTAACGACACCTTTGTCATTAAGCACGATAATCAATGAAGCAGTGACATCCAGAATGGCATTGGAAAAATCGCGTTCTTGAGTTAAATCGGTTTCAATTTGCCTGATGTTCGATATATCTCTTATTGAAGCTAATAATATGTCAGCTTGGTTATTGAAAACGATCTTATCAGTATTGATCAAGACTGGTATTTCATTACCATTTTTGTCTTTATAGCTGGTTTCAAAATCTTTTACGCTATTTAATTTTTCAGTAAGTTTAAGTAATTTTTGGCGGACATTTTTATCATAATAGAAGTCTTTAACATTGATCATTTTAAGCTCTTCAGATGTATAACCTAGCATTTTAAGGATTGCGTTGTTACACACTAATAATTCTCCTTGAAAGTTTGTGACGATAATGCCAATCGGTGCATTATTAAATAATGTCTGATAATTCATTTCAGGTATTTGATTTTTATCGATATTTTGTTTAAATTGCGTTATATCATAAAGTGAGGTTAACAATAAATTTGCGTTTTTTAATTTGATGTGATCAATACTAGCTATTACAGATATGATTGTTTGGTTTTTATGTTTAAGTTTGGTCTCAAAATTGTTAATAGTACTAGCTTCATTTAACTTAGTTAAAAGGCTCTCACGATCACAAGTATTTTCGTATAATTCAGAAACATTCATTTTTTGAAGTTCTTTAGTAGTGAACCCCAAAAGATCTGTTACAGCCTTGTTAATACTAATGATATTTCCTTGAATATCAGTTATGACAAGACCAATCGAAGAAGAATAGCGTAAGAAAAATGAGCTGTCATAGCTGTCAAAATCACTTATGCTAGACTTATTATTTGTTGGGTTTGGATCTATTGATCTAGCTTTTTTGGTATCTGAAAAGTCAATATTTTCAGTTGATTGTTTTTTTGTTAGATTTTTTATATTCATATTAATCCTTTCTTAAAACTTTATTATCAATAGATAGAATTAATAATATCTCTTTATGATATTGTATCATTTATTTTTTATTTTTTATATAAATGGATTAATTCTAGCCATATATTATATCAAAGTATAATTTGATCATTTATTAGTTACTTTGTTATAAAATTAGTTCTATTTAATTATATCGGTATGATTCATTGCTAAATACTCTTATAGTTTTTTATTGATCAACTAACAATATACTAATTATTTTGATCGATAGTTTGAAGAAGATTTGGACGAAGGATTTGTATATATTAATCTTGCAAATTAATTAATAACGAACAAATATCATAAGTTTAGTTAATCATTAATGATTTCTTTAAATAGATCAATTATTTGTGGGTCAAATTGGGTACCAGAACATCTTTTTAGTTCTAAAATAGCTTCTGCATCAGAAATCGCCGCATGATATGGTCTTATGTTTGTCATAACGTCAAAGGCATCAGCAACAGCGATAATCCTTGACCATAATGGAATTGATTCGCCTTGAAGGCCTCTTGGATAGCCGGTACCATCATAGTGTTCATGATGTGATAATACAACATCGGCAATATCCTGATACTCAACCGTGCTTTCAAGAATACTGGCCCCTTTAGCTGAGTGAAGTTTCATAAGTTCCCACTCTTTGACATCTAGTTTTCCTGCTTTATTTAAAATACTCTCGTCAATCCCAATTTTCCCGATATCATGAAGAAGTCCGGCTACCCGAATTTTGTCTATTTGTGATTTACTTATATTCATTTTTTTAGCAATAACCTCACAAAGCTTACCAACACGTTCCGAGTGTTTTTTCTCGCGGTCACTTTTTGTAAATAGTGTTTGCATGATAACATCTACTGTTTTACTTCTGGCACTTTTATGGCTATAGAATTTTCTGTTATACATATAGGCTTCGGCTTGTTCATTAAGCATATCGATCGTATCATCGTTTTTTCTTTGAATCCCATAGCCCCAGGAAATAGTAAGTGGTGAATCTTTGATGGTGTATTCAATATCACTATATGAAATCTGTTCTAGTTTATCCAAGTATTGTCTGATTTCACTTTCATTTTTTTCCGATACGATAATAGCAAACTCATCGCCTCCGATACGCGTCAAGACATCTCTGTGATCAACGGCATTTTTCATTTTTATGGCGACTTCTTTTAATATCTTATCACCTACAGCGTGTCCAAATAAATCATTAAGAACTTTGAAACCATCAATATCACCTAATAATAAAGCAACAGGAAATTCACTTTTAATGATTCGTCTTTGGTATTCCTCTTCAAAAAATCGTCTGTTATAAAGACTTGTCAGATAATCATGATAAGCTAAGAACTCATTTTGTTTTGTAATCTCTTCGCGTTTTGTTACATCAAATATAATCGAAAAAAGAACTTTCTTTTCGTCATAATCGATTGGACAGCTATAGACATCAACAATTTTGATTTCTCCATTTTTCATTTGGTGAGGGAACGTGAAATATTGTTGTTCTTTATCGAAAACTTTTTTGCGTGAAGTGTCGATATTACATTTATCCAAGGTGTTGATGTCATTGATTGTCATCTTTAGTAGTTCTGCTTTTGAATAACCATAGAACTTGATTGCGGAGTTGTTAGCTTCAATTATTTTGCCTGATATTGGTTCAATAAGAAGCATGATAGCATGATGATTATTAATCATTGATTCTGTACGATTTAGTGATTGTTTAAGTTGATCTTCGGATTTTTTTCGCTCTGATATGTCTTCAATCAAACACAAGTGTATGGAACGATCGTCATAGATACCTAATAGTGAAGATATAAACATTTTTGTCCATATTATCGATCCATCAGGTTTGATAAAGCGCTTTTCCATCATGTAGCTGTTAATCTTGCTTTCTTTAAATTTATCAAACATTTCAAGATCTGCCGCTAAATCCTCTTTATATGTTATTTCAGCCCATGGAAGATTACGTAATTCATTTTTTTGTCGGCCTAGAATTTTTTCATAAGTTGGATTGATGGTCATATCACCAAATTCAGTACGGTTTGCAGGGGCTTGATTTTCCATTATGGCAATTCCAATTGGTGACTGCTCAAAGACGTTACGATAAAGTGCTTCATCAAAAGATAATTTTCTATTTAGCTTATTAAGGCGATAGTGTTGAACCCATATATATACAAAGGAAAAATATAATATAAATATGATAAAAACGATTAAAAAGTCGGGTATCATCTGTTTCCATAATGCGGCATACCATTCAGATGTAGGATAATCGATACCAAAGACAGCGATAACTTTATCATTTTCACTGTTTTTTATTGGGACAAGTGCGCTGATCCAAGTGCCCCAGCGATCAGTCTCAGGTTCTGTTAACAATGTTTCACCGGTTAAAAAAGGTTGCCAGTCCATATCTTGTGCTTCAGTAAAGACTTGTCCTGGTGGTGAATAATCTGGAGATTCTAAAGATTCAGAATCCATTAAAAAAACCATATTTCCATTTTGTTCGCCCATGATATAAGCAAAGCGTATTGAGCTTGTTGTTTTAACTAAACGCATTAAGCTATTCTTTACTATAAGATATTCAGGCTGTTGGGCTTCATCGATACTATCAACTAAGTCCTCAATAAGCTGATAAGGAACTAATGTTTCTAAAGATTGAGCTAATTGAATTGCTTCTGCTGAAGCCCTTGCTTGATATTTATTCCATTCATATCGTAAATAGAAACCGTTCAAAACTAAAATAATTAGAGTTGCGATAACGATGATATACTTGTTGTTATTGGCGGCATGTGGAGAAACATAAAGCTTTTTGGTAAGATCATCTCTCACTGGTTTATGTATTATCATCTTGCCTCCTAGTTTTTATAAAACTAAGACAATCGCTAATTTTTTATTTTAGATATTATAGTTGTTTTACAATTTTTGTGATACATAAAGTATTGATTAAAGCTGTTTAACAAAAACATTCTGTTTTAATATTTATTTTAACTCAACAAAATTATTGAGTTTATCTTCTGGATTTTTTAAAATGGTGCGGGTAACAGGACTTGAACCTGCAAGTCTTTCGACACATGAACCTGAATCATGCGTGTTTGCCAATTTCACCATACCCGCAAAGAACTGCTATATCATTATAGCAGTATCTATTTGGTTATTGAAGATAAGATTTTAATTTTTCTATGTAGGCACCTTTTTCGCTTTCAGGCATAAATGATGCTTCAATGGAGTAGATATTCATTTTGATCAGATCATTATAAGTAAAGCCAAGTTCACGCATGGCAATTTCATATTCTTTATCCAATGTCGTATTGGATAAGATCATATTATCTGTATTCAGTGTTACTCTAACTCCCATGTCATATAATTTCTTAATTGGATGTTCTTTAAATGAAGGCTGAGTCTTACATTGAATATTGCTGGTAATACAAACTTCAAGGGTAATATTATTATCGATGACTCTTTGGGTAACTTTAGGATCATCATAACAATGATGACCATGACCAATTCTGGTTGGTCCAAAGTCAAGGGCGGTATTAACACTGGCTGGGCCATCACAGTCACCAGCATGGATCGTTAATGGAAAGCCTTCTTGATGATAATCTTTAAATAATTCAGCGTATTCGCTCATTGGGACAAATCCCTCAGGGCCTGCTAGATCAAGACCGACAACGCCTTTGCCATGGTATTTCTTTGCTAAGGCGACTGTTTCCATATTTTCTGATCGATTGGTATTATCTGGTGCAATCATGCAACATAAGATGATTCCGATTTTGATTGATGATACTTCGCTGGTAGCTTGTTTCATACCTTTTAGAACGGCATCAACGGCATCACTTTGGCTTAAGCCTTTTTGTTTGTGTAATTGGGGAGCAAACCTAATTTCAGCGTATACTAAACCTTGCTTAGCTACATGTTTAATAATCTCATAGGTCGTTCTTCGTAAAGCTTCTGCATCTTGTAAGATCATTAGTGGCATTTCAAAACGTTCTAGGTAATCATATACCGATTTACAATCGGAAGTTAAGACAATAAATTCACGAAAATCAGCTAGATTATCAGCTGGCATTGGTAAATTTCTTTCTTGAGCTAATTCCCATGCTAGTTCTGGCAACATTGAGCCATCTAGATGAAAATGTAAGTCAACTTTGGGAAAATCAAATTTCATATTATGTACCTCTTTACGTTTATTATACATGGAATATATCGACAAACAACAAAAAAAGTTGCCATAAAATAATAGTTGGATATAATTAAATGTATATATGGAAAGAGGTAGCTATGAAGATATTAGTTAGCAATGATGATGGAATAGAATCATTGGGGATCAAGGCTTTAGTTAAAGAACTAGCAAAAATAGGTGAAGTTATCGTTGTAGCTCCTAATACGCAAAAGAGTGCTAGCAGTCATTGTTTGACCATCAATGGTAAGCTTAAAGCGAAATTTACACCAATGGGTGATAATATTGTGGGATGGGCTATCTATGGTACACCTGCTGATTGTGTGCACTTAGCGATCAAGATGATCTTAAAAGAAAAACCCGACTTAGTAGTGTCAGGTATCAATCAAGGATTTAATGTTGCTAGTGATTGTATCTATTCGGGAACAGTCGCCGCGGCGCGTGAAGGCTTTATCTTAGGTGTCCCCTCAATTGCTGTTTCTTTGGATTCTTTTACCAGTGATGATTTTTCTTACGCAGCTACGATAGCACGCCAAGTAAGTGAAGCTTTTCTCAAGGACAAACATAATCTTGAGTATATGTTAAATGTCAATGTTCCATCTGTCGCACAAGAATTGATCAAAGGTTATAAAGTTTGTGAGTTTGCGGGCATTCGTGATTATGATGAGAATTTCATCCATACCAATGATGAAGAATTTCATTATTTTGAAGTTGGGAACCTAAATGTCATGACTTATCTAAAAGGGGATTCATTGAAATATGATGTCAATGCTTTAAAAGCTAATTATGTGACGATCACGCCGTTAGATATTGACTTGGTTCATCATGATTTTCTATCACCATTAACTAAACAATGGGAAAAATAAACTGATCAATTCTTCGCTTTAATCACATTGTGACATTGTTTTGCTAGTTCGTCAAAATCATGATCGGTAATCTTATCATCAACAATGATTTGATCAAAATCAGCTATCATACCATGTTTAGCCATGTAAATTAGACCGATCTTTGTATGGTCAAGTAATAGATATTTTTGTTTGCCGGCATTCATCATGCTTTTTTTTACTTCGGCATCGATTAATTCGGGAACGGTCAAACCACGGATAAGATCACAGCCTTGAGTTGAGATAAAGGCCTTATCAGCGTTGATCTCTTTAAAGAAGGCAACGGTTTTAGCATCGATTGTTCCAGCGGAAACATTACTGTATTCTCCTGGAGCTAAAACAAGTTTAATCTTGTTATTATTGCCCAGGAAATTGACTAATGGCCAAGAATTGGTGATGACCGTTAGTTTTTTATCTTGTAAGTGTTTGGCTAATTGCAGGGTAGTTGAACCACAATCAAT
>Ga0172378_10003492_pt1 | contig 14769 bp, 10 predicted proteins | sample GrowelOW332metaG_FD_119755 | JGI IMG/M metagenome (GOLD analysis project Ga0172378, IMG submission 119755) | Groundwater microbial communities from an aquifer near a municipal landfill in Southern Ontario, Canada - Pumphouse #3_1 metaG | ecosystem: Environmental > Aquatic > Deep subsurface >... | reverse complement strand
GACGATCTGTTAATGACCGCTTACCACGAAGCCGGCCACGCCATCGTCGGCCGCTTGATGCCCGAGCATGACCCGGTTTACAAAGTCAGTATCATGCCGCGCGGCGGGGCGTTGGGCATTACCATGTTTCTGCCGGAACGCGACCAATACAGCGCCAGTAAGGACAAGCTGGAGGGCCAAATTTCCAGCCTGTTCGGTGGCCGGATTGCCGAGGCCTTGATTTACGGTAAGAATAAAGTCACCACCGGCGCGTCCAACGATATTCAGCGCGCTACTCAGTTGGCCCGCAATATGGTGACCAAATGGGGTTTATCCGATCGTCTGGGACCCATCGATTGTGGCGACAACGACGGCGGATTCTTGGGGTCAAGCAAACCGATGTCGGAACAAATGGCGCGTCTGGTCGATCATGAAATAAGACAAACTTTGGCGGATAACTATCGCCGCGCCGAAGCCATTCTTAGAACGCATCTGGATATTCTGCACAACATGGCGCAAGCCTTGCTGGACTGGGAAACCCTGGATAAATATCAGATCGATGAGTTGATGCAAGGCCGGATGATAGCGCCACCAAAGGCTGTCGAGCCTGCAAAAAGGAACAGTGATAATGGCAAGTTACATAAGCCAGCAGCTGAAAATACACCTACGCTTGGCAAAATACCGGCGTTGTCCTAGCCTCAAAACCAGTCCGAAAATGATTGATCAAAAACGGCGACCGCATTGCCGAACTCTTTCTTACATGCCCCGAATAAATGGTAAAGTTCGGGGCTAAAGAATTCGATCGATCCAGGCAGGGCGATGATCAGGAGGCTAGAATAATGCGATTCCACAACCCAATAGAAGTTTGAACAAATTTTTTTTAAATTCTGCGGCATGGCTATGCTTGGCGAGACGCTGTCACAGCGGGTCGCTTGCCGTATTGATACTCTTGACCGCCTGTGCAGCGCCGAACAAGGCTCAGCTTGAAGAAGCTTACCCGGCAATGCCCGCTCAGCGGGTTGTTGCTTGGCCTGATGATCATGCTAAAAATAGCTCGCAAGCGCTCCTTACATCCAGTTCGCCAGCTGAAGAGAACGCGGTCGATACCAAGCACACCTACGATCTGCCGGCCTTGGTCGATTTGGCCTTGCACACTTATCCGGAAACCCGGATTAGTTGGGAGGAAGCAAAAGTTGCCGCCGCTCGGTTGGAAAGAAATCGCAGCACCTGGTATCCGAAGCTTACCGCAATGGCTTTCGGCCAACATTTTACCACCAGCTTTCCCATCCCCGGCAGTGCGTTGGTAAGCAACGGTTACGCCGCTTTCGCCAGTCTGGATTTGGCATGGACTTTATTCGATTTCGGACGCCGGGAAGCGTTGGTCGATGCCGGTACAGAGCGGTTAAGCGCGGCTAATTTTGCCTTCGACCGCAAACATCAGGAAATTGCTTATCGGGTGGCCAGCAGTTTTTTTGTCTATCAGGCTGCCTTGGCCAAGGTGACGGCGGCGCAGCAAACCTTTGAGTCGGCGAAGACCAACGCTGACTCGGTTCAAGCCAAGCTGAAACAAGGCCTGGCAACCAAGCCCGACTGGTTGCTGGCGATTCAAGAGCAGGCAAAATCCAGTTATGACCTGCAAGATGCGCGCGGCTCAGTCACTCAGGCGCGGGCCGATCTGACGACGAGCCTGGGTATTTCGCCGGCTTACAGCTTGCAACTGGTCGACCTTAGCAAGCTACCGCTGCCCGTCGGACTGGCGCAATCGGTGGAAAACATCGTCGATCAGGCTTTGGCGCAACGTCCCGACTTGATGGCACGCCTTGCGGAATTACGTGCTCGTGAAGCGGACGTGAAGAAGGCCAGGGCCGAGTTCTGGCCCAAAGTTTCGCTGCGTGGCATGGTGGGTAATCAATACTGGGGCAATGTGCAGACCAATCCAGCGGGCGGTGAGAGTTATTCGGCCAGCGATCTAGTCGATACGGCCATGTTGAATGTGGAGTGGACCTTGTTCGACGGCTTTGAACGCAGCAATGCCGTGCGTGAAGCGGAGGCCAAAAGATCGGCGTCCCAAGCCCAACTTGAGGCCTTGCGCCTGGAAATCATGCGCGACATTTGGAAAGCCTATGCCGACACCAAAACCGCTCTGGAAAAACGCGAGTTTGCCTTGGCTCTTTTGAAAGCCGCCGAAGAATCCTATGCGGCCACCCAAGAATCGTACACGCATGGCTTTTCGACAGTGATAGAACTGTTGTCGGCGCAAAAAGATCTGGCGCGTGCCCGTTATACCGAAATCGATAGTCGAGCGACTTTATTGCGATCCGCGGCAACCCTGGTTTATGTTTCCGGCGGGCAGGGACAGACCGATATGGATAGAGAAACATTGGGCGATAAGCTCCAATAGCACAGGAGCATTGAAGTCGGTTTTCGGCGCGGCAGGACGGCGGGAACAAAGCTGCTTAACGTCGGGTTTTTATCGAGAATAACGCCAGGAACCGCTATTATTCAGTCTTAATTAGAACAATTATGAGCCTTATGTCTTCTGTATCAACATTTCCAACCGTATTGCGCCAGTTACTGCGCACGCACCAGGCGTTTTTGGCTTACGCGGCCAAGCATGTTCACCCGCTTGATTTAACCTTGCCGCAATACGATGTCATCATCACGCTGGGCAACACCGCCGGCATGCAACCCAAGAAACTTGGCGAAGAGACTTTGATTACCAAAGGCACGCTAACCGGGGTAGTCAGCCGTTTAGAAGACAAAGGCTTGGTCGAAAGGCTGGCCTCGAAAAAAGACGGCCGCAGCCAGATCGTGCGATTAACCGAGGCAGGGCGCTCTATATACGAACGGACCTTCCCTGAACACTTAACTCATATCAATCGGCTATTCGATCAATACTCGTCCGAGGAAATCGCCAATCTGGAGGACGATTTGGTACGCTTGCATCAAGCGGTCATCGCTGCGCGAGGCGGCGATGCCGGGGAGTCCGTCGATGAATTTTAAGAGAAGTGCGCCGCCAATAGGCATACGTTTAAGGCAGCAGGCATGAAAGCCATCGTGCGATTGCGCCGAACATTTTTTTGGGCGTTTGCCGCTATTTTCTTGACGGCTTGCGACCCGATGTTAAGCCTTGAGGGCTCATTCTGGCCGGCCTGGATCATTTGCATTCTCGCCGGACTGACCGCCAGCATGGTGTTGATGTGGCAATTAGTACGCTACCAATTGGCGCCCTATCTGGGACCGCCGCTGTTGATTGCGCCCAGCCTGTGGGCTTTATGCACCTTCGTCATCTGGCTGGTGTTTTATGCAGCATGAAAACGGCGGTGCCTGATGGAAAACAATCAAATCGATAGCCAAAATTTAAATCTCAAAAACCGGATGTTGCTTGGTCGCATCATTGGCATAGGCATCGTGTTGGGTGCGGTGATAACCGGCGCTGCGGTTTGGCATATCAACTATCAAAATCCGCGCACCAACGATGCGATGGTGCGAGCCAACATCGTCGGTATCGCGCCGGAAGTCAGCGGCCGCATCGTGGAATTGCATGTCGAAGACAATCAGTACGTCAAACAGGGCGATTTGCTGTACGTGATCGACCCGCGCCCCTACCAGGCCAGATTGGACAAGGCCAAGGCCGAATTGCTGCTGGCGGAAAAAGACGTCGATTCCCGGCGTGCCTCCAGCGGTTCCGCCGAAATTGCCATCGAACGTCTGGAACACCAACGCGCAGCCGCTGATGCCGAAGTGAAAAGAATCGAAGCGGAAGACGAGTATCTGCATAACTATCTGGAACGCCTGGAACCCTTGGCTGATAAGCAATATGTCACCACCGATCAGCTCAAGCAGGCGCGCTCGCGTTACGCGGCCTCACGTGCCGAGTTGGCTGATGCGAAAGCTAAAGAGCTGTCGGCTCGTAGTGCGATTGAGGAAGCCAAAAGCGATAGCCGCCGGGCGGTATCGTTAATTGCCCAAGTCGGCGACGTCAATGCCCGCATCGAGGCGGCCAGAGCGATGGTAAGCGCAGCCGAACTCGATCTGGAATACTGTTATGTGCGGGCGCCGTTTAACGCCTACGTCACCAACCTGAACACTCGCGAAGGTGAATACGCCAAGGCCGGCGCGCAGATGTTTGCCTTGGTCGATGACCGTCACTGGTATGTGATCGCCGACTTCAAGGAAACCTATTTGAAGTCGATTAAACCCGGCCAGGCAGCTGAAGTGTTTCTAGTGGGGTATCCCGGTAAACGCTATCGCGGCGTGGTAACCGGTATCGGCTGGGCTAATTCGCCCGACAATACCAAACAACAAGGTGTGTTGCCGGAAGTGCAGCGCACGCTGAACTGGGTGATTCTGGCATCACGTTTTCCGGTACGGATCGAGATCGCGGAACGCGACGCCGAGCATCCGCTACGCATGGGCATGACCGCCTTCGTCACGGTATTGGAGCGTAGCGCTGATTTACCTGAAAATTCGCCTGGCAGCACCGAACGGCTCGATAACGCCTTACCGCCACCATGAGCACGGGCGACAGCCGGCACTTATCCAGTTCGCCCGCAAAACGCAGCCGGCTTTGGTTCGGAACCAGCCTAAGGCAATTTCTCAAGGCCGAGCTCAAAGATTCGCCGGCGCGGCGCGTCGCCGCCACTCGCCTGTTCGTCGTCTCGCTGACCATTGCGCTAGTCAGTCAAACCCTGCACGTCCCGCCATTGGGGGCGATTTCGATACTAATTTGCTTGAGCTACGATGCTTATGCCAATGCTGGCCAATCGTTGGCATTCGGGATGCGCCAGCTCGGCTATCTGATCGTCACGACCTTGGTGTCGGTATTGACGCTGATGTTGGCCGGCAACGATCCCTGGCTGTTGTTGAGCTTGTCTTTCATCATACTGGCTTTGGCGCTGTTTCATGCCCGTTTGATCGCCTGGCCTACCGGTATTGCCCTGTGGTATTCGGTGGCGGTGTTGTACAGCCCCAGCACGCCCGATGAAAATATTTACCACGCCTTATGGAACATCCCGATCATTGGTGTACTGGGGCTGGGGACATGGACGGTGGTGCATCTGGCCATCAAACCACAAGATCCGCTAAAACTGTTAAAGGCGGATATCGCCACGCAACTGGCTGCGGTGGAATACATTTTCAGCGCTCGTCTGGCCGATGCCGGCGCGCATAGCCCCAGGCCGGAAGCGCCCATGCACGCCGCTGCCGGCAGTCTCGGCAAGCTGCTGGGTTTACTGGCCAATGCCGAATTGATCCATCCGGCTTTGCACGAACGCCACGAGACTTATCGGGCGCTGCTGCTGGAAATAGACGGTTTGCGTCAGTTGGCGGACTGGCTTAATCAGGTCTTGGCTGCGGAATATCGGGCCCAGCCGATGACGCCAGAAAAACTGAATGTCTATCGGGCTTTGCAAAGTGCCTGCGCCAAATTGCGGCAAGGTGTGGCGGAATCACACGATGTGTCCGGGGAAATCACGAGATTGTTAACCGACGACGTGTTACAAAACTACGCACGGGAAACCAATCCGTCGCTGTTAGCCGCCTTGTGGCGAGCTCTGCAACGTATTGCCGGGCTGATGCAGGATTTGCATCAACCGATAGCTGCTGCGGACAGTAAAGACATCAACGCAGGATTCGACGACAAACCGGTAAAAAGCTGGCTTCCAGCCTGGTTTGGTTACGAGTTTTGGGCAACACATGCGGATAGCCTGCAATTTGGCATCAAATTCTCTCTGGGGGCGATACTGTGCATGCTGATCGTGGAAAGCCTGGGCTGGCCCGACATCAATACCGCGATTCCCACCTGTCTGGTCGCGGCACAAACCAGTCTCGGCGCCGACTATCGGCTCTCGCTATTGCGGGTATCGGGCGCCGCCGTCGGTGGTGTCTGCGCTTACTTTTATGTGCTGGTCTTCCAATCCCAACTCGATACCATCGTCGGTTTTGCGTTTGCCACAGCGCCATTCTGGGCATTGGCGGCCTGGATTACCGCCGGCAGCGAACGCATCGCCTACCTGGGCCGGCAACTCGGTTTTTCGTTTGCGTTATTTGTGTTGCACGATTTCGGCGCGGTCACCGACCTGTATCTGCCGCGCGACCGGGTCATCGGTATTTTGCTTGGACTCATCGTGATGGGAATCATCGATTACGCGCTGTGGCCCAGGCGCTCGATTGTGCTGGCTCGTCACCACGGCGTATCGGCATTGCGTACACTCGCCAACTTCACCATCCGCTTACCTGATGTCAGCCACCTGCTGAAACACACCTTGCCGTTGCGCCTGTCGGCGGAAAAAGAGTTGGCAGTCGCTCAAGACTTGTTAGCCCACGCGGTATTGGAACCTGATGCTCGCGTCGCCGACAAAGTACACGAGAGGGCAGCGCTCAGAGCCATTTTCAAAGACGCCAGCCATTTGTCAGGTTTATTACAAGTCAGGAAACGCTACCGCTTGCTGAGCGGTCAGAGATTCGCCGATTTTCCCGTTGAATTGCAAAAACACAGCAGGGCGTTCGATGCCGCACTCGCCGCTGCCTTGGCGCGCATCGCGCTAGTGATGCAAGGTGAACGGCAAGTCAGCCAAGTCGAGCTTGCCGGTCATAAGGCGCTTCTGCATCAGAGCTATATCGAACATCATCGTATTGACAGCTTGGCCGACGATTTGGCTGTTGAGTGGGAATTGCGGTTTATATTGGATCAGCAAATCGTGGAGCTGATAGAGAAAATCGAAAAAACAGCTCTGGATTCCGTTTCATATCTTCGGAAATCTGGTTCGAGTTTGTTTTAAGTAAAAACATGTAACCATTTTAAAAGCCTAGGCCAAGCTCTCGTTATTCATAACTGATCTTAGCCAGCCATGTTGCCACCATCTGAATTAAGTGAACCGTAATGCATGACACTCCAGGAGTTAGCCTGGCATCACCCGTTGGGACACAAGTCGTTAACCTCGAGGTGCTTGATAACGCGACGATGCTCCATCACTCCGACGCAGACAAATTGGACCGAATGGTTGACGCTTAATTTTGCTTCATGTGCAGCCTTGAACTCAACCTGATCGAAATTGTTTGGAAACACGCCAAATACCACTGGTGACGATTCATGACTTGGTCGAAGGAACAATTACGCGAGGAAGTCGCAAAGCTCATGAATTCTGTCGGTCATCAATTTAAAATCTGTTTTACCTGATTGCTTAATTAATGGAGGGCAGCCTTAACCAGTCACAGATAATCAGGATATAAAGAAGCTTCGTCGGTAGAAATTGGCCGAGTCGAAGCGATTGCGACAGCCAATCACAAGCTGATGATCGCCCACAAAAAAAGCCTCCACCCTGAGCGGGGTAGAGGCTATCGAGTGTGTAGCTTACGGAGGCACTACAAAAATCAGTGTCGAACAGGCTTGACGGATTGCAAGTTGGAAGCCAGGGACGCTAGGCCAAGAAACATGGTGGCGAGGATGAACTGGCCGGAAAAGAGTTCCAAAATACCGGCAGTGAAAAATAAGCCAGTGGTCAGGTCTCGATACAGAGTGTGGGTGTTCATCGTTAGCTCCTTGTCCAGTTGGATCGATAAATCGTGAAGTTGATTTAACTGTAGTCCTTTGCGAAATGATTGACAATCAGCTGATTTATGCATGATTTGTTTCGCAATAGGAAATAAAAGAGGGCTTGTATATCGCATTATTTGTTGTACGATGAGGAGATTGCTCGCGCGCGCTATTGGAATTTGGCGGTTTGCATCGATCGGGACTGGATGGTTGGCGCGTGGCTAATGCGATCTGGGAAACTTCAGGCATAAAAAAGCCCACCTAAGTGGGCTCCGTCCTGTGTTGTTTTTATGATGTTGGACGCCTGCCATACAAGACGGCAGTTAATATCTTGTGCGTTTGTTATTGTTGTTTTACCAGATTAACTGGCCGCTTTCCTCCCCCCCTTTTCATTGAAAGATGACGACTGATGCGAATCAGGTCAAGCTTGCTCAAGGTGGGCGAATTCTATGGGATAAAAATCAGAATGTCCAGAAAAAACTGCGACAATTTGTCGCACACCTGATTGACGCTGTTTTTTGACGCTTATTCGACAAGCTAACGCCCGATAAAGCGATGCTGGAACTCGTCGGTTGGCAGCGGCGGTGAAAGATAATAGCCTTGAAATACATGGCAGTCGTAAGACTGTAACAGCGTCAGTTGGGATTGGGTTTCGACGCCTTCCGCGACAACGGTTATATCCAGAATTTGCTCAAAAGACACGAAGGTTTTGATAAAGGCTGCCGCGCCGGATCTGGGGTCGCCGGTATAGGCGTGGTTGAAACTCTTCCTGGTCAATCGCCAGTCGCAAGGTGTTTTCCAGTAACAGTCGCGGCTGCGCCGCGTGGTTCACGCCGGCTTCGAAAGAGCGATGACGCATGGTTGCGACCATTCCCAGCGGTCAAGAAATTCCTGGGATTTATATTTGGTGCTCAAGAGCCTAGCTTAGCTAAAACCGATAAAGGGTTTTAACTCTTCGCGATTTATTAAAACGATCTGCTGCGACATGGCTTCGCGCTGTAAGTCGTCCTTGCCTATCCGCAGTGCCAACAAAAAATAAGGTAATAGTGCCGCTCGAACCGGTGTTGAATAGTAGCCGGCCGTCATCCCGTAATCGCGTTCAACCGCTTTCGTCTGGGAATCGCTCAGACCGGGATGGGGGCCGATGCGCACTGTCAAAATGGTTTCCCACGCCGTATCAACGGGACTGGGTGTCTCTGGTTTACCTATTAACGTAGCGGCATGTATTCGCGCCAACACAAAATCTCTAAACCCGTCATGCGTCAGGCTATAAGCCCGCATATGCCAGCGTAAACCGTCGAATACTAGCGTTTTGGGTTGTACCAGGCGCGTAGCCGGCTCCGGCGTGGTCATGGATTGGTAGCCGATCTCAACAAGTAAGCCGAACCGTGCCGCCTGCAATACCGGTCGCAACACGCCAATATCGATATGCCGGGTCGGTGGTGTTACTACCTCAACAGCAGGCAAGTTGCTGATCAAGGTCAGTACCGAAGGCGGGGCGTTTTGTGTCGCCTGCAAAACTTGCAAACACTCCTGCGGATTGCCGGTAATCAACAACGGCATAAATTGCTCGGTAATCAGATAACGCTTCAACGAACGGTCATATCTTAAATTGTCGGGCCGTAGCGATAGATACAGCCCGATGTCCTTGGTAGCCTGCACCCGGCTAATCGAAAAGGTATTGGTCAAAAAGCCGGTCACCAACTCCCCGGTCCAGAATACAGTAGCCTCCAACAGCGTCAGGCGCTGGCGGACATCCCATTTCAGTAATAGATCTTGCTCGGCATCAGTCATGAACATATGCAAAGATTATTTGCATGACAATAAAGTTGTGATGTACAGTTTACCGCAACTATTCAGGGGCAAGCCGGTTACTTTCCGATGAGAGCCAATAAACAACTACACTACTTGGCGGCGGATCATATCTGTCAGACATGGATTTTCAAACAAACCAGGGATTGAGCATGGCCGCATCCTATTATCGCTACTGGGGCAAAGCTAAATCAGAAACCGAGGCCGCCCCGGCTTATCACTTGTTGCCCTACCATTGTTTGGATGTGGCGGCGGTGGCAATTTGTTGGTGGGAACATAGCAAAAGTTTGCGGCTACAATTGGTCCAGGCTATGCAGAATGAAAGCGAGGAGTTGGCTAAAGCTTGGGTCATGTTCTTTGTGGCATTACATGACTTAGGGAAGCTGGATATTCGGTTTCAATGTAAAGCCTGGCGCGCGGCCATACAATTACAGCCCGATATTCCCCAAAATGTTAAGCAGCCAAATACAGATTACTACCATGGCGATGCTGGCTATGCGTGGTTTTTATATGAGCTAAGCAATTATGGGTTTTCAGACACAGAAGTAGCAGCGCAATGGATGGCAGAAGTTGCTGGTCATCACGGCGTGATTCCGGCCGCAAGACAAGACAGACAAAAGGTTTCCGGAGTAAGTCCGTTATTGATCGAGCGCGATCAACAAGCGAGGATCAACTGGGTCGATGATTTAAGTAAGCTATTTCAAGTCGATTTGACAGCTATCCCAGAGCAAGTGCCATTGATGTTGGCGGGTTTTTGCAGCGTTTGCGACTGGATTGGCTCAAGCGAATATTTCTCTTACGAGGCAAAACCGGATATAGACTTAAAAACCTATCTGGAATCGCGCAGCCAGCAGGCTGTGCAGGCATTAACCGCATTCGGCATTTTTGCTAAGCTCGAAGCGAATCAGTCTTTAGAAACCCTATTTCCGGGTTACACCCCGCAAGGATTGCAAATCCTAATTGATGATTTGCCTCTCCAGCAAAATTTAACGCTGATCGAGGCTCCTACAGGATCAGGCAAAACCGAAACCGCGTTAGTTTACGCGGCGAAAATGTTACATGCCGGTTTGGCCGACAGCATCATTTTTGCCTTGCCGACCCAAGCCACCGCCAATGCCATGCTGGATCGTTTGGAAGATATGGCAAGCCATTTATTTGCCGAAGGCGCGAATGTAGTGCTGGCTCATGGTAAAAGCAGTTTGCATACCGCGTTGAAAACCATAGACCGCACTACGGCGCAAGGCTCGGAAGATGCATCGCAGCAGGCGGCTCGCTGGTTAACGGCCAGTAAAAAACGCGCATTTCTGGGGCAGATTGGCGTTTGCACAATAGACCAAGTGCTACTGTCGGTATTGCCGGTCAAGCATAAATTCGTGCGTAGTTTCGGTGTCCAGAAAAGCCTGTTGATTGTCGATGAAGTCCATGCTTATGACAGCTATATGTATGGTCTATTGGCCAAAGTGCTGGAACAGCAGCATCAAGCAGGCGGCAGCGTGTTGCTGTTATCGGCGACTTTGCCGCAAAACCAGCGCCAATATCTAGCCAACAGTTGGGACAAAACCGCTATTGAAAACACCGATGTTTATCCGCTGATTACCCAGATTTACAATCGACAAACGCCGGGCTCGTTTCCTATTACCGATAGTCAACAATTGCCCGAACATCGTGAAGTCATGCTGGAAACTTGGCAATTACCCAAGCTGCAGTTTGACGATGCAAGCTTGCAACACATTATTTCCGCAGCCAGTCAGGGCGCAAAAGTCGCTGTGATTTGCAACTTGGTCGCCGATGCTCAGGGCTTGGCAAAACGCTTGTCTGACGTAGCCATCAATCCGGATATTCCAGTCGATTTATTTCATTCCCGGTTTCGTTTTGCTGATCGGCAAGTTATAGAAGATGCTGTTAAAACCCGATACGGCAAAGACGAGAAAAAACGCGTACTAGGTGGGCGAATTTTGATTGCCACCCAAGTCATTGAACAGAGCTTGGATTTAGATTTCGACTGGATGATCACTCAGCTTTGCCCGGTTGATTTATTGTTCCAACGCATGGGGCGCTTGCATCGCCATTTAAGGCCAGCAGGAAACAGGTCGCCGGATTTTAGAGTGCCGCGTTGTGTGGTAATTGTGCCTGAACAGGCTCAACAATACGGACATACAGGCGAATATGTTTATCAAAACATCCGTGTGTTATGGCGCACCGAGCAACTGATTGGTCAGCATTCCAGCGTTGTGTTTCCCAAGGCTTATCGCGATTGGATAGGCAAAGTTTATCAAGACGATCCTTGGCCTGAGGAGCCGTCTATTATCACTGAGGCGTTTGAGCATTATCACGATACCGTGCAAGAGACCGCCAAAATGGCTGCCGCTTGGGTGATGAATCTCGGCGTGGCGGAGCCTTTTTCCGACGAAAGCGATAAAGCAAGCCTGTTAACTCGCGACGGCGAAATGAGCTTGACCGTGGTGCCGGTGCTTATTTCGGATAATCAACGATTTACCTTAGACCGAGAGGTAATGGATAAGCAAAGCAAGCTGTATTGGGAGCAACTCAGTTTAAATAGCATTTCGGTGCCAAATTCTTGGATCAGCCGGTTGGCTGAATGTCCCAAGGAAGATGGCGTCTATTTTCTGGCCTTGCAGGAAGACGGCGATCACTGGCGAACCGTGCTAGGCAAGCAGCAAATTATTTACAGCAAGACAATAGGCTTGCGGGTTGAAAATAATTAAAATAGACAAAATAGTCATTTTTTAAGCAGAGGATTTTATGAAAACGATCAATGCTACCCAAGCCAAACAATCTTTCGGCGAATTGTTAAACAACGCCCAGCAGGAGCCGGTTGCCATCCAGAAGCACCAGAAAGATTTTGCCATTTTAGTGTCGTCCGCACGTTACCAAGAGTTATTAGCATTTGAAGACACATGTCTGCACAACTTGGCCGTATTAGCCGAACAGGAAGGCTATATTGGTGCCGATGCCAGTAAGAATTTGTTGGATAGTATTTGATAGGCAAATCTGACTTATAAAAAAGGGGTGATAACTGCTCACCCCTTTTGTTTTAAGCCCCGCGGGTGCGGGGAACACTGAGCAATCTAGTTAATTAACCAGATTTTATTTGGTTCATCCTCACGGGTGTGAGGATGGGTGGATTTTACACGAAAGCAATAAGTTTTTTCTAATCAGATTTTATTCTTAGAAAAAATTGACAGGCATTTTTATGGAGAGTAGGATTTTGCCCGTCGTTATCATCTTAAGATGAATTCATGAAACTATGCCCATCCTTAATTAGGAGCGCCTGATTGATGCGTCAGATTGATTTCACTAAATCAGCAGAAAAAAGCCTGCGAAAACTGGCCGAATCGGATCAGCGTATCGCCCGGCAAATCAAAGTCAAACTACTGGCTTTACTGCAAGAACCGCAGCCGCAGGAGTCGCTAAAAATGGTTGGCAATCCCGAATATCTTCGGGTTCGGGTCGGTAAATACAGGATCATCTACCGCTTTGACGATGCCAAACTTTACATCGTGCTGATCGCCAAACGGGAAATTGTTTACGAAGAATTTGCCCGACTCATGCACAGATAAATCCAATAAAAAATTCGTTTTGGTATAGCTCATGAACCTACTCACTGACGACTGGATACCGGTTGAAATCGACGGAAAGTCGCAACGCATTTCCCTGCAAACCCTACTTTGCGACGATCCGGATTGCATAATCAAAACCTTTCGCGATGACATGGAGCTGGCTACCTTGCAGTTGTTGGTTTGTCTGGTGCAGGTAGTGTTGATGCCGGACGACAAAAAAACATTACTCAGCCGCTGGCAAAGCCCGATGTCTGCAAGCGATTATAAACAAGGGATCAAATCGTATCTCGACTGGTTTGATCTGCTGCACCCCAAAACCCCGTTTATGCAGACGGCCAGCGTTGTGCCGGAAAAGGGCAACAAAAACTGGGCGTCCTTACAAAAGCTGTTTATGGGCTTGCCGGAAAGAAGCAGTTCCAGCCCCTCATCCAGTGCTTTTTTCGATACCACGGATGAAATTACTGCGCTCCATATCGGCGACGCAGCCATCGCCTTGTTCCAGCAAGCTACGAATGGTTTTAGCCTGGGCGGTGTTGGGTATTCGGTGGGACTAAAAGGCTCCATGCCTCTAACGACGCTAATTGTGGGGGACACACTCAGAAAGACCGTCTGGTGCAATGTCCTGAGTCGCGATTTTTTGCAACCTTTCCATATTCTCGATGCGTCGCTACAAGAACCTACCTGGGTTACGCCGCCACATAGCAAGTTTACAGAGGAACATGCACACCACATCGGCTTGGCAAGGGGTTTGTTTTGGCAACCGGCAAAAGTTAAATTGGAGTTGATTAATGGTGAAGTGACCGGCTTTCATAAAGATGCGGGTACATGCACCATCACTAATTACTGGCTACATCCTCATACTCCTATCGATATTCCTCGACTTAAAGCCAATAACCCTAAAGAAAAACCGTATCTATCAGCGCAAGGTGATTTGCCGCTATGGGGACAAATGCTGAGCTATTTTTACACTCCCAATCAAGCCGACCGGCTCAGAGAAAAAGGCGCAAGTTCCGCGTTGGTAGTCCAGCAATACGAGCAGGTCTGGCTAACCGAGGGTATAGCTTTAGCCGTCGGCGGCTATGTAAAAGGTAATAGCGCCGAAAGTTTGGCCGGCAGACGACATGAAATATATAGCCTTGCTCAGGGCTGGCAGGACAACAGCCCTGAACTGGATAACCTGATTGCATTTGCCTTGCTGTGTCAACAGCGTCTGAACTTGGCTGTAAATGAGTTTGCAGATATGGCGGAAAAGACCTTCAAAGATCGCCGAGAAAACAAACCCAAGAAACCCGGCAAGGACGGACATTTTAAAAAGAACCTCAAAGCCAAAGCCAAACAACTGTATTTCAATAATTCCGAAAGTCTGATGCATGGCTTATTAAAGGATTTTCACTGGAATGATGACTTAGTGCCGCATCAGCAAAAATTTACCGGCTTAGCCAAACAAGTATTCGAACAAGTCGTCAGCCCCTATGAACACGAAGACAAAATGCTGGAGCCGGTTTTAATCAGCCGCCAAAAACTAAACGACATGCTCAACAAATTAAATAAACCAGCAACAGGAGTTAGCCCATGAGTCAACAGACAGAAGAGGACAGACAGCAGTTCTTACAAACTTTGTATAGCGAATATCAAGGCTTGAGTAATGGCGATAAAGCGGGCATTCGCCGCACCATAGAGCCCGACGATTTACTGCTGAATCCAGCTTTCTATCACTTACTCCAAGCAACACTGGGTCAATTCCAAGCGGCTGAATTGACCAAAGCGCGTGATTTCTTCAAAAACCTGTCTCAAGTCGCACGATTGGTTTACTTGTTGCCGTTTGTTTCTCACGAGCCGCAAGGCAAACATTTCGGCGCT
>Ga0172378_10003491_pt1 | contig 14769 bp, 13 predicted proteins | sample GrowelOW332metaG_FD_119755 | JGI IMG/M metagenome (GOLD analysis project Ga0172378, IMG submission 119755) | Groundwater microbial communities from an aquifer near a municipal landfill in Southern Ontario, Canada - Pumphouse #3_1 metaG | ecosystem: Environmental > Aquatic > Deep subsurface >... | reverse complement strand
TTGTTTCAGCAATCGCTGGATTTTTATAACTAGTTTACATGTGTTTTTCATGTATATCACCTCAAAAGATATACATTCTCGGGGTAAATTAATCTTTGCCTCGGGACTTTTTCAACAGAGCCCGTTAAGAGATTGGTTTTTTAAAACTTTAAATTAGATTTTAAAAAAATTTTTAGGCAAATATTGCGCCATGGAGCCCCGAATCGATTCTCCGACGGCATTACCAACGGAGAAAACCCGAAACATTTATAAAGCCATCTTTCACTCGTAATATTACTAAAATGATAACTTTGGACACAAAATCCAAAACTTCAATTATGTTTATTGAAGCTAGAATGAGTACCGTATATTCTTATATGGTATGATGCAAGGCCAATTCTAGTTTCGTCAATTTCTAACAGTTTATAGTCGAGATATTTATTATGAGTGATAAATTCGTTGACTAGCAGAATTAATTTTCTGTGGATAGATCTTGTTTATTTAATATAATTATGAAATATCCTTTCTTATATTAAAGCTTAGTTTGTTATAGACAATATTTTGCTTAGGCAAAATACATAAGTTTAATTCCAGTTTATCCTGCTGGAGATTGCGGCTATTTGGTTCGAGATAAGGCATGCAAGTCTGACGATAAGTCGGCGTACTGCTCAGCAACACGTAGTTAATCTACCCTTGAGTCAGGGATATCCTCGGGAAACTGAGGTTAATACCTGATAGGAGTTTCTCTCTGGAAAGAAGATACTTTCAAATTCGTGCTCAAGGATGAGACTGCGGCTGATTAGGTAGTTGGCGGGGTAATAGCCCACCAAGCCTATGATCAGTAAGGGCCCTTAGCGGGGGCGCCCTGAGAGGGAGTCTGAGACACTACTCCCAGCTCTACGGAGTGCAGCAGCTATGAATCTTCTGCAATGCGCGAAAGCGTGACAGAGCGAACCAAAGTGTTTATCTTTTTGATAAACTTTTGCCAGCTGTAAAAAGGCTGGCGAATAAGGACTGGGTAAGATCGGTGCCAGCCGCCGCGGTAATCCCGACAGTCCAAGTCGCAATCAACATTATTGGGTCTAAAACATCCGTAGCTTGTTTGGTAAGTCTCTTGTCAAATCCTATGTCTTAAATGTAGGGCGAGCAAGAGGTACTGCTGAACTAGAGACCGGCAGGTGTAAGAAGTACATTTAAGGTAGTAGTAAAATACGTTAATCTTAAATGGACTCACAATTAGCGAAGGCATCTTACAAGGACGGATCTGACAGTGAGGGATGAAGGCCAAGGGCGCAAAAGGGATTAGATACCCCTGTAGTCTTGGCAGTAAACACTGCTCACTAAACATCGGGGCCTCTTCGGGAGGTTTCGGTGCTGTAGCGAAGGCGAAGAGTGAGCTACCTGGGAAGTATAGTCGCAAGATCGAAACTTAAAGGAATAGGCGGGGAGACACTACAACGAGTGACGCGTGCGGTTCAATTAGATTCTACACCGTGAACCTCACCAGGAGCGACAGCAGGATGAAGGTCAGTCTGAAGGGCTTACCTGACGCGCTGAGCGGAGATGCATGGCCGACGTCAGCCTGTGCAGTGATGTGACCTGTTAAATCAGGTAACAGGCGAGACCCGTGTGCATAATTACTATCGAAAGAAGAACATTATGCAGACTGCCTTGGTAACAAGGAGGAAGGTACGGGCTACGTTAGGTGAGTACGTCCCTAATCCCCTGGGCTACACGCGCGCGGCAATGGTAGATTCAATGGGCTGCGACACCGAGAGGTGAAGCTAATCCCCTAGCATCTATCTCAGTCCAAATTGAGGGTTGCAACCCACCCTCATGACGCTGGAATTCGTAGTAATCGTTTGTTATCAACGAACGGTGAATATGTCCCTGTCTCTTGCACTCACCGCCCGTCAAACCAACCGAGTTTTGCAGAGTTGAAGTCTGTATAGAAAGAAATTTTGTAAGACAAGGTAGGTTAAGTCGTCACAAGGTATCTGTAGGGGAACCTGCAGATGGATCACCTCCTAAAAATTTAAAGCGAGAGTTTTAAATTAATTTGACTGTATGACATTGAAATTTAGCGATGATGAGTTGGCCTAGCTTCATTAAACTTTTTAGTATATAAAAGAAGAAATATCTTTTATATTATCATTCCTGTGCAAGAGGAAACTCTGGCACAGAAAATCTGGGCCTGTAGTCTAGTAGTAAAATGCCTCCCTTGCACGGAGGAGTCTCGGGTGCGATTCCCGACAGGTCCATTTAGAAAATGGAAAATATCGACGAGAAAAATTCTCGACGATAAATCACAAATCACATTCACCTAAAAAATGAAATTCGAAGACAACGAATTAAAAAAATAACAACAACACATGAATTTCCCGACGATGCGTCGAGAAAGGAGTTGGAGAATAAAGAAAGACTAAAAATTCCTTAGGGAAAATTTAGTTATCATATTCAATGAAGACAGAACTATAGATCAGTTTTTGTTTCCCACAAATAGAAAATATATGTGGTTAAAGAAAGAAGATTGATTCTACTATAATACTGTTAGACGGATAGCTTGGCTTGAATAGTGAAGACGGACGTGGCAAGCTGCGATAAGCTTGGGCGAGCTGCATGCGAGCGTTGAACCCAAGATTTCCTAATGTGACACATGATTTATCATTCCGCAAGGAAGGCAAACGCCGGGAATTGAAACATCTTAGTACCGGCAGGAAAAGAAAATAAACAATGATTCCCCTAGTAGCAGCGAGCGAAAAGGGAAAAGGGCGAACCGAATCTTTGTTCGAAAGGACGTAAGAGATGTGGTGAAGTTGAGGCTAAGTCAGCGATTCAAATTTCTCTGGAACGAGAAACCTTAGAGGGTGATAGTCCCGTAGAAGAAGTTGATATGCCATACTTTGAAAGAGTAGGGCCTCCCGGATTGGAGGTCTGAAGACAGCAGAATTAACTGCTAACCCTAAATATATATTCAAGTCCGATAGAGAACGAGTACCGCGAGGGAAAGCTGAAAAGTACTCTCACAAGAGGGTTAAAAGACTTGAAATCTAACAGTTACAAATTTGTTACGGCCCTAAGGGGTTGTAACGTACGTTTGGGAAAACGGGCCGGGGAGTTTATTTTTGTGGCGAGGTTAATTAAATGAAGCCGAAGCGAAAGCGAGTATGAAAATGCGCTAGTCACTGAGATAAGACCTGAAGCCAGATGATCTATTCCTGAGCAGGGCGAAGTTTCTCGAAAGGGAAATGGAGGCCCGAACTAGTGATGGGTACATCCTCTTGGATGACTTGGGAATAGGGGTGAAAAGCCACTCGAATCTGGCCATGGCTGGTTCCTGTTGAAATATGCAACGGTATAGTATTATGTTGTTCGTTGACGAGGTAAAGTACGGATAAGTCTTGCAGAGGCTACTGCCTACGGGGAATTTTCCAACTCAGAACTTGTCAACTGCTGAGCATAAGAATCAGGGGAGGTATGTAAGATACTTTTCCGAGACCTGAACAAAGGAGACCGGAGTTAAGGTCCCAAAATATTCATTAAGTGTAACGAAAGGAGTTTTTATTCTGAGACAGTGGGGATGTAGGTCTAGAAGCCGCCATCATTTAAAGAAAGCGTAACAGCTCACCTATCGAGAATAAGAGCCCTGAAGATGGACGGGGCTAAATGAATTACCGATACTCCGGAGATTTTCTGTAAAGAAAATTCTAGTAAACAGGCGTATTGTATGCGTAGAAGTTTTCACGTAAGTGAAGATGGAGCGTGCATTAGTGATCATCCCGGTGATAGTAGGATCTGATCTTCCTGAGAACCGGAAGATGTCGAAAGGGCAAGGTTTCCTTGGCACTAACAATTAGCCAAGGGTTAGTCGGTTCCTAAGTCATACCTTAACTGCGTATGGCGATGGACAACAGGTTAATATTCCTGTACTTTTTATTTTTGTTAAGTATTCAAAGAGCTTTCGGATAGGCAGAGTACCGAGAGGTATCGCGAGAAAGAAATAATTGGATTGTAATGATGAGAATTTTATCAATTTCCGCTTATCTGTTGATTCCAGGAGCCAGTGAAAAGTTTGAATAATAGAAAATAATTAGCCGTACCGAGATCTAGCACTGGTGCCCAAGTTGAGTAGACTAAGACATTAAAGGTGAAACTGGTTAAGGGAATTCGGCATAATTAGTCCCGTATCTTCGGTATAAGGGATGTCTATTTTTCTATATGAATTTTTATATGGAAGAGTAGATCTCAGTAACAAGGGCGGCCCGACTGTTTACCAAAAACGTAGCTGAGTGCTAATCCGAAAGGATGTATATACTCGGTGAAACCTGCCCAGTGGTGGTGTCTAAACCTCTCTTTCAAGGGAGTGAAAGCCCATCAAACGGCGGGCGTAACTATGACGCTCTTAAGGTAGAACGTTGCCTTACATTTTATTTTAATAAAATGCTTCAAGAGTCATAGAGCGTTAGCGATAAACAAGTTAAGAACTAATTTTGAAAAGAATTCAGACAGTATTAAAAAGAATTAAACCAAGAAGAAAATTGAACCATATGCTGGAAAATCTGAGTATATTTTGGTACTTGCAAAAGTAAAAATCCAAAATTGTAGACAATCAGCAGGAAAGACTAAATTTATTTAGTATCCTCAGAGACTAGATGTTCAACTACGAAAGTAGAAGATATAGTCCGAACTTTATAGCGATATAAAGAATTAAGATAATTCATTGAAAAAATCTTAGATTAACATAATGAGCGTAATGCCTTGTCGCCTGAATGACGACGTGCATGAATGGTTTAACGAGGTTGCCACTGTCCCTAACCAGAACCTTCCGAAACCATTTAAGGGTGTAAAGACCCTTGTCACCTATTGGGATGCGAAGACCTTTTAGACCTTTACTGCAACCTGTTGTTGCGATTTTATTTGGAGTGCTTAGTATAGGTAGTAGCGTCGATGCCATTTCTCTGGGAATGGCGGAGCGAACTTGTAATACTACCCATTTTTGATAAAACCTCTAACCTTTTTGGGACAGCAATTGGCAGGCAGTTTGGCTGGGGCGGCGCCCGATCGAAAGAATATCGACCGGGCTCAAAGACAAGCTCATCTAGTTCGGAAATCTAGAGTAGAGTGTAAAAGCAAAAGCTTGTTTGACTGTATTTCGAAAAGCAAGAAATGCAGGGATGAAAGTCGGATTTAGCGAACTTTCGTAGTCTTTTATTGGGACTCGAAAATGACAGAAAAGGTACCTAAAGGATAACAGGCTTGTCGCCCCTAATAGTTCACATTGACGGGGCGGTTTGGTACATCGCCGTCGGCTCTTCCTATCCTGCGCGTGCAGAAGCGTGCAAGGGTGCCGGAGTTCACGCATTAAAAGGGATGTTAGCTGGGTTAAAAACGTCGCGAGACAGTTTACATGATATCTAATAGGTGTGTTATTGTCTGAGTGGAACTGGTATCTAGTACGAGAGGAACGGTACCGGGATGCCTCTGGTGTATCGGTTGTCATATGGCAGGCCGAGCAGCTACGCATTGTATGGATAAGTGCTGAAAGCATCTAAGCACGAAACCAACCGCAAAACGAGACAATTAAGGCCGTTATAAAAGATGACGTCGATAGAATTGATGTGTAATATCCAAGCTTCGGCGAGGATTTCAGCATGCAATTACTAATAGCCTTCTTAAAATATAATCAATCTTCGAAAACAATGATCTATAGTTCTGTCTTTATATGAAATATGTTTTTAATTTTTATTAAAATTTTTCAAATACATATGTTTAAAAACAGGAATTTGTGTAAAATATTAAGTTTGAGCGCGTATTAAGAAATTAAGACTTCTCAGATTAATTAAAGAATACGGAGGAAAAAAATATACACATGGGATTCAACGGCGGATTTAACAGAGGACCAAGAAGTTTTAACGATGGTCCAAGAGAAATGCATAAAGCAGTTTGTTCTGACTGTGGTAAGGAATGCGAAGTGCCTTTCAAACCAACAGAAGGAAAACCAGTTTTCTGCAGAGATTGTTTTGCTAAAAAACCAAAAGCACCTAGAAGATTCTAAGTACTTAGTTTTAAGTTAAACATAAGTTAATTTTTATTTTTTCTCTTTTTTTATTGAGAGACCAAAAACGAGCAAAGCTCAAAGAATTTTATATAATTTAGAGTAGAATATCTATAGTTCTGTATAATGAGAAGATTAATTCTTCCCACAACATTAATAAACAATTTACAATTTTATAATCTATGATTACCGAAATTATTATTCTAGTTATTGGCCTCCTAATTGGGATTATATTAACAAGGATAATCGTCACAGCCAAATTAAGATTAGAATTCAAAGAAGCTGAAAAAGATATAAGACAGAAATCGTTATCTAGTTCACGAAGAAGCCTGATTGGAAAATTTATCGAGCGGTTTGTTCCGTTTTTAGAAAAATTCAACTATTCTCCTTCAGACGCACATTTTCTAGGACAACCAGTTGATTATATAATTTTCGACGGATTAAATGAAGATAACGTTAAGAAAGTTGTTTTCATGGAAGTAAAATCCGGAAATAGTACTTTAACCCAAAGGGAAAAAAGTTTGAAACGGGCAATCCAGAATAAACAAGTTTTCTGGGAAGAAATGAACGTAGATACAACAAATTCCCACGAAATAGACAAAGATTTAGAACCTAAAGAAAAAACAAGTTTTTGGGATAGATTTTAGAATACATTATACAAAACTTTATAAAATAGATTATATTTCAAACATTCTCAAATAAGAGTTTAGATAACAAATGAATAAATTAATATCGAAAAACGAATATGAAACTTCAAATTCATGGGGACTTCTTACGTCAATAGACCTTTTCAATTGTAATTCTGCAACTATTAGAGATGGAGAAAAAATCAAAGATTATATCATAAAACTTTGTAAATTGATAGATATGAAACGATTTGGAGATCCAGTAATTGTAAGATTTGGACAAGACATAAGAGTTTCGGGTTATAGCGCAGTACAGCTAATTGAGACTTCTTGTATTTCGGGCCATTTTGCAGAGGATAGCGATTCGGTATATATAGATATTTTTTCATGCAAATTCTATGACCAAGAAAAAGCGGTAAATTTTACAAAAGAATTTTTCCAGTCAGAAAATGTAAAGTTTAATATTATTCTCCGTGGTGAAAATATCTCGAGTAAAAAATAATAACCAGGACATAGGCCACTTTCTGTCGGAATTTGATCTTGTTCAAACATTCCGTGCTGACATCAAACTAAGCCCACGTTAATGTGGTTGCATCAGTCAGGGTGTTCGTTCCACTCTCCACTAAAGGAGTTCGTCTCTATATCAGAGCCACGCCTCACGACGCTTGTTTTTCAACAATGACTTTTCATAAGTAATAAATTACCTATGGATGTGCGGACCTTCCTCAGAAGTTAGAAATCATTTTACATTTCTCTGGCTTTTAACCAAACTCCCGAAATCAGCTGTCCTGGTTAAAATTATAGAAGAAACTATACTTAAAAATCTTTCTAATGGGACTGGGGGGAATCGAACCCCCTACCTACCGAGCTTCAGTCGGACGCTCTCCCAATGAGCTACAGTCCCGTAATAATTCTCTATTTTACAACCTTTTTAAGTTTGTTTATTGCATTAAATTCATATGAAACGGTATCGATTCTCATCCCGTTTAAAAATTTATCATTAGCAGTAATTTTTGTTTTCTCATATCCAAGTTTCTCCAATAACTTCCTAGAATCATTATTAATTATCAAAACTTTCGCGCATATCTTTTTCACATTTAGTTCATCAATCGCATAATCCATTATTTTTTTCACCGACTCAGTTCCATAACCAACTTTTCTATAGTTCTTTCCTAACCAGTATCCAATTTTTATTTTCCCCTCTTTTTTCTTCAGATTATATAAATCTACTATCCCAATAAGTTTTTTTTCAGATTTTAATTCAACTGCAAATCTAAATAAATCATCATTTGTATTTTCTTCTAAAATTATTTTTTTAGCCCCATTTTCATCAAGTGGATAGGGCAAATAATATGTTAAGAAACTTAGTTCTCTATCATTTCCATTTTCAATTAGTTCATCTATATCATTAAGCGTTAACTTGCGCAATATTAGTCGTTCAGTTTCCATTGTATTCATACACAACTCGCAACATTTATAAAACCCTCTTTACTGAATATAATATGATAAAAGAGGGATTCGCGAGATTTAAAAAAAATTTAAGTATGACAGATATTGCTATGATAAAATTTGCAGTATTCTTTTTCACTCTTTGGATTGTAACATTATTATCTCAACCAGCTTTTGATTTCGTGAAAAGAAACAATTTTATCTGGTTCGTTTTATTTATCCTATTTTCAATTAAACCATTAAATAAATTTTTTAGAAAATGAAATCCCAAAGAGCAGCAATGGAGCTATCTATTAGTACTATTGTAGTAATTGTTCTTGCAATGTCTATGTTAATTCTTGGACTGGTTCTTGTTAAAAATATTTTTAGCGGTGCACAAAACATTGTTGATATGAATCAGGATCAATTGGAAAATAAAATATCAAAAATGTACGGTGAAGACCAAAAAATGGTTATTTATCCAAGCTCACAAATGGTTAATGTCAAACAAGGAGAATCTGGTGGGTTTGGTTTTGGAATTAAGAATTTAAATCAAGGCTCTTCGGCAAATATACAATTTTCATATTCAATAATTATATCAGATGAGGACATGGTTGCAAAATGTGGTATTTCAAAAGAAGCATTAATGGATTATATGGTTACGCCGCAAGAAGAGTCGGGTTTATCATTGGCATCTGGAGAGTTAACAACAGCTAAAGTAATCTTTGAAACAGACGTGGGTGCTCCATTATGTACGGTTAGATTTAGAATCAATACATTCGCAGGAGAGCAGCCATATGCTTCTGGATTTGTAGATGTAAAATTCACAGCTTAATATTTTAACTCATGACGAAATTTTTTATATTAGGCGACTTTCATGGAAAACTATCAAATTCTATTTTTAATAAAATAAAAAAAGAAAAACCAGATTTCATTTTAAGTCCTGGAGATTTTTGCGGGAATAAACGTTTAGGTAAAATAATTTTTAAATATATTTATCATAAATCCTACGACGAAGTTTCTAGCAAAATTAAAAAAGAATATGAACATCTAGAGCATGTTTCTTTTTCAGCTGGTGTTAGTGTAATAAACAAGTTAAAAAAATTAAAAATTACAATTATAGCAATCCATGGCAATTGGGATCCAACACCTTATCCGTATGATATAGGCGGAGATAAGAAACTTGAATTTGGTTCTTTTAAAAAATTAGAAGACAAGACGTTCAGATTATCAGATTTTTCACTTATAAAACACAAAGATTTTATTTTAGTATGCGGAGGATCTTCTTCTTGTCCGGGAATTCCATCCTTTGATAAATTTAAAGAGGAATTTAATATGAGTAGTGGTTACATGGAGAAACAAGAGGCGCTTATCTATTTTTTAAAAGCGAGAAGAGAGTACTCACGAAGAAAGCATATTTACAAAAAACTTTTTACAAAAGCAAAAAGAATTTCTAAGGGTAGAAAGATTATTTTTATGACGCATAATTGTCCATATAAAACAAAGTTAGATATTATTAAGAATAAAAACGCTCCAAAATCTGCAAAAAAGAAACATACTGGTTCTTTTTTAGAAAGAAAAATTATAGAAAAATTCCAGCCAAATATAGTAATTTGCGGGCATATGCACGAAAACTTCGGCCAAGACAAAATAGGCAAATCTATAATATATAATGCAGGTAGCGCGGCAGACGGTAAGTTTAAAATCCTAGAAATTTGACAATATTTATGGTATTAAAAATTTATAACACATTAACAAGACAAAAAGAAGACTTCAAGTCAATTAAGGAAGGCGAAGTAGGAATGTATTCCTGTGGTCCAACAGTATACGGGTATGCACACATAGGCAATTTTAGAACTTATTTACTTAATGATTTGATTCAGAGAACGCTAAAATTCTATGGATATAAAGTAAATCATGTCATGAACATAACAAACGTAGATGATAAAACAATAAGAGGCAGTAAAAAAGAGGGTATCCCCCTAAGAGAATTTACCGAAAAGTATACAACTCTTTTTTTTAATGATTTTAAATTATTAAATATTGTAATACCAAAATATGTACTAAAGGCAACAGAAACAATCCCAGAAATGGTTGAAATGATTAAAATTCTTATGCAAAAAGGATATGCATACAAGACAAACGATGGCATTTATTTTTCAATTTCTAAATTCAAAGATTACGGCAAACTTGCGCAATTGGACAAGGTCAAAGACAGAAAAGAAAGGGTAAAAAATGACGAATATGATAAAGAAAATGCTCAAGATTTTGCGCTTTGGAAATTTTGGACAGAAGAAGACGGAGATGTTTTTTGGGAAACTGAAATTGGAACCGGAAGGCCCGGATGGCACATTGAGTGTTCTGCGATGTCTTCAAAAATATTAGGACCGCATTTTGATATTCATACGGGAGCCGTAGATTTAATTTTTCCTCACCACACAAACGAGATTGCGCAATCTGAATGTTGTAACGGAGAAAAGTTTGTAAATTTCTGGATTCACGGAGGATTCTTAACAATGCCAGAGGGTAAAATGTCTAAATCAATCGGCAACGTAGTTTATCTAAAAACATTAATAGAAAAGGGTTATTCTCCGATGGAATATAGATACATGTGTCTAACAACACAATATAGAATGCCATTAACATTTAGCGAAGATTCACTTCAATCCGCGAAAGCTTCTTTCTCCAGACTTAAGAATATTGTTGAAGAACTAAAAGACGATAAAAAACTAAATGGAGAATATTTAGCAAAATTTAGAGAAGCGCTAGACGACGACCTAAACGCACCGAAAGCTCTGGCAGTTCTCTGGGAATTAGTTAGAGACGAAAAGGCAGTTGGTAAATATCAAACAATTAAGAAAATGGATGAAGTTTTCGGATTAAGATTATTTGAACAGGAAAAAATAGAAATCCCAGAAGACATAAAATCCTTAGCAGAAGAAAGACTCTTTGCGAAAACAGCCAAAGACTTCAAGAAATCCGATGAATTAAGAGAAGAATTGAAAGCTCTAGGTTGGGACATTAGAGACTCAAGAGAAGGATATAAATTAGAGAAACTCTCATAACGTAAGTTTATAAATTAAAATTTCTAATATCTTTTATGGTAGAAAGAATAAGTGACCCGGAATGTATTTTTTGTAAAATTGTACATGGAGTGATTCCAAGTGTTAAGATTTGGGAAGACGAGGAACATATAGCAATTTTAGATATAAAACCAACTACAGAAGGGATGACATTGGTTATTCCGAAGAAGCACTTCGATTCAAATATATTTGATATGCCAAGATTAGAATACAAAAACTACTTATTAGCTGCAAAAAAAGCTGCAAAATTTTTAGAAAGAGGACTTAGGGCAGATCGAGTTTTTTTGGTTTCAGAGGGATTAGATATTAATCATGCACACATAAAGCTTTATCCATATTTTAATAACGACAGCAAATTTAAGAATTTGGGCATAAAATCTGGAAACGAAACATCATCCGAAGATTTAGACAAGGTTGCTAAAAAAATTTTAAGTAATCAATAAATATGCAAACAGATAAATATTATTTTTTCTTTAAACACCAATTCGGCCAATGGACACAATCTCCCATGGTTGATAATTCTGGCAGAACATATAGTTGTTGTGAGCAGTATATGATGTTTCAAAAGGCACTTTTATTCGGTGATTTAAGTTCAGCAGAAAAAATAATTTTAGAGAAGGATCCATCAGAACAACAACGACTAGGAAGGGGCGTAGAAAATTTTGATTTAAATATTTGGGTTAATAACAGGGAAAGAGTAGTCTATGAAGGGAATATATTAAAGTTTACGCAAAACGCATTATTGAATAAAAGATTATTAGAAACATTCCCGTTAGAATTAGTAGAGGCATCTCCTGTAGATAAAATTTGGGGAATAGGAATGAGTATCAATGATCCATTAATCATAGACAGTAAAAACTGGAAAGGGTCAAATTTAATAGGCAAAACACTTACGCGTGTAAGGAATGATTTGATTTTATGGAATAATTTATAAACTTATTTATCTCAACAGTTATATGAAAAAAAAGGTGATTAAAAACAATAGGTCTTCTGCAGAACTCAAAAAACTTTTTTCAAGTTTAAACGACCATCAAAAACCATATTGTAATTTAAACTTAAGGAGTATAAAGGGTGGAGAATACATGCTAGCTATTTTTCATTTAAAGCCGGGTAAATCATTAAATATTTTACAAGCTGCTTGCGAAGTCGCTGCAGAATCTTCTACTGGAACAAATTTTAAAGTTAAAACCGAAACAACATTTTCTAGAAAATTAAATGCAATAGTTTACGATTTGGACATAAAGAGAAATTTGGTAAGAATAGCTTACCCCTGGAGAATTTTTGATCGTGGTGGAAATATTCAAAATATTTTAACTTTTGTAGTCGGAAATGTTTTAGGAATGAAAGAAGTTTCTGCTATGAAACTATTAGATATTTGGTTTCCGCCAGCAATGCTTGAACATTATGATGGTCCAAGTTATACATTAGAAGACATGAGAAAATATTTAGATATCTATGATAGACCCATTTTGGGAACAATCATCAAGCCGAAGATAGGATTAACAGCAGCAGAATATGCAGAAGTTTGTTATGATTTTTGGGTTGGTGGCGGAGATTTTGTAAAGAATGATGAACCACAGGCAGACCAGGATTTTTGTCAATATGAAATTATGGTTAAATATGTAAAAGAAGCAATGGATAAGGCTGTTAAAAAAACGGGTAGGAAAAAAATTCATTCATTTAATGTTTCCGCAGCAGATTTTGATACAATGATTAAGAGATGTGAATTGGTAAGAAGTGCCGGATTCGAGCCAGGAAGTTATGCATTTTTAATAGACGGAATAACCGCTGGCTGGATGGCAGTTCAAACACTAAGAAGAAAATATCCAGACGTCTTCATTCATTTTCATAGAGCATCGCATGGCGCATATACTCGTCCAGAAAATCCATTCGGGTTTTCAGTTTTAGTTTTATCTAAGTTTGCTAGACTTGCTGGCGCATCTGGAATTCATACAGGAACGGCCGGTGTCGGGAAAATGGCAGGCTCTCCGAAAGAAGACATAACCGCTGCAGATAATATTTTACAAATGCTAGCAAAAGGGCATTTCTTTGAGCAATCATGGACTAGAGTTTCGGAGAGAGATGAAGACTTATTAGAGATGATTAAAAGAGATTCCGCACATCATTTAAATCTCGATTCTGAAAATTGGAGAGGATTGAAAAAATGCTGTCCAATAATCTCGGGTGGGCTAAATCCAACCCTATTAAAGCCATTTATAGACGTAATGGGCAATGTTGACTTCATAACCACTATGGGAGCAGGCTGTCATGCTCATCCAGACGGAACGCAAGCTGGGGCGAAAGCACTAGTACAATCATTTGAAGCATATACTAAAAAAATAGATATCAAAGAATATGCTAAAACCCACAAAGAACTAGCTAGAGCAATAGAATTTTTTACGAAAAATAAGACCAAGATTCAACAGGCTGAAAGCGCCGAGAAGAGTTAAGTATAGGATTATTCTAACATTTCTTTTTCGATAGATTCTTCACAAGCTGGGCACATCGAGTCGGTAAAGAAGAATCTTCTATCATCATGATATGCTTCAATTTTTCTTGATAAATCCATGCCCCCCTCCAAACCGTTTGTCCAACCGTTGGTTAGCTTGTAGATAGAATCTCCCTGATGGGAAGATGTTTTGGTCCATCCAGTTTTACATCTAGTCAAATCTTTCCCGCTGGCAGCATAAAAATCTATTTCGTAATTAGGATTTTTAATAAGGGGGGTGTATTCTTTTGGAAGTTGTTCTTCCCATGGTTCGTTGCAAAAGCAAACGCCGATATTCCGCATGTGTGATAGGCATTGTTGTGCTTCACTAGACGGAGTAGTATCTTTGACATTGCCTAATGCTTTTAATGTCTTTAATGTTCTGTTATGGTCAATAAAATTCGCGGCTAAAGTATTACCATATAAGTTTTTTTCGGCCAAATATGAATCGCAGTTCAAGGCAATTCCCCCACCTTTTAATTCTTCGAAAAGGGTTTCTGGATAGGCGTAATCTGGGATGATTATTCTAGATACCAGAGTGTGAGTGTCTATATCATTATTCTCTCCAAAGTGAAAAATCTTAGGCAAGATAGATGGTCTAAGGTGGATACCTGTATTAGTAGATAATTCTTTGAAAAACATAATAGCAGCATCGTGGTTATTTCTAGTGTTTTTAATAGATTCAGATAATAGTTCTTTTATATTTACTTTTTCCATATTTATATATAAAAATTTCTCTTTATAAACCTTCCTAATTACGTATCTATATAGTAGTAACAATATTGTGAAATAAATCTGCAACTTTAAAAATACTCATAAATAGAGAAGAATATGAAGAATATAATCGTTATCGAGCATTTAGAACCAAAATTAGGAAAATGGTGTAAATTTGAATATGAAAACATGTCTAAGTTAGTCGGTAAGACGAATCTTTTATTTACGAATATAAGAAGAAAAAACAAATTTTTAGACTCAATCGCTAAAACCGAGAAAAAAAGAATTTTTGAATTAGGGCTAGATGAGAAAAGATTTTGCATTTTAGATCCAGAAGCCAAAGAGATTTTAAAACCAGAAGACGCAAAAAAATTTGACTATTTTATATTTGGTGGA
>Ga0172378_10003490_pt1 | contig 14770 bp, 12 predicted proteins | sample GrowelOW332metaG_FD_119755 | JGI IMG/M metagenome (GOLD analysis project Ga0172378, IMG submission 119755) | Groundwater microbial communities from an aquifer near a municipal landfill in Southern Ontario, Canada - Pumphouse #3_1 metaG | ecosystem: Environmental > Aquatic > Deep subsurface >... | reverse complement strand
GCCATTGCTTGCCATGTCATTATCTGGCCTACAAGGCCGCTTGTGCCCATGCCGGCGCCTGCTGGAAGTGTTTGCATTTTAAAAACACAGCTTGCTATAGGTCCGGTGACTGCAGAAGCCAATGTTGCGGGAATCCAGATTTTCCAGTTCTTAACAATGTTTGGCATTTGAAGCATTGAAGTTCCAATTCCCTGCGCAAAAAATCCGTTGAAGCCGTTGTCTTTAAAGCTTATTACTGCAAAGCCAATCATCTGGGCAGAACAACCTGCCGTTGCCGCACCTCCCGCTATTCCACCAAGCCCTAGCATAATTGCAATTGCCGCTGATGAAATTGGAAGTGTTAAAATTATTCCCATGACAACGCTTATTATAATTCCCATCCAGAACGGGTGAAGTGTTGTTGCAAGTTGAATAGCGTCTCCAAGCGACTTTGCCGCAACCCCTAAAGGCGGTCCAAAAATAACTGCTGTTAAACATCCAGAAAGAATTGTAACAGCCGGGACAACTATAATATCAACTTTTGTTTTTCCAGAAATAAGACGGCCAAGCTCCGCGCCAACAAGCGCCGCTACAAATGCAGAAAGCGGGTCTCCAGGACCGGCTAAAGTTACAACGCCGTTTGCCGCAATTAAAGAAGCAGGGTTCTGTGCAATAGATGCAATAAATTTTCCAGCGTACGCACCAACAGTGCCAGTTACCAAAGAGCCGCACACTGCAAGTTTAGGCGCGCCCAAAGCATGTGCCGTTCCTACAGCAATGCCCGCTCCTGTAAGGACCGTAAGCAACTGCCCAATCTTAATTAAGAACTGGCCAATGTAAACTAAAACACAATGTCCGCGTGAAGCAAGTGCAACACCGTCCACAATGTTCAAAGTTTCTGCTGTTGGAAAAAAGCCACCAATCTGCTTGATGATTAAACCAATAATAAGTGTTGAAAAAAGACCGGAAGCCATTCCGCCCAATGCATCAACAAGATACCTTTTGACGTATTTATTCATTTTACGTCCTCCTCTAGTTAATGAGAAAAATAAAGATGTAGTGGGTAAATTAATTGCGAGTGTGAGTTCACCGCAAGTAAAGTCGTATGGCAAATATACAGTGTGTAAATAAAAAAGTCAAACGTGCGTCACTTATCTAATGTATATGTCTGTAAATACAGTGAATTCTGTCATTCCGACCGAAGTGGAGGAATCTGTTTTATAAAAGTGCTTATTTATATAAGAGATTGCCACGTCCCTTCGTTCCTCGCAATGACACTTTCATTTATAAACATAGACGCAATATTATTTTCTTCGTTGCAGTGTTACCGCGCTTACCCTTCGGGCACACAATACGCACCTGCTATTGTGTGTGTGCAGATTTTTTTCGTGCCGGAACCTCGACTACGACTTTGTAGTTATTAAACTATTATCCATTACATATTAAAATTATTATTCATTTGACATGTTTGATTTGCCCGCGAAGTTTTTTTATTCGCGTCGCTGTTCCAACAGAGATTTCTTTTACTGTATGGTCAGGCTCCAGACGAATTTTTAAGATTGCACTTGATTCCTGTTTTTCTAAAGAGAGAGGTGTTCCAACTAAGGGCAAAGTGCTTTCTTCACTTTCAACTTCAACCATGCAGTTGTTTGACATTGCGCTGTCTATTACATGAAGCTTTCCGTTGTAGTCCATGCCGGTCGCTTCTAATTTTTCAAAGCGCACGCTTGTTCCACGAAGCTGCTCTGGGTTTAAAATTATTCTGTTTTCTATTCTCTCTTCAAGGCCCTCTTCTTGTTCCGCAGTAAGATTCAACTCTTTTAACTGTTTGCTCAAAGAAGAAATTATTTTCTGCCGTTCATCTTCTGAAGAAAGCGAAGACTGTTCTTTTTCAGAGGCTTGTTCTTTTACTGAATAATTATTCAGTGTAAGCTCAGGAAGTCCTACAATTGTTTTTTCAGGCTGCACAGTTTTTATGCTGCCAATAAAATCAAGGCCGCTTTTTTGAATTAAATTTTTAGCATCTTCGTCATTTGCAAAATCAAGTAAATAAATTCCAGGCGCAAGATTCAATTTTATGTAAGGAGAAAGAACTGGATTTTTTTCTACAAGCACGCATTTGTCTTCGCTTACTTTTAAAACATAGCCTTTGTACAAAGTGCCAGAAGAATATGAATGGTACCACTCTTCAATGCTGAATTTTAAATTCTGAGAAAGTTCGTATGCGCTGTATTTTTCAAGCAAAAAGAATATTTCTTTTGGAGTGCAGTTAGAGTCAAAGGCGCGCATTACAGAGCGCTTGTTAATTTCAAAAACAGCAGCTGTGTCGTAGCGCACGCAATCCATAAAATATGTAAGGGGAAGAAGCTCTGCTAAAGAAAGACCTGGCATAATTGTAATAGAAAAGCCCGCGTCTATGCTAAGAACTTTTTGCGACTCAATCGAAGATTTGTTTTTTGCAATAAGCGGGGAAACTGCAAAGACATCATCGCCATTTACATCTACACCCGCTGTAAATAAAATTCCAAATGTAATACAAGCGTCAACTAAACATTCAAAAACACCGCCGTCGTTTAAGCTAGAGGAAGCACTTACTTCATGTTCTGATAAATTATTTTCTAAGATTTGCGCAAACCTGTCGTTTGAAGAAAAGTCATTTTCTAAAAGCCCAGTTTTTTCTTTTAGCAAAAACGCAAGTCGAACAAGTCCTGTTTTAGTAAAGCCGTCCTTAGGAATTGCAGACAAAAGATTCAGCAAAAGCTGAGCATTAAGTTGCAAAGAGCTTCTGCTAAAATGCCCGCAGCTTGCAACACTAAGATAAACATATTGTGTCAAAGAACTAAGGGATGCAAAAAGCTCCACTCTTTTTTTATCAACAGAAATGCCGTCGTCGTCAAAGTAGAATAAATTCAAATTGCAAAAAGCAGAGCACAACTGTTGAATACGATTTTCTATTTCTTCATTAATTTCTGAATTTGAATAAACCTGCTCCAGCTCAGTGAGCGCACGTTTTTTAAATGCGCCATCACCCTTGCACATGTCATGATGTGACAATGCAAAAGAAATAAATGATGCTATGAATTGCGGATTGATTGTAAATGGAATTGACTCATACTCTTCTGAAAAAACTGTCTTTGGAAGAATCTTGTTAAACGAAATGTACGGTGCTAAAGTTTCTTCAAGCAAAGGATTTAAACTGATAATTGTTTTGTCAGATTTTTTGTCTTCATGCCTATAAAGAATAAGACGTTCTTCCAAGTTCAAAACTTTTTCATATAAAGTTGCGTAAGAATATGTGCCGCTAAAAAAAGAAGCAAGCTTGTCTTGAGTTGCATTTGTAATAAAATTTACGGCGTTGATTATTATAATGTCTTCTTCATTTAAAAGCGCCACTAGATTTTTTTTATTTTCCTCTTTGCGTATAAAAGCGCCAAGCGTTTCAATGAGCTTCTGTTTGTTGTACGGAGTTTTTATTTCACCTAAGTACATTCTTATAAGTGAGAAAAAATGGCTGTCTGGAAGAGTTGCAAAACTTTCCCTCCAATCAATGATTCTTTGCACTTTTGGATCTAACTTCATTTCGCTCCCTCAAGTTTTTCTTTTTCACATTCAAGTTTTTCTTCTTCATCTAAAACGTCAAAGTCTTTTACATTCTGGTATCTAATTATTTTGTAAGAGTAGCCCTGCTCTGCAAGAAACTTCTGCCTGTTGCTTCCAAAATCTTCTTCAACAGTGTTCCTTGTAATGAGTGTGAAGAATCTTGAAGTTCTTTCTTTAGGGCGCAATATTCTTCCTAAGCGCTGAGCTTCTTCCTGCCTTGATCCAAAAGTGCCGCTTACTTGAATTGCCATGCTTGCGTCCGGCAAGTCTATTGCAAAGTTCGCCACCTTGCTTACAACAAGAACATGAATCTTTTCTGCGCGGAAGTCATTGTAAATTACATCGCGTTCTGCGTTTGGAGTTTTGCCTGTTAAAATTGGGGCGTCCAACTCTTTTGCAAGAACATCAAGCTGAGTCAAATACTGTCCAATAACAAGTATCTTGTCTTCTGGATATTTTTTTATAAGCTCTTTTACAACTTGCACTTTAAGCGGATTTTCACTTGCAATCCTGTGCTTGTCACGCGCGCCCGCAACCGCGTACTCAAGCTGACGTTCCTCATTTAAATCAAGGCGCACTTCTATGCATTCTGCCTTTGCAATCCAGCCAACTTTTTCCAGCTCCTTCCACGGAACATCATATCTTTTTGGGCCGACCAAAGAAAACACATAGCCTTCACAGCCGTCTTCTCTTACTAAAGTCGCAGTAAGACCTACACGCCTAACAGCCTGAAGTTCTGCGGCAACTCTAAAAACAGGAGCAGGCAACATGTGGACTTCATCGTAAATTATTAAGCCCCAGTTTCTTTTTCTAAACAATGCAAAGTGCGGGTAAGGCCCAACTTTATCAGGCCGCCATGTTAGTATTTGGTACGTCGCAACAGTAACAGGCTTTATTGTTTTTTCCTCGCCAGTGTATTCGGCAATGTCGTCTCTTGTAAGTGAAGTCTTGTCCACAAGCTCGTCAATCCACTGGTGAACTGCTGAAATATTTGTTGTGATAATCAATGTGTTAGTTTGAAGAAGTGACATTACCTTCATGCCGACAATTGTTTTGCCAGCCCCGCAAGGAAGCACAATTGTTCCAAAGCCAGAGCCTGGCCCTTTGTCTCCAACCAAAGCCTCCGCCGCTTCTTTTTGATAATTCCTAATTACAAAATCTTTTCCGTCAGAAGTTTTTTCTCTTAATGAAATATCTAAATGCTCGCCGTCAATTAAAGGAACATCGTCTTTTACAGGCCAGCCTATTTTTAGCAAGTCCTGCTTTACAGTTCCACGGTCTGTTAAGTTAAGCATGAAGCAGAAATTTTTTTCATTATCAGAAAGAACAGCCTCATTTTTTTCTGGTGCTTTGTAGTCGCAAGTTATAAGGAATTTTTTTGCAAAAGGGTTCGCGTTTATTTCTTTGTATACAAAAGGGGAAGTGCAAACTAAATACAAATACTCCTGCCCGTCTTCTGCGACAGGGCCTGGAACAAGGCGCAACTTTCCAAAACGGTCAGCTGTTTCTTGAATCCAAACTTCAACCGACTCTGGAACTTCATAGCGTGAAAAATCTTTTAAAACATTAACAGCCTGTGCGCTTGTAAAACCGGCGCTTGCTGCATTCCACAAAGAAAGCGGTGTAAGGCGGTAAGTGTGCAAATGTTCCGGTGAACGTTCAAGTTCCGCAAATGGAATCAAGGCGTTGCGGCATTCGTTTGCACGTGGCGCATGTACGTCTAAGAGAAGAGTTCTGTCTGATTGAACTATTAAAGGATTCTCGCTTTTTAGCATAACGGGATATTATACCTTAAAAAGTTTTTTACTTCAATGAAATGCAGATTATAAATTGATTGTCAATGATTTCGTTTAATAATAGCAAATTTGTAATAAATAAAATAATGCCAAAGCCCCAGCTACGGCATACCTTTATTAATTATAAATCTTAGTTTTATTAAAATTCGCAATTGAGAATCAATTTATTCAGTAAGTGAAAACTCGCTTAAAACGCCGGCCGCTTTTAGATCTTCAGAAAGCTTCATAAAGTCAACTTCACGCGGAGTCTTTACAGTGTAGCGCAAGATTGTCTGCTTGACGCTCATTACTTTGCTTATGTTAATATCTTTTACAAAAATGCCGTTCAACTGGATTATTGATTTTATCTTTTCTAAATCAAGTGAATCTTCTTCATAAACCAAGTGAAGTGTTTTGCTTTGTTCAGCCGGGAACCATCTTTCCTCTACTTTTTCAAGCACAACAAGTGAAAGCATAAACACCACAAGCGAAATGCCTGCCTGAATATAAAGTCCTGCTCCTATTACAAGGCCAAGAGCAGAGGCAGTCCAAATAATTGCAGCAGAAGTAAGGCCTTTAATATTCATGCCCTGCTTCATAATTGCGCCGCCGCCTAAAAATCCAATGCCGCTTACAACGCCTGCGACAATTCTTGTAGGGTCGCCCGTTGGAACACCAGTTATATGTGCCATGTAAATAGAAAGAATGCTTAGTATTGTTGAAGAAACGCTAATTAAAATTAATGTGCGCATTCCCACAACCTGCTGCCGGCTTTTTCTTTCAATGCCTAAAATAAAACCGCATAAAAAACTTGCAAATATTTTTACAGCGCACTCAATTAAAAATTGTAAATTCAAAGCGAACCTCTTTTGATTTTCATATTTTTTTTATTTAAATAAGCTAAATCCACCAGCGCTCTTTGTTCCAGGCTTTACCCATGAAATTGATTTTTTTGCAGTCAGCTTATGTTTTAATTCATCAACAGAATCAAGGTAGCTTCCAAGCCATTTTGCAAGTGAGTCATCCGTCTTTGCAGCTTCAATTCCTTTGTCGCCACGAACAAGAATAATGTTAACATATTCCATGTCGCCGTAAACCGCAGCTATATTTTCTGCAAAAGAAGTGAACGCTCCTGCCGCAGACGCAACTAAAGGTGATGCAATAGAATTTGAACCGTTACGCAAAACTGGTGAACGAAGAGCATCAACCATGCACGGACCTTCCTGCAAAACAAAAACTAATTTTCCAGGAGCACCGCCTGAGTTCTTCTTTTCAAAGCGTGACAAAACTTCAAGAGTCAAATACATGTAGCCAGAAATCAAATCATCGCAAGTGCGTGAACATTCAGCCGCATCCATTTTATCAGCTTTAGAGGCAAAATATTCTTCATCAAAAAAAAGAACAGCTTCATCCATTTTTTCATAAGTGTTTTCTGTTTGAAGAATCAGCGTTCTTGCAGAAAGAGAAGAGCCTCTGTTCCATTCAGCAGTCGTTTCGCCTTTAAGAACATTCATTTGCTCTGAAGTTTCATCATCTTTGTTTTCAGAAGGCTCAGGCACATCAATGTCATTACCTGTAATTAAAATATTTCTATTTGAAAAAGAAAGCCCGTCCGCAAATTTTTTTCCATCTGGCATATCTTTTCCAGCAACAAGAATTGTTTTTTCCATGCGCAAATTATACCATACAAAAATCTCTTTGCAAACACTTCTTAAATTGATATACTTAACGCCATGAAAAACTGGCTAAAATATTTAATTGGTGTTGCGCTAGGCATAGTTGCGGCTATTGTTATTCCATTTGAATCTGCACAAGCGCAATCTGTGCTTGACTTCATTGTTGACTTTGTAATTCGTTTTGGTAGATATACTCTTCTGCCACTTTTATTCTTTTCTATTGCAACTGCATTTTTTAAATTACGCGATGAAAAAATAATGGTTAGAACTGCATTGTGGACAGCAGGAGTGATTATTGCATCTTCGCTTATGCTTGTAATTCTTGGACTTCTTTCTTCTATAATAATCAAACTGCCACGCATTCCAATCACAGTGGAAAAAGTAAGCGACATTCCTTCCATTGATATAAAAGACTTAGTCTTGCGTCTATTTCCATACAGCGGATTTTCTGCCCTTGTAGATGGTTCATTTTTGTTACCATGCTTTATTTTCGCAGGACTAGCAGGTGCTGGAGCTGCAAGCGATAAAATTGCCACAAAACAAGCTGTCACACTTTTTGATTCAATAAGCAAAGTTTGCTACATTGTCATGAGTTTTTTTACAGAAATTCTTTCTATAGGAATGATTGCCATATCATGCAAATGGACAATTGATTTTGTCTCTGTAATTAAGACAGGAGTTTACACTCCTTTAATCATCATGCTGTTTTGCGATTTGCTTCTTGTAGCATTTGTAATCTACCCTGTTATACTTAGATTTCTTTGCCACGAACTTCATCCATTCCACATTCTATACGCAAGCGTGTGCCCTTTCTTAGTTGCATTTTTTAGCGGAGACACAAATCTTGCGCTTGTTCTTAATCTACGTCACGGAAAAGACAGTCTTGGAATTCGCAGAAGAACAAACTCAGTAACATTTCCGTTGTTCTCTATATTTGCCAGAGGCGGCGCGGCTTTGGTAGAAGCTGTTTGCTTTGTTGTAATTCTTAGATCATACTCAAGCCTTGGTGTTTCATTTTTTGACGCTTGCTGGATTGCAATTTTCTCATTCTTACTTTCGTTTGCTTTAGGCGCACTTCCAAGCGGAGGTCCTTTTATTGCAATTACAGTCATGTGCATAATGTACGGCCGTGGTTTTGAAGCAGGTTATTTGTTACTAAAAACTGCAGCGCCTATTCTGTGCGCATTTGCTGCAGGAATTGACTCTCTTACTGCAATGTGCGGAAGTTACATTGTTGCTGTTAAGACAAAGATGATTGACCATAAGGATGTTCACCAATATATCTAAAAAGAAAGCGCCATTTCAAAAAAAGAAGTGGCGCTTTTTTTATAATTCCAAGGGAGCCTCTAAAACTGAAGCTTTAGATATGCCCTTAATTATAAGCATTTTTTACAAACTCATGAAGATGCTCGTCATAGAATTTTTCTGCAGTAGTTGGACGGCCATATAAATATCCTTGAAATTTATCAGCACCAAGCTTGCTTAAGATTTCCTCTTCGCTTTTATATTCAACGCCTTCCATACATACTTTCATATTTACGCTGTGTGCCATTGCCGCAATATGTTTTATTACATTTCTATCATATTCGTTGTGAACAGCCTTGTTTGTAAACGTATAGTCAAGCTTAAGGGTTTCTGCGTGAAGATATTGAAGATAACGCAAGTTAGAATATCCTGTTCCAAAATCATCTATATCAATTCTAATTCCCATTTTAGAAAATTGCTCTGTTATCTGAAGAATTGAATCGTTCTGTCCACCTAAATAGCCACTTTCTGTAATTTCCAAAACTATATTTTTTGGCTTAACAAATGACTGTGTAATTGCATTTTGCACATCTGTTAAAATGTCGCTTTTCTTAATTTGTATATATGAAAGGTTGACGCTCATTTGAAAATCAGGTTTTTCTCTTGCCCACAATTCTGCCTGTCTAAATGAAGTAAGCAAAACCCATCTGCCTACAGGAATAACAAGTCCTGTTTCTTCTAGTAGTGGAATAAATTCATCTGGTTTAATGGCGCCAAATTCATTGCTTGTCCATCTTAGCAAAGCTTCGCAACCAATAAGAGCTTTTGTTTGAGCGTTAACAATTGGTTGAAAATTCATGCAGAATCCTTCAAAATTATTTTTTACTGATTCTCTTAGCAATCTTTTTATTTCAAGCTCGCGCAAATGTTTGTTAAAAGCGGTCGCAGCATAAAGCGCATTTTTATTTTTACCAAGCCTCTTGGCTTCAGACAAAGTAAAATCAAGTTTGCGAATTAAATCAGAGAATGAAGAACTGTCATCAAAGAAAGCAATTGTTCCACCAGAAACTGTAAACATCATTTCATAATTTGTTCTTTCTTCTTCAACACTGATTTCCCTTTTTATAGAAGCAAAAAGACGTTGCGCATCAATAGCGTTTTTTCCTGTAAGATTCATAAAAATAATTTCATCACTGTGCGAACGGTATACTTTTAGACTTTCATCAGCGACTCGTTTGCAACATTCTGCAAGCATTTTTATTTCTTTGTCGCCGTATGCATTTCCATATTGTTCATTTACAGCACCTAAATTATCTATATCAATTTTTAGAAAGAAACCGCTTACAGTTTTATCTTTTGTCTGTATATTTAAAAAATCATTTTCTAATTGCACATCAGAAATCAAGTCTGTTAAATTATCGTTTAAAATTGAATTACCAATAAACTCCAATCTACCTACTAGTAGTTTTTCATTTGTGTCTGCATCTGTAATAATTTTTCCATGGCTGCTTAATAATTCAACATCTTGTTTTTTATTAAAAACTCTGTACTCAATACTGTGCTCTTCTTTTTCACATTTAGCTAATTTTACACATTCTTCTTCAAAGTGCTCACGGTCCTCTGGTATGATAAGATTTTTAATTTTACTAAGAGCATTTTCAACAGGGCTGTCTAGAAGATTAAATTGAGCAGACAATTGTTTAGAAATAAGCAACTGATCCTTTGTAATATTCAAAACAAACACATTTGTATCTGCTAGATCATTTAGCAGATTAATATTTTTTTTTATTTCTGAAATATCTTCCTCTGAAAACTTATAATCCATACATTACCAGCCTTTTAAAATATCACAAAATCTATTTTTTCTATTATACAATCAAAGCCTATGAAAAAGCAATTTTAATGTTGCCATTTTTCTAGAACTAAAGCTATTAGAGATTTTACAAAACGGTCTTACATAATAAAAATAAAATTAGAAAATAAATCATTGTTTGATTTTATTTCTAGTTGAGATGATGCAAATACTTTTTTATTTTCATCAATAAAAATAAATTTTATATTTGAAAGCAATTTTGAATTTTCTTTTACTAGTGATGAAAATTTTTCAGCACCCAAGATGAATGAAATTGTGCTAAGAGCGTCCGCTTGAATTGATGAAGTTGAAATTATTGTTGAGCTTAAGTTTCCACTTTCCGCCGGGTAGCCTGTTTTTGTATTTAAAATATGATGATACCGCACACCGTCTTTTATAAAGAACCTTTCGTACACACCGCTTGTCACAACAGATGCCCCTTCGTCCAATGTTAAAATTAACGCAGGGCTTCCTTCGTCGTCATCAGGATTTTTTATTCCAACCTTCCATGGGCTTTTGTCTTTTTTGCTTCCGTACACGTAGATGTTTCCGCCCAAGTCTATTACGGCTTGCTTTGCTTTATGAGCATTTAGTATTTTTACCATTTCATCAGCAGCGTAGCCTTTTGCAATTCCGCCCAAGTCTAGCGACATATTTTTTTCTGTTAGAAAAACTTTGCTGCCTTCAATTTTCACATTCTTGTAATTCACAAGCGGCAGTGCGTTGTCAATTTCATTTTGTTCTGGAACACGCGCATGGTCTGTGTTTATTCCCCATAGTTTTACAAGCGGGCCAATTGTGGGGTCAAATGCGCCGTCAGATATTTCTGCATATTTTATGGCTTCTTTTATTACATACAAAACATCGTCAGTAACTTCAACAGAAGCAGCGCCTGCGTTTTCATTTATGCGGCTGATTTCTGAAGTTGAAATATTTACGCTGAAAGTTTTTTCTATATTATTCAGACGCTCAAAAAGTTCGTCGTACAGTTGCTTTGTCCCGTCGTCATACGCATTGATTGTGCATACAGTTCCAAGCGCCTGCTCAGTCCGTGCCGCCTCTTTAATTTTGCATGAGGTGAAAGTTGATGTTATAAAAATTGATGAAATGACAAGTACTGAAAGAAGTGTTTTATTTGTAGGATTTTTGTTCATGTGAAGATATTAACTTATTATAAAAAAAAGGTACACTGAAGAATAATTATAAAGTCTGATACATGAAAATACAGCCATCGTCATATTTTGGTTTTACATGAAATTGAACAAATTGCTCTTGCTCTTTTGGCAATCTAGAAAAACCCATAGTCTGGTAATGTTTTATTAACCTATCGTTTGGCAAAGCATATAAGTAAAGAGAACTAATACCTATATATTTTCCAATGCAATTTGATATGGAAAGTATAAATGATTTAAAGATAAATATTCATAAATGTTCAACATTTGAATGTTTCTTTCTATAATTTTGATTAACTGCAAAGTTTGCTAATTCTATAGCTGGTAAGGAATCAAATTTATCATTATTTATTCTTACTGTAATCAGTCCAGTTCTTAATGAAAAGTACCCTGCTATCTCATTTGTTACTTTATCTTTTACTAAGTAAGTTCTACTTAAATTATTCTTCTCATCATAAGAAGCGGCTTCTTTTAAATAAGTTTCAAGCCCTTTTGCTTTATCAGAAACAGAAAAAGATTTTAGTGCAGTTCTATTTTCTGGAGAATCCAAAAGATGTTCTATTGAGAAAGCTTTTGTATCCAAAACAGAAAATTCTAAAATCATTTAATATCTTCATCTCCTGAAATTTTTTTTCTATCTTTTGCCTGTTCACTCAAGATTTTATTTTCAAAGCAACTGCAAATTTTATCTATTTTTGTAAAGTCAGGTTTTGGAGTATTTCGAATAAGAGATAATACATTTTTCATACTATCATTTGCCGCTATTATTTTGCTATTAAGAGTTCTCATTGTTTTTCCTCCATAATATAAATATACCATATTTTATATAGAAAGTCATTTAACAAAAGAGGATTATAAAAAAAAGGTACACTGAATAATTCAGCATACCTTTAATAAAGTTTATGTTTTAGTTATAAAACTAGTCGCCAGCTTCAACTTCTGTGCATTGAATGTGCAGCTCTTTAAGCTGGCCTTCTTCTGCAGGTGCGCTTGGGCAGCCGTCCATTGGGTTCTGCGCAAGATTGTTCTTAGGGAATGCTATGACTTCCTTAATTGAATCTTCGTGGCACATAAGCATTACAAGGCGGTCTAGTCCTGGGGCAATTCCTCCGTGCGGCGGCGCTCCATATTTGAATGCGTTTACCAAGAAGCCAAATGCCTTGTCTGCGCGTTCCTGACTGTAGCCAACAATCTTAAAGATTCTCTGCTGCAATGCCGGGTCGTTAATACGCATAGAGCCTGACGCAATTTCATAGCCGTTCATTACCAAGTCGTACAAGTCGCCTTTTACGCTGCCTGGGTCGCTTTCAAGTGTTGGCCAATATTTTTTCTGTGGAAGAGTGAACATATGATGCTCTGTCTCCCATTTGTTTTCATCTTCGTTCCATGCAAAGTATGGGAAGTCAACAATCCATGCAAAGTGGAATTCATCTTTTGGATTGTACAAGTTCAAGTCTTTTCCAAGCTGGCTTCTTACGGCACCTAACGCAACGCAAGCTACCTGCCATTTTTCATCAGAGACAAACAAAATCAAGTCGCCCTTTTCTGCGTTTAGCTTTGGCAAGATTTCACTTTCTTTTCCAGCATAGAACTTGCTTATTCCGCCTTCGAACTTTCCGTTAGCGTCAACCTTCATCCAGGCAAGGCCTTTTGCTTTGTAGATTTTTGCTTTTGCTTCAAGCTCTTCAATCATCTTGCGGCTGTATTTTTCTGCGGCACCTTTTACAACAAGTGCTTTTACTGCGCTTCTTTTGTGGCGCTCAATGTTGTGGTCTGAGTTTGCGGCACCGGCTTTAAATGCGTTGAAGTCGCTTAAGTTTGCCATGAAAGATGCGTCCTGCATTTTCATTTCAAAGCGTAAGTCTGGCTTGTCTGTTCCATATAAGTCGAACGCGTCGTCCCAAGAAACTCTGTCAAAATGAACAGGAAGTTCGTAGTTCAAAGTTTTCTTGAACACATAGTTCATCATGCCTTCTGTTGTTTCTAGAACTTCTTCCCTGTTTGTAAAGCTAAGCTCAATATCAATTTGAGTGAACTCTGGCTGTCTGTCTCCACGGGCATCTTCGTCCCTGTAGCAGCGTGCAATCTGGAAGTACTTGTCAAATCCGCTTACCATTAAAAGCTGTTTGTAAAGCTGAGGGCTTTGTGGAAGTGAGTAGAATTTTCCTGGGTGAACACGTGAAGGAACTAAGTAGTCGCGTGCGCCTTCTGGAGTTGATTTTACAAATGTTGGAGTTTCAATTTCAAGGAAGCCGTGCTTTGTCATATACTCGCGGACTGCGAACATTACATTGCTTCTAAGAATAATATGATTCTTCATAGGCTCGCGGCGCAAGTCCAAGTAACGGTAGCGCAACCTGATGTCTTCGTTTGGAAGAACAACAGAGCCGTCCTTCTGGCGAACTTCATCAATTGGGAAAGGCAAAGGAAGTGATGTTGTGAATATTTCTATATCATTAGCTTCAACTTCAATTTCTCCAGTCGCCATGTCTTTGTTAATATCTTTTTCATTACGAGCGGCAACTGTTCCGCTTACGGCAATGCAGTATTCATTTTTTAAAGAAGCCGCAACTTTTTTAATATCGTCATTTGCTTTGTCACCAACAACTATCTGTGTAATTCCATAACGGTCACGAAGCATAATAAATGTAAGGCCGCCCAGTTCACGTGTGCGGTGTACCCAGCCGTTCAATACAACTGTTTTACCAACATCAGAGGCTTTTAATTCGCCGCATGTGTTTGTTCTTTTTGTGTTTTCCATAGTAGCGCTATTTTAGTATTTTGCATAAGTTTACGCAATGTTTATTGAAGCAAAACAAACGCTGATTAGCAATAGAATTTGACAGTTGTCACTGCAAAGAATTGCTGCCATTTGCCACATATATAAAAAAATTGTGCTTGTATTGCCTCTAGCAAATCATTTAAATCTTTTTGACTTATATGGCTGTTGTTATTTGCGACAACACAACCACCCTTTGAAGTAAGCCAAACTTTAGTTGAATTTTGCATTGGAGAACCTTTACTTATATGAACATGAATTGGTTCATTGTTTTCATTTGACCAGAAGTAAATGTAGTATCCTTTAATTTGAAACAAGTTAGGCACAACAGATGCCTCCGCTTGCTGCAAATTTAAAAATCAAGTGAGCATTGTTTCTTAAAAATTCTTCAAAACTTTTTATTTCAGAATCAGAGTAGCCTTCTTTATTTATCCAACGGTAAGTAGGCAATTCACATCTTGCAGAATCAAAGCCATGCTCTGTAGGACGTTCAAAATTCACTTCCACAGTAGGATTTGTTTCTGGATTCAAAATTTGAGTATGTACAATTTCAGTGCCATCAGGAAAATTCATATATGGATATATCATTTTAAGGCCTCCTGTTGAATAATATAATATCATAAATATTAGTAAAAGTCATTTACCATTCCACGCCAAAAACGGCAAAAGACTTAACTGAAATAATAAAGATG
>Ga0172378_10003489_pt1 | contig 14771 bp, 14 predicted proteins | sample GrowelOW332metaG_FD_119755 | JGI IMG/M metagenome (GOLD analysis project Ga0172378, IMG submission 119755) | Groundwater microbial communities from an aquifer near a municipal landfill in Southern Ontario, Canada - Pumphouse #3_1 metaG | ecosystem: Environmental > Aquatic > Deep subsurface >... | reverse complement strand
CGGCAACTTGTTTTTGGTGTTCTTCATCATCAAATACGGCAGCTCTAACCGCACCTAGCACATTTTCTGCCCGTTTTGCGGATTTTCCAGCGATGATGCGATCACCTTTGATGAGAAGTCCGTCATCGATGATAAGCTGGCAGTGATACTTTTCTGCAACAAGCTTGGACCTAAAGCTCTTGCCTGTGCCGCTCTTCCCTACGAGGGCAAGTGTTTTAGACCCTTTGATCTTCCAAAAAGCATATCGAAATATCCGATTCATAATCTTCATATTGGCATTTACCATGACAAATGGCAAGCAAAGATTATTCTTCCTTTTTTTGTTTTTTTTGTTTTTCCACTCTTGATTTCAAGAAAATAATCTGAACATTGTTTTGATTTGACTATCAACAAAGCAAATTATATTTGATTATTGTTCTTAGGTATGATGATAAGTAGTATACTTGCTCATATAAGCCAGCAAATGTAATGTTGTTGGTGGCTTTTGGTGTTATTGTTGTATATGCAAATTTTACAACTCGAATCATGTTGTTGAAAAAAACCAATTGATATATAATGCAAACCGAACAAAATTGAGGGTTTATGAACGACGAGAATGGTTTGATCGCCATTCTTCCTTTTTGTTCTTGTATTACTTCTAAAAGGAGTGTTTTTTCAATGAAAGCACCTACGTTTAGTAAGGGTGGAGTGCATCCGGATGATAAGAAAAGTCTCAGTCGAGAACAAAAGATTGAGGTGCTTCCCTTACCATCGGAATTACTCGTTTCCTTGTCCCAGCATCTTGGTGCACCTGCAAAAGCCACAAAGGCAAAAGGTGATACCGTCATCAGGGGAGAAAAGATCGGTGTGGCATCAGGCTTTATCAGTGCGGATGTCCATAGCCCCGTAAGTGGTGTCATCGTCGACATCAAAGCAGTTACTCTTGCCAATAGCGTTTCCTGTGACGCCTATGTGATCAAACCTGATGCAGAGCAGCCGGCTTGGCCTACAGAGAAAACCGATTGGCATATGCAGAGCGGAGAAGAGCTTCTTGCTGAAATCAAGGATTACGGGATTGTCGGTATGGGAGGTGCGACCTTTCCAGCCCAAGTGAAACTGTCGATCCCCAAGGACAAGGACGTCAATGTTCTCGTAGTTAACGGGGTTGAGTGTGAACCATATCTCACAGCAGACTATCGCATGATGCTTGAACATGGAGCTGAGGCTTTGGAAGGAGCGATGATCGCCGCCAAAATAATCCGGGCCAGGCGTGTTATCGTTGGCATCGAGCTCAATAAACCTGATTGCATCGCCTATCTGAAAGGCATTGTCTCACAGAACAATCTTCCCATCGAGATTGTTGGATTGAAAATGAAGTATCCCCAAGGTGATGAGAAACAGTTGCTGAAAGCTACCATCAATCGCGAGATTCCCTCAGGAAAACTCCCTCTGGATGTGGGTGCCGTTGTGTGTAATGTTGGTACCTGTAATGCCATTTATCAGGCAATTGTATTCCACAGGCCCTTAGTCGAGCGGATTGTTTCAGTTACAGGAGAATGTATTGCACATCCCAAGAACATCCTTGCCCCGATTGGTACAAAAACAAGCGACCTTATCGCTTTCTGCGGTGGGTTTAGGAGCGAACCTGAGAAACTGATAAGTGGAGGGCCGATGATGGGCTTCGCCTTCTTTAGCCAGGATACTCCCATCTGCAAGGGTACAAGCGGGATTCTCGCTTTACCTCCTCAAAAACCAATAAGGCAGACTCCTTGCCTTAACTGCGGGAAATGTGTTGCCGCCTGCCCCATTGGGTTGGAACCTGCAAGAATGTATCGGTACATTACGGCCGGAGACTATGCATTGGCCATGGCCAATGATCTTATGGATTGCAAGGAATGTGGTTGCTGTTCCTTTAGTTGTCCAGCACATCTTCCACTTGTCCAAGCGATGAAGACAGGAAAGAAAATGGGGAGGAAGAAGAAATAATGAATACACAGCCAATCTTAACGGTTTCGACTTCTCCACATACACATGCCAAGTGCGACACCTCCACCATAATGTGGATGGTGAGCATTGCACTGACACCCAGTGCGCTTTGGGGGGTATACAGTTTCGGTTTCAGAGCTCTTTTGGTGCTGGCGGTCTCTATCGGGACAGCGGTGCTTAGTGAATATCTTGTCACGCAGCTAGCCAGGAAATCTCCTACCTTGTGGGATGGTTCGGCATTTCTTACTGGGTTACTTGTTGGCATGAACATGAGTCCCCGTGTGGCTTTGTTTATACCTGTTCTTGCAAGTTTGTTTGCTATCCTGGTGGTGAAATGGACTTTTGGAGGTCTGGGTGCCAATTGGGCGAACCCCGCTCTTGGCGGACGCGTGTTTGTATTTTTTAGTTTTACCAGTGCGATGAGCACTTTCCAGCTTCCCCGTTGCCTGCAAAGGCTCTTGGATGCAAGTATGGTTGACTCGCTCAGCGGAGCCACTCCTCTTACCTATCTTAAGACAAGGACAGCGGAATCATTGTCGACCAGTAGCCAGTTGCTGGCAAGCGGAAACTATCCAGTAACGGGATTTGCCCAGAGTGTCGGTCAAGCTCTGCATATTAGTCCCTATACGGTCGATTCCTTCTTTGGGAATGTCGGTGGCTGTATCGGGGAGGTGAGTACCTTGTTGTTGCTCCTTGGGGGTATAGTCCTGATTCTGAGCAAGGTTATCACGTGGCATATTCCCGTTTCTTTCATTGGTACCGTCGCTATTCTCAATTGGATTTTTGGTGGTATGAAAGCTGGTCTGGGAGTCTTCCATGGTGAGATATTGATGCCGCTTGTAAGCGGAGGGTTGTTTCTCGGCGCATTCTTTATGGCAACCGATTATGTCACTTCGCCCATAACGCACAAGGGGCAGTTGGTCTTTGGTTTTGGTTGCGGGTTCTTTACCTTCCTGTTGAGAAATTTCGGAGCTCTTCCCGAGGCTGTCTCGGTGTCCATCTTGCTGATGAATATTGTGACCCCTACGATTGATCGTTATATCAAGAACAGAAAGTTTGGAGAGGTTGTCAAGCAACCGAAGAAGGAGGCGAAAGCATGAGAAAGAATTTAAGATATGCTTTTATCCTTTTTGCGATTTGTGCGATCTGTGCACTGATCCTTGCTTATGCGAACAGCATAACAGCTCCTGTGATTGCTGCTCATGACGCACAGGCCCAGGAGGATGCGCTCAATCCTTTGGCGAATGGCTATCAGATAGAATCTGTCATTGCTCTCTCCAATGACAAGACCGTGGTTGGGTATTATCCACTTACAGAGGATAAAAAACAGGTCGGAGCGATTCTCATATTGAAAGGTAGTGGATATGGTGGTGAATTCACCTTGTTGGGTTCCTATAAATTGACAGGAGAAATCCTAGGTGCAAAAATGCTTAGTGATAGTGAGACTCCTGGTCTCGGGAAGAAAAGCGAGGAAAGCTGGTATATGATGAAGTTTGTAGGAACAGGGCTGGCAATACCAGTTCCAACAAGCAAATCCATGCTTTCAAAGGAAGATAGCGATGCCGTCAGCGGCGCCTCCGTCACCTTTGGCGGTGTGAGCAAGGCCTTGGCCTATGGCAGTGAGTATGCCAAGAAGTTGGGAGGTGCAAAATGAGTGGCAAAAACCATCTTCGGGAATTTACCAAAGGTTTTCTTGAAGAGAACCCGACATTTGTGATAGTACTGGGACTTTGCCCTACACTCGGGGTCTCAACCCAGGTTTCCAATGGCCTTGGTATGGGACTCAGCGCGTTGTTTGTGCTTTTCTTCTCCAACATCATTATCAGTTCATTGAGAAAAGTGATTCCCGACAGTATCCATATTCCAGCCTATATTGTGATAATAAGTGCCTTGGTGACCTTGATTCAGATGTTTTTGCATGCATTTGTTCCCTCTTTGTATGCGTCCTTGGGTGTGTACCTTCCTCTTATTGTGGTAAACTGCATCATCCTTGGGAGAGCGGAGGCTTTCGCCTCAAAGTATGGAGTACTTGATAGCGCTCTGGATGCGCTTGGAATGGGGTTGGGGCTGACTATGAACCTGGTACTGATTTCCTTGATTCGTGAAGTACTTGGCAATGGGACCATCACTCTGTTCCCCGTCGGGTCCTGGAGTGGGGTCATCAATGTTCCGGTCCTGCATACCTACCCGGTCAGGGTTATGGCCCTGGCTTCCGGGGCGTTGCTCCTGATGGGATACCTCAAAGCAATATTTGATGTATTCATGAACCGAAAGAAGGACAAGTAAGATGAGCATATTAGCCATATTATTAACCTATATTTTCATTAATAACTTTATATTGGTACAATTTTTGGGGCTTTGTCCTTTTATCGGGGTATCGAAGAATAGCGAGAATGCGATAGGGATGGGCATGGCCGTCACCTTTGTCACTGCCATCACCTCAGTCATTTGCTGGGCTGTCAACCAATATCTCCTGGTGCCATTGAATTTGGAATATCTTGAGACCCTGAGTTTCATTTTGGTCATTGCCAGTCTGGTCCAGCTTGTTGAGATGGTCATCAAGAAAATCAGTCCTCCTTTGTATAAGGCCTTGGGTATCTACCTTCCCCTGATTACCACGAATTGTGTGGTTCTTGGTATTGCATTGATTAATATTACCAATAATTTCGACGCATTGCAGAGTTTCTTTGCGGGTCTGGCTGCAGGGCTTGGTTTTACTTTGGTCATGATTCTCATGAGCAATATTCGTGAGCGGCTTGATTACAAGCCTGTCCCGAAAGTTTTCAAGGGAATGCCAATCGCTTTCGTCTCCGCTGGTCTCATGGCTTTGGCTTTCATGGCCTTTGACAAATCGTTGCTGACGAATCTGCATTTGGTGTAGGGGGGATCAAGATGGAAATTCTTTTTGCCGTTATAGTTGTCTCAGTGCTTGGTGCCATCTTTGGTTTTGGTCTTTCCTGGGCCGAAAAGAAACTTGCTGTCCATAAAGATGAGAAGGAAATTGCGATTGAGGCCCTTATGCCGGGAGCAAATTGTGGTGGTTGTGGCTTTGCAGGTTGTATCGCCTATGCCGATGCGGTTGCCCATGGAAGTGCCGAAATAGGTCTTTGCAATCCAGGGGGAAACGCATTGGCTGTCAAGATGGCCGAGATTATGGGGAAATCCGTTGAATCAAGTGGTGAGAGACGGAAGGTCGCACATGTGTTTTGCAAGGGTGACTGCCAGGTGACTGCAAAGGATTATACCTATTCGGGTCTTTCTGATTGCAACAGCGCCGCATTACTTTTTGGTGGCGATAATGCCTGTAAAACTGGATGTTTGCATCTTGGCTCCTGTATTGCGGTTTGTCCTGTGGGAGCAATCTCCAAGAATGACCAGGGGCATATCGTTGTTGAGGAAAAGTCCTGTATCGGTTGCGGAAAATGTACCACCGTATGTCCTACTGGTGTTATCAGAATGATGTATGCTGATAGTGAGTATGTAGTCGATTGTTCAAGTCACGAGCCTGGTGCGAAAGTTCGCAAGCAGTGTTCCGTCGGTTGCATAGGTTGCAAGATTTGTCAGGTAAAATTCCCGACCAGTGGTTTCGCAGTGGAGAGTTTCCTCTCAACCTTCGACCAAAGTAAAGTGCATGACCAAGCGGAGGCTGCAATGGAGGCTTGTCCTGCTAAAGTTATTTCAAAGAGATAGCAACCAATGAGATTCATCCTTGGGGGGTATAGCCAGATTGGTTTTGGATCACCAGCATCTGTTTTCGAACGGGTGCTGGATCAGATACTCAAACCAATCCTGACTTTGCTCTACCATAGGGAGGATTCTGTCTTTTCCCTTTGTCTTAGTGGAGCTGAGATTGAATGGTTTGATGTCAACCACCCGGAAGTCAATATGCTTATTGCCGACTTGGTGAAAAAGGGACGGATCAATCTTGTGGGAAGTACTTATTACCAAGGGATTCTTTCCCTCCTTCCCTCAAAGGAACGCGGTGCACAGATTGAGAGAAGCACCACCGAGTTACGACGGAGATACGGACAACGTACGAATACCCTGTTTTGTTATTCTCAGGTATTCTCTCCCTATTATCTGAGCACCTTGTCTCTTTGTGATATTGAGTCGCTGATCATCAGTCCTTGTAGCGGTAGTTGTTCAATCGATGAAAAAATACCGTTCATCATGCAGGAATTGGATAAATCCATCAAAATATTTCCCATTGATAAAACCATCGGTTTGCTGACCAGCCGTCTTTCCTCGGCTGAAATCTCATTCAATTCGTATTATAGAGAAATCGAAGGGATTGTCACAAAAGGTAACCAAGACACCATGGTGGCCTTCCTTAATCTTGACCAGATTTGCACTATGGATATCCCGAATGAGCAGATTGCACAGTTTTTTTCCATGTTGCTTTCCCAAAAAAGCATTGGAACCAATGAGTACGATCTTCCTGTCGGCAAAGGATATCAATGCGATGGATGGTATGGCTATGATTGCAACCATTTCGGACTGACCTGTTTTAATTCGTTGTTTATCAATGACCAAAGCTCAAGTTACCTCTATAACCGGTTCTCTACTTTTATAGAGATAGCTAAGACCTACAAGAAAAACAAAGATGTGAAGAAACAACTTGAGAAGTTGCTTACCAAATGCGGGATGGGAAATCCTTATGTGATGGATAGTAACGCCTCGATGCTCAGAGTGCCTGTAAGGCAACTGTTCTATCGTCTCCTGTATGAGGCGCAGGTGCTCCTATGCAGCCAGAAAGATTTTTCCTTTCCCTCTGTTTATGATTATGACAGGGATGGTTTTGACGAATATCTTTATATGGGGAAGAACCTGTCGTCAGTGTTGTCCCCTGTCGGGGGAAGCCTCTCTGAATTGATCCATCTTCCCACTCTCACGAACTTCGGTGGTGCTTTCACCCCGATGAAGGGATGCGGGACCACCACAGCGATCCATAACGCAACTAATGGCAAATTGTTACGGATATTCTCTGATGTGCTGATGGATAGCGGTTCTCCACTGTCGGATTTCTCTCTTTCCTCAAAAAACATTGAGAACTTAGCCGAGACACAATACACAGTGTTTTCCCGCAATAGTATCCATGGGGAGTTCATCACAAAAGTCGATGCCTCACTCAACATCTCCAAGCAATACAAGTTCCGACAAAATACTGTTCTTGTCGAAGTGACATTGTCAAATACCGGCAAGGAGACTGTGAAGAAGCAATACGGAATGTGTGTGCCCCTTTCTGTCATTCCACAGAAGGATTCCCTTTCATTCAATATCACAGATTGGAGCACAAAGAAGACCAAACCTTATAACGAAAGGGAAGTAATCGTTGAGGATGTCCGTTCTGCGCGAATCCTTGGACCGACAACCCTGACGCTTTTTGGTGATTGTGCCTTTACGTTATTGAAAGAAGACTATACCATACAAGCAAAGACCGTCATGGGGGTGCAAGAGAACTTCTTTGAACATGTGCTCTTGTTTCCTGTTTGGCCCGTCTCCCTTTTAAGCATGGAGAGCGTCACACTGACCATAGGGCTTCGCATTGAAAAAAAATAACTGAGGAGTTGATTATGTTTATCCAGAATAAAGCACAGTTTGAGACCATTAAGGAAGAAGCTTATACCGAATGGAGGCGTCTTTGAAGACTCTCATGTAGGCCAGAGGATAAGCGAATTAGAAAAACAGACAGCGGGTGATGGTTTCTGGAACGACAAGGATGCGGCGAATAAAATATTTGCTACTATTTCCGATTTAAAGGATTCCTATATCCCTTGGAAAAGTCTGTATCTGAAAGTCAAAGAAACTGAAGAATTAATTGGCCTGTATGCAAATGAGCAGGATAACGAGGAAGATCAGGCACAACTTGATTCCCAGATACAGGAACTTGCTCAGGAATACGAGCGCCTAAAACTCAAGACGTTGCTGTCAGGTAAGTTCGACAAGAACAACTGCTTCTTGAGCATCCATAGCGGAGCAGGTGGTACTGAGGCCTGCGACTGGTCCAGCATGCTGATGCGCATGTATCTTCGTTATTGTGAGAGAAATGGATTCAAGGCTGAGATACTTGACACTTTGGAAGACGAAGGTGGTATCAAGAGCTGCACGATTAAGGTGACCGGGCCTTATGCCTTTGGATATCTCAAGGGAGAGGCTGGAGTGCATCGCCTGGTACGTATCAGTCCTTTTGATGCAGCCAAAAGAAGGCATACCTCTTTTTCCTCAGTCTACGCCTCTCCTGAATTGGATGATGACATCGAGATAGTTATCAAGCCGGAGGATTACCGACTGGATACCTATCGTAGCGGAGGAGCTGGTGGACAACATGTAAATAAGACGGATAGCGCAGTGCGTATCACCCATTATGAATCAGGAATCGTTGTCCAATGTCAAAATGAAAGGTCTCAATACATGAACAAGGATGTTGCTTTCAAGATGCTACGCTCCCGCTTGTATGAATACTACGAGAAACAACGGGAAAAAGAACATCAAAAGAACGCTATCGCTAAAAAGGATATTTCCTGGGGCTCTCAAATCAGGTCATATGTATTCCAACCTTATACGATGGTCAAGGACCATCGTACCGGGTACACCGCAGGTAATATCCAATCGGTAATGGATGGGGATATTGAACAATTCATCGAATGCTATCTCTCTTGGAACAAGCAGCAGGAGGTTGCCGTTTGAGTAGGATAAGGCAAGCCACTATCCTTACTTTCCTTTTATTCTTCCTGTCTCCCCTTACGCTCTTTGCCCGTGACTATCAAATGGCATTGATTGACATGAATGGGAGCAATCCTTCCTTCATGGCTTTTTTAGAGCGTAATGCACAAGGGGTACTTGTCTCCTATGAAAAAGATACCCCTTTTGATAATGCTTTCGCATATGAGGTGGCCTATAATCAGAAATTACTTGAGATTTGGAAAAACCGGCATGAGGCGTACTTGAAGGAAGAAGCAGGGACGTATGTTCAAGAAACAATAGACATCCCCAAGCGGATAATTGCTGATTCTCCCATCAAGCTCACGAAAGTGGATGCTTCGGACAAACTTTGCACGATTTTTTCCCATGGGTATTATCGGTGGTTTTGTGATGCATATGATTATGATGCCTTGCTTCTTGTCGACTGTTCAAAATTGTCGGATTATGAGCATGTCATCATAAGATATTACGTACGGAGTTCCGATACCTCCTCGGTTATATTTGATAAGATCAGCCTTGAGAGTGATTATTTTGGTTTCCAAGGGGAACTTTTGCTTTCCTTGGCCAAGTGTGTCACTGATAAGAGTCTTGGAGTACTTCACTTTATTGACACACCTCCTTCGTTGTATGTCTCAGCCGATGATGTTGCAAGGCCCTTGATTGATAATCTTTTGCTTTTGCCTGAGGGCAAGCATTCCTTGTTTCTCTCCGCGTTCGGACGGATAGGTCAAAGTAAGGAGATCGAGGTGAAATCCGGCCAAAGCCTTGAGGTGGGTGCAAGCTTGCAACAGATTGTGTTTCCTCCCATTTCCCTTATCTCCCATAGCGGGTTGGTATCATGGTACAAAGAAGGGGAAGTGATAGGGAACAACAGCGCCATGACCCTTCAGGAATTACAGATTCCTGTATTATTCCAGGCAAGAAAAAAAGGATTTGTAAATCAAATTGTGCAACTTAATGAGAGTAGAAGCTTGATAAGCTTTGATCTTCGTCCCTCATGGCTTGATGACGACAAGCTTCTCAAGGATCAACAGAATGAATTTTATCTGAGTTTCCGTAACTTGATATTCTCAATAGGGCTGACTTTGCTATATCCCACGTTATTTGAGGTATATGGGAATAGTAATGTGTTTACCCAAGCTCTCTATGTGGCGGCTCAAGGGGCTACAGGCGTTTTTGCCTTGCACTTTCTTCACGATGCCATTGAGTATACCCATAGTGTCATCACAACAATATAAAAGGAAAAAAAATGTTACAAGAGTTTGGTGCAAAACTTAAGGCGTTGTTTGGAATACGGACATTTGATGAGAAATTCTTTTCTGAGCTGGAGGATTTCCTGATTGAAGGGGATTTGGGACCTTCCATGGCTTCCTACATAAGCAACGAGGTGCATCTGAGAGCAAAAAGCGAGAAACCAAAGAGCCAGGAAGATTTGCAAAAACTTGTAAAATCAATACTCATGGATAAGATTGAGACATATACCCCCGAGTTCGATGCATCACAGCCCACAATATGGTTGATTCTTGGTGTCAATGGAGTGGGGAAAACCACAAGCATTGCAAAACTTGCCCGGTATTATGTGAGGCAAGGCCATCAGGTACTTCTTTGTGCCGCCGATACCTTTCGCGCTGCGGCGATTGATCAGCTGGACATCCATGCGCAACGTCTTGGGGTAAGGATTGTGAAGCAAAGCAATGGAAGTGACCCGGGCAGTGTGGTCTATGATGCAATCACAAGCGCAAAGACCAAAGGAGAGGACCTTGTCCTTGTTGATACTGCTGGACGTATGCATAATAAAGAGAATCTGGTCAGAGAACTTGCAAAGATTGACAAAATCATCAAAGGAAGAGGCTTGGATGCGGTACATTACAAGAAATTTCTTGTCATTGACAGCACTACCGGGCAAAATGGAGTGAGCCAAGCCGAGTTGTTCAATGCCGCAGTACCTCTTGACGCCTTGATTCTTACCAAATACGATAGCCTTTCCAAGGGAGGCGCCTTACTCCAGATTGGAGAGAAACTGCATGTGCCGATTGCATTTGTCGGTACTGGGGAAGGGTATGAGGACCTGCATCCTTTCAATAAGGAAGAGTTTTTGAATACCTTGGTAGGGCTGGGGGATAAATGAGGAGCTCATTTCTTGCTTTTCTTGCGATGTTGGCTCTAAGCTCCCAGGTGTGGGGAAGTGCTTTGCATAAATCCAACATCCTGGGGCAGGATAAGGGCCCATTGCAAAAAGGTGAGGAATCCGAATATGAACTCTCCGTCTCAGGCAATACAAGAACAGTACTAAAGAACGGACAGGAAATACAAACGATTGAGGAAACAGCAGACGAGAAGATTGTCAAGGATTTGTTCACAGGACAATCAACCATCAGGTACTACAAGAATGGACGATTGATGAGCGAGATTGAGGAAGACAAGCTCACAACTTATTCCTATGATAGTGGCAATCGTCTTGAGAAAGTGGTATCTTCCATTGCCGGACAAGTGGAGAGCATCAGCTGGTATTGCTATAATATCGCAACAGGAAGACTTTCCTCGGTTCAGGAAGTTGGAAAGGACAACAGTACAACCTATTACGGACAGGACCAATGGTTCTCAACCTCAGATGGCACCTTCTTTGAAAAGTATGAGAGGGTCAACGGTGATTTTGTCCTCAGGCAATACGCCACTTCTTTTGAGGATCAGCCACGGATAGGCTCCAATGAGCAAGGACAGCTTACCCATACCAAGACGAAAGGCGATATCACAACAGTCGAGACCTACAATGCACTCGGAAGACTGGCCTCCGAGGTTTTGCTTGAGAATGGACAAAAGAAATCCGAGATAACCTACGACTATGATGAGGATGGCTTGATTACCAAGAAAACAACCACTGATGTTTCCCTTCTGGTTACCACAGTGATATATGACAAAGGAAAAGTCGCAAAAACATATCAGGAAAAGAAGGGGCTGCCTATCAAGAGCAGTGTGATCACAAATGAGGGAAGCAAGATCGAGACTGTGTATAACAATGGCAAACCCTATGCCGAGGTCACTTATAGGAACGATGGCAAAGCAGTAGCCTCTGTGAGATACCTATGAACATAGTGAATCGTATTTCCCAGCGATATGGATTCTCAAAGGATAACAGACATAGACGGGATAACATACGGATATGCATCAGTGTGGCTGTATGTGTTGTCGCCATGACAATGGTACTTTCCTTTATGCAAAGTTTGGCAAACAACCGTATTGATGATATTCGTCGCTATGAAAGCTACGATGCTGTCATTGACGCTGATTCCTTGACCAAGGGAGCAGAGATTGTCGCAAAGCTTCAATCCCTGCCAGAGATTGAAAGTTGTTTTGTCTTCGCCCAGTGCCCGGCTCTTGTCACTACAGACGCCGGGCTTACGCTCATGGGAAGGATCCGTTTCCTCGATATCAACGGACCGGGGGCGAAAAAAATTGACTTGATTGGAAAAGATGGCTCAGGTCCCTATTTTTCCTATTCAGCGCTCATGAGTCTCTCATCTTCCCTCCATTCAGTTGTCAGGATAACCACTTTGAAAAAAGGCAAACAGGCGAGGGTTGTTCCCTTTACCTCCACCTATACTATTGGGGGAGTGTTCTATACCCCTTACGGGCAGTTCAACTCGAATACCTTTGTCATGGATATTTCAAATGCGGAATCCTTTGATTGTAAATACCAGGTGGGAGTATATTGCAAGACCATGGTTGAGAAGGCCGTCAGCCAAGTCAACGCTCTTGATCCTTCACTTCATCCTGTCACCTATAAGCAGATGAACGCCTCGTTGTGTAGTGCGCTGCTTCTTGAGCAGGTCCTGATGCAATTCATTTTTTACCTGATGGTTTTTGTAGTCATCCTTTCCATTCGTACAAGTTGCAAACGCCTTCTTGAATGCAAGCAGAAGGAAATCGGCATGCTCCGGACCATGGGACTGGAAAAAAAACGGATTCTTCTCATATTCCTGCGACAAAGCCTGCTTTTTTCCATTATCGGAATTATCGCGGGGATTTCTCTCTCCTATCTTTTGGTTGCAATGTCTCCCAGACTCTTTTTCTTTCTTTCAAGGTATGTGAGTATAGTCAGTAGCGATCTCTCGCTGAATATTGCCCTTGGACCATTGGTGCTTGTCTGTGGCTTCATATTGGTCGGAACCTGGTTGTTTTCCTATCTGGGAACGAAGAAAATACTCTCATGCCCCATAATGGAGATGCTTCATGATGATAAAATCTGATGTGCTACTTGAGATAAAAGGCTTGGTAAAAAGTTATCCTGAGACAAAAGATCAACAACTGACAATCCTTGATGCTGTTGATTTCTCCTTGTACAAGGAACAGAGTGTGGCCATTGTGGGAAACAGCGGCTGCGGTAAAAGCACCTTTCTGGAAATTTGTGCCACCCTGCTTGATTATGATAATGGTACGGTCTTGTTTGAGGGAGAGGATATCAGCGTACTTTCTGATAAGAAACTTTGTGCGCTTCGCAACAAAAAAATGGGATTTATTTTTCAGGACAGCTTGTTATTGAATGATTTCAGTGCATTGGAAAATGTGATGATGGCTCCTCTTATCAATGGCAAAAAGGAAAAGGATGCAAGGATGAATGCAACCAGGCTATTGGCTTTGGTAGGCCTGGGAAATCGCATGGATCATAAGAACAGCCAACTATCCGGAGGAGAGAGACAAAGAGTCGCCATAGCCCGCGCTCTGGCCAATACTCCTGAAGTCCTATTTGCAGATGAACCCACCGGCTCGCTTGATGAGGAAAATGCCGCGATGGTGGAGGAATTGCTTTTTTCCTTGGTAAAGGAAGAGAAGGTGGCATTGATGCTTGCCACCCATAACCTTGCGTTTGCGAGACGATGTGATCATCTTTATCGTTTGCATGATAAAAGGCTGTTTCAAGATGCCTAAGACCTTTGTTTCCCTCATTGCACATAAAAGACTGCTTGACAAGCGATTGAGGAGCCAGTTTTTCTTGATTCTTGTCGTCGCTTCCCTGGTGACCGTATCCCTGACCTTTGTCTATTCGATGAGCAGTGGCATTGCAAACAAATATGCGTTGCTTGGCAATGGTCATCTTGCAGTTGAAGGGAAAGTACCTGTTATGGAGGGAATACAGGCACAAGAGGTTCTTTATTGCACTGCCTTGATGTACGGGCAGGTGGAGACCCAGACTGTCGCAGTGAAGGGAATCAAGGAAGGATATTTCACTGAGGAAAGGCTTAAGGAGATAACCTTAAAAAAAGAGGAGCTGGCAAGTTCCCTTCCCTCGGTGATGATATCCCAGAGCCTGGCGAAAAAACTTGATCTCAGGCTTGGCGACAAGACCATGTTGCTCATCATCCATGAAGGGACCTTCAAACCTGTCCTCTGTGTTGTCGGTTCCCTCTATGACAGTGGATACAAGGAATTGGATGATTCCCTGGTGTTCTTCCCTTATGATCAGTTGAGGCGGTTTGATTTTCCAATGCGAACGGAATTGATTCTTGCAGGAAAGGATATCGAGAAGGTCAAGACCCAATTGAAGGAACAAGGATATAACGTCTCGGCTTGGTATGATCAGAATCGGGATATGTATGACAATCTCATGACTAGCCAGAATGCCGTTGTGGGGGTTTTCCTTGTGGTTGCGCTTCTTTGCGCTTTTTTTGTGAGTGAGTTCGCTTCGTCCTTGATTAATGACCATAGGAAAGAGATATCGACTCTCAAGTTGCTGGGGGCTCCTGATGAAAAGATTATCAAAGGTTATTTATTGAGTATTGTTCTTGTGACCATGTCCGCTGTGGTGTTCGGTACGGCATTGGGCCTGCTGCTGACAAAACTCTTTCATCCAGTGCTTTTGTTTTTACAAAAACAGGATATCAGCGCACTCTCCTACTATTTGCTTACCTTTGATCTTGTTGTTCCTTTCAGACCTTTGTCTCTTGTGCTTCTTTTTCTCTTTGCTCTCTCAGTCCTCAGCACATTGATCTCATTACGTTCTGTCAAAAAAATACCCGTCTTGCAACAAGCTCAGTTTTAAGTATACTGGTAACATGAATTTTGAAGTTTTTGCTTTGGGGACCAGTGGCATGATGCCACTTCCCAAT
>Ga0172378_10003488_pt1 | contig 14771 bp, 9 predicted proteins | sample GrowelOW332metaG_FD_119755 | JGI IMG/M metagenome (GOLD analysis project Ga0172378, IMG submission 119755) | Groundwater microbial communities from an aquifer near a municipal landfill in Southern Ontario, Canada - Pumphouse #3_1 metaG | ecosystem: Environmental > Aquatic > Deep subsurface >... | reverse complement strand
TTTTGACAGCAATACGGGTGAGTTTATCGAAGAGCATTATGCATTATCAATCACAAATTGAAATGTTGAAACAGAAGTGAGGTATGACTACTCTGGCTGGCGTACGTCACCGCTCGCGCCGATTTGAAATCAACGATTTTTCCCATCTATTTCATCTTTCACTTTCCAGTCGCAATATAGCGTATTTACTGCATAAACATATCCAAATTGCCGTTTAAAATATGGCGATATAAATCATAGTTTATTTATTGCCTTTTGTTTAAACCATGTGTTTATGACATTTATTCAATAATACTTTCTTTTATTCCATCTTTTTCATATATTTGTATCGCCACAATTTAAATTACATAATTATGAAAAAAGATATTCCTTCTAAAACTTTTCATGGAAATATTGAGCTATCTGTTTCTCCCGAAGACTCTGTTGCTTGGAAACTTTCAATGCTACTGGAAGCGGCCAGAAATGAAACTAGCAAAATTGAAGATATTGCAAGCCGATATGGCTATAGTCGTGAGCATTTTTATGTCATTAAAAATGCTTATGACAAAGGTGGTACCAAGGCTTTAATGAATAAACCGACTGGACCTAAGACGGATTATGTGCGGACCGAATCGGTAAAAAAACAAGTTATCAGGCATCGGTTTCTCGATCCGGAGGCAAACAGCGAAGTTATCACCCAAAAGATGAAGCAATCTGGAGTAAATATCAGCCAGCGGAGTGTAGAGAGGATCATCAATGAATACGGTCTTCAAAAAAAGGGCTACATAAAGCAGATCCGGCAAAGGAAAAATTGAAAATAATAACCCATAAAACAAAGCGCCGGAATGTGACGGTTAAAATATCTCCCAGAGATAATGAGCGGGAGTTCAGGCAAAAGCTATCACAAAAAATATCAGGAACTTCAGTGGGAATTTGGCTTTTGGTGCCTGAGCTTTTAAGGTTGGGAGCATGGGATATAATAAAGGGATGGACAGGCAAAGAGGACATGGACTTAGATCCGCGAATAGCCCTGCAGATAGTTAACGAGTCGGCATTATGTATCAATCGTGTTAGAAGGAAAAGCTCCTTAGGGCACCAGGGCTTTGAGTTGGCAAATGGCATGGGCAGGCTGGTTTCTGATGAGCAGGTGCACCTTTTATTAGACAAACATACAACGAAACAGGCACAAACGATGCTTTTGAATTTAGGGATACAAAGGCAGTTGTCGGGGCACTATCAGGGTGATATCATCGCGGTAGACCCTCACAGGATAATTAGTACTTCTAAAAGGATAATGTCCAAAAAACGTAAAAATCCAACTGCTCCGTCCCAAAAAATGCTCCAAACATTTTTTAGCATAAGCACACAAACCGGACAACCTATAATGGCCACTATGTCATCAACGGGTATGCCTACCGCAAAAGCAACCTCTGTTTTGATAAACGAAACCGGAAAGATTGTCCGTTCGCCCTCTTTGTTAGTTGCCGATAAAGAACACTATACCAGAGAGCTGCTAAGCGTGTGCGATGAGCATGAGAACTTTGACCTTTTGGTTCCGGCTATAAAAACAAATCGCCTACTGAAAATTATTAAAACACTTACATACAGGCGGCTGTGGGCAGGTTTTGCTATAGCTGAAACAATATTTTCATTTGACAAAGAAGAAAAACAATACAGGCTTATTGTTGAAAGGTTCGGAGAGGTTGAAAATAATTATAAATTCAATGCTTTTGTTACAACATCGACGAGTGATGCCAAAAAGCTAATCTGTGAGGATTATGAAAAGCGATGGAGTGTTGAAGAATTTTTTAACTTCGAGAATGATATGGGGCTAAACAGAGCCTCAACCCACAATCTGAATATAAGATATGGGAAGCTCGCACTCTCCATGATAGCTCAAGGGGCTACCTATCAACTCAGAAGAAAAATGCCATCACCTTATGAAAACTGGGATGCCAGACACCTTTCAACCGATATTCTTGCTTTGTCTGATGGTGATGTGAGGGTAAAAGGCGATATGATTATCGTAACTTTTTATGGCAAACCAGACCATATAAATGAAAATGATTATATACATTTACCGGAAATATTAAAGCGCGAAAAAATAAACCCGGAAATACCTTGGCTCTACGATTTTAAACTGGATTTCAGGTTCAAATAATTGTAAGATGAACTACCTTTGAAAAATCGTTAATTTGCAATCGGTGTGTTGCAAAGCAAAAAGGATATATAAATGAAGATGAAGTATATCACAAGAGGAAAAAACCATGAAGGAAATGAATATTTTCTTTCGCTACGCGACACACGCTTTGCAAAAGCGCGCGAGCGGGCTGTAAGCTGAAAGCTGACAGCTCCAAAAAAAATTTAAAACGAGATGAAACAATTATTTATATACAGCATGATTGCACTGTTCACAGTAGTGTCATGCACAACACCGAAAGAGAAAACAACAAGCAAAGATGCTGACTACACTCAATTTGTTGACCCATTTATTGGCACAGCATTTACCGGTCATACTTTCCCGGGCGCAACTTATCCGTTAGGAATGGTACAGCCCGGACCTGAAACCGGTAACTTCTCATGGGATTATTGTGCGGGATATGTATATGGCGATTCAACCATTACGGGTTTTTCTCAAACCAGATTGAATGGTACCGGTGTAGCCGACCTTGGCGATTTGTTAATGCAACCATTCTCGGGTGACAAACGCAACAATTTGCACAGCAAATATGATTTGATGAGCGAGGAGGCAACACCCGGATACTATGCAGTATATCTTACTGACAACGATGTGAAAGTAGAAATAACAGCTACGCCTCATGTTGCATTTCACAAATACACATTCAATAAGAATAAGTCTGCCAATATTCTTGCCGACTTTCAAAGCGGATTGGTATGGAGTAAAGAACATATTTATCAGCACATATTGGCCAACGAAGTAAACTTTGAAGATGACAAAACCATTTCGGGCTATACTAAAAGAAGACAGTGGGTGGAAAGAGAGTACTACTTTGTTATTGAGTTCGACAAACCAATCATCAGCAAAGAGGAATTAGCAAAACAAGATTCTCGCGAAAAAGCGCCCCGATATATTTTGACTTTCGATATACAAGACAACGATGAGTTGAACATGAAAGTTGCTCTTTCCTCAACAAGCATTGAGGGCGCAAAAGCAAATATGGCTGCGGAAGTATCGGACTGGGATTTTAAATCGGTGCATGAAAATGCAGTTAAAGAATGGAATCGCTACCTATCGCGAATCCATGTTGAGGGAACCGACGAACAAAAAGTGAATTTTTATACGGCAATGTATCATTTATACATTCAGCCTAATAACATTGCTGATGTGGACGGTAAATATGTAGGTCCGAATCGCAAAGTTTCACAATCCACCGACGGCAAGCATTACTCTACCCTATCCCAATGGGATACTTTCCGCGCTGCGTTTCCGATGTATACGTTATTGAGTCCTGAACTGGTTCCCGAAATGGTTAATTCCATGCTCGATTTTAGCGAACAACAAGGGCATTTGCCCATCTGGGGATTGTGGGGTCAGGAAACCTACACCATGATTGGCAATCATTCTGTGCCGATGATTGTGGATGCTTACCTGAAAAGTTTTGAAGGTTTTGATAATGAACGCGCCTATAATGAAATTAAGAAATCGATTGTTACCAGCTCACATCCAAAATCAAATTGGAATCTGTACGATAAATATGGTTACTACCCATACGATTTGGTGAAGTTAGAATCTGTATCGCGCGTGATGGAGTGTGGATTTGATGATTATGCCACGGCATTGATGGCAAAAGCGATGGGAAACGATGAAGACTTTGAATTCTTCAACAAACGCTCTCATTATTATAAAAATGTGTACGATAAAGAATCAAAAGCTGTTCGTCCTAAAGATAGCAAAGGCAACTTTATTTCTCCCTTCGATCCTTACGAGTTGGCACATGCCGACTCACAAATTGGTGGACACTATACCGAAGGTAACGCACGCCAATATACGTGGCACGTATTGCAAGACATACCCGGATTGATTGATTTGATGGGAGGAAAAGATAAGGCAGGAGTTATTTTAGATTCATTGTTTTACACAACTAAAGAAACTACCGGAACGCTTTCCGATGTAACCGGACTGATTGGTCAATATGCTCATGGCAATGAGCCAAGTCATCATGTTACCTATATTTATCCCTATTTGGATCGTCCGAAAGAGGCGCAAAAACTTATTCGTCAAATCTGCACTGATTTTTATAAAGCTCAGCCCGATGGGCTAATTGGCAACGACGATTGTGGACAAATGTCGGCTTGGTTTTTGTTTTCGTCTCTTGGGTTTTACCCCTTAGATCCTGTTAGTGGTGAGTATGTGATTGGTGCACCACAAGTGCCGGAGGCAACTATTCCGTTGGCAAATGGGAAGAGATTTAGCATGAAAGCAGAAAACTTATCGGTGAACAATCTTTATGTTGATAGAATTGAATTGAATGGCGAGGCGTATGACAAGAAAACCATCTCGTATAAAGATATTATGAATGGTGCTGATTTAGTATTTTATATGACGGATAATGATATAGAATAATTTATCTGATAGTTTTAATGGTTTAAATTCACATGAAAAATTCCGATAAAAATGGCAATCAGCTTATAATGTCACCCCTATTGATAGGAATTTTGATGGGATTTTATTTTATTCTAAAATAAAGTCAGTCCTATAGGGCTTTTTATAGAGAAAGGGAAAAGGAGAATGAAATGAGAAGTTGTGGAACAATAAATCGCTTTTCACAAAGGGTGAAAAGCGATTTATTGTTTTATAAGATACTCAATTCACGCACCGCTAAGTGCGTAATAAAATATTATCTCTGCCACAGAATATGATTAGTTTCCAAAGGAACGGAGAGTCCGGAAAAATTGGGTACTACTCGGGGTGTATAATCAGAAGCCGGACGTTGCGAAGAAACAGATGCTCTATAAATAGAGCCATTCTCCTTGACTTTCGTTTTTTTATCAGCAACCATTTTAACTTTTATGGGAGCTTCCCCATTTAGTCCGTTTGCATATAGTTCTACCTGTACTGTATCAGGATTGATTGCATTGAAATAAATAGGAACTTCAAATGCATGCTCACTTTCAGTACTGTTTACTTTTAATTCGCCAAAGTACATTTTATCCCAATATTGATTGAGGGAATTAATCAGGTTAGAAATTTGCTTTCCTTTCTTGCCATTATTAGCTGCACGTTCAACATACTTTTTGGCAGCAGGAAGATAGTGACTTTCCGTATATTCTCTTACTGTTCTGTCGGCAGAGAATTGAGGAGTTAGTTGCGCCATACTTTCGCGCATTCGTTTTATCCAGGCAGTTGGAATTCCATTTTCATTGCGGTTGTAAAATTCGGGGATAACTTCATTTTCCAGTATATCGAAAAGCTGTTCAGCTTCTTTTGCATCCCAAACAGGGTCATCACCATGTTCTTTTCCATCGCCAATGGCCCATCCTACTTCCGGAGAGTAAGCCTCTGCCCACCATCCATCTAACTCAGAGAGATTAATGCCCCCATTTACAAGCACCTTCATACCGCTGGTTCCACTGGCTTCCCAAGGTCGGCGCGGAGTATTTATCCACACATCAACACCTTGCACCAAGTTCTCTGCAACATGCATATCATAATCGCTCAAAAACATTACAGGAGTATGTGCTCCATTTTCACGAATAAACTCAATCCATTTTTTGATCAGTTCCTGTCCCAGTCCATCAGCCGGATGAGCTTTCCCGGCAATAACCAATTGAACAGGATAAGTGGGATTGTTCAACAATCGAAGCAAGCGTTGAGGGTCATGCAATAAAAGATTCGGTCGTTTGTAAGTAGCAAACCGACGTGCAAAACCAATTGTTAACACGTTTGGATTGAGTAAATGTTTCGCTTTTTCCACAGATTCTACAGAATGACCTGCACCCTCCAACTGTCTTGCAAAATGCTTATGAGCAAACTTAACAAGTGTTTCATTAGCATTCGTGCGCATTTTCCAAAGTGTCTCATCAGAAACTTTACGAATATCTTCCAAATGTTTATTCATCCCCAACCAGCGGTCTTTACCACAAGCATCTGTCCATATCTCATCAGCTTCTTTAGAATCCCAAGTGGGCATATGGACACCATTGGTAACATGGTTAACCGGTACTTCATCTATAGGCCAATCGGAAAACAGAGGTCCAAAAATATCACGACTTACCTCACCATGAAGACGGCTTACACCATTAATATCACCGCTTCCGCGAATGGCGAGATATGCCATATTGAAAGGTTCTGAATTATCGTTTGGATTTTTACGGCCTAATGCCAACAACTGTTGTGTAGTGATGCCGAGCATCTTTTCTGCATACTTTCCCAAATATTGTTCAACAAGATACGGTGGGAACAAATCAAATCCGGCAGGTACAGCAGTGTGAGTAGTAAATAAGTTGCCTGCTCTAGTGGTTGCTAATGCAACATCAAATGGTTGTCCCGTTTTTTTCATAAAGCTACGGGCACGCTCCAAAATAGCCATTGCTGCATGTCCTTCGTTGAGATGACAAACTTCCGGTTCAATTCCAAGTTCTTCTAACAAACGCCATCCAGCAATTCCCAATATCATCTCTTGCTTAAACCGTAACTCAGTGCCACCGCCATAGAGTTCGCTGGTAGTTCCACGATGAACCGGAAAATTTGCCGGGTCATTACTGTCTAATAAGTACAGTTTTATCCTGCCCACGTTGGCTTCCCATACACGAATCCATTGAGGATAACCCGGAAGATTGATCTTTAACCGCATCCATTCACCATTTTCTTGTCGTAAAGGAGAAATTGGTAATTGCCCGGGATCGTTATAAGGGTAGAGGGCTTGTTGGTCACCATTTAAATCAATTTTCTGACGAAAGTATCCCTGCTGATAAAGCAACCCAATGCCAATGACAGGAACTCCTAAATCACTTGCTGCCTTCATTTGATCGCCTGCAACGTTTCCCAAACCACCTGAGTAGATAGGGAGTGCCTCACTCAGCATAAACTCCATACAAAAGTAGGCAATACCATTGATTTTAGACTCCGGATGCTTTTTCTGAAACCAGGCGGGTGACTCGTTACTTTTTTTTCTGGATTTCACCAGAAATTCAATTTTATCACGAAAAGAAGAGTCAGCAGCCAACTGTTTAAAACGATCTCTTGAAACAGTTTGTAATACTGCCCATGGGTTTCGTGTAATATCCCAGAGCTCAGGATCAAGTTGTTGCCAAACTTCATCGGCTGAGTGGTCCCACGACCATCTTAAATCAAGAGCTAGTTCGAAAAGCTCTTTTATTTCTTTGACTTTCGTTGATAAGTCACTATAAAGTGGTTTTTTGAATTCGTCGTTTTTCTCCATAATGTTTTACTTTTAAAGGATTGATTGTTCGTAAAATTAATCTTTTATTTTACTAAAGCGTCACATTACTCGAGCATTAAAAAAAATTAGATATTGAACTCATTCAATTAACGTTTTTCCATAAATCCTTGGGTATTCTTGTCTATCAGGTGTTTAAAAATATCACCCCCATGAAGCAGATCAAATAAAACTGATAGATAGCCTTTGTAGAGAAAAGGGCAAAAAGTGCATTTCGACTCCGCTCAATGCGAGAATTTCGACAAGCTCAATGTATCACGTTACTCTTGTTTTTTAAATCGTCAGTTACTTATGTAAATTCTTTGATTTAAGAAATGTTGAAAGGGTAGAAGCGTTGCTATTTCTTATCAAAAACTTAGGAAACAATCGTTTTCTGGCAGATATTAGATAAAGCCAAATAGCAAAAATATAGAAGCTCAAGCAGGATTGAAATGTATGATAGCAAAAATAAAAAATATTTATCCGCTATTTCTATTCTTTATTTTAGCACATATTCTTTCGCCCATTTTATATATTGTTCCCAATCATAGTCAGTGACGTCATGCTCACCAGTACGAATATGGTAAGCTATGCTGCTTTGGGTAGGATTATTTACAACGGGCATTTCTGAATTTGAAATTCCGCTTTTACCATACAATTCATAAACCGGAGTTGCATAATATGCAGAAAGAAATTCCCCTCGCGGATCTGCCCATTTATCATCTTCTGCACTTGCTACATACAAGGGACGTGGCGCAATCAATGCAAGCAGTTCAGGTTGATCTACCGGTAACTGTTCCTCATTGTTATTGTATTTTTTAAAATTGTCGCAAAACCAATGTGGAAAGCTATTGTTGATACGCCAAATAGTTTCTCCAAACTTTCGTTTCGAAAGTGCTGCTCCACCACAGCCCGTATTATTTGAAATAACGGCTGCAAAACGCTGATCAGTTGCACCTGCCCAAAGTGAAGTTTTGCCCAATCGTGAATGACCAAAAACAATCACTTTTGAAGCATCAATATCAGCATCTTTTTCAAAATAATCCATAGCACGACTCAATCCCCAACTCCAAGCAGCGATGCTGCCCCATTCATTGGATTTAGGCTTTTCTTGTCCTTTTGAATAAAAAAGCGAATGTATTCCGTCAGTCATATCGTTTTTGTCGGGATCAATCTCACCATAATAAATGGTTGCTAAACCAAAACCGGATTCAATCATCTTCTCAATAGCCCAACGGTTTGTGCGTATTCCACGCGATTGTTCGGTAAGTTGATTATTGGTAATTCCAAAAGATTCGTTGTTTCTTGCCCAAGCATCTGAAATGATAATATTCGGGTCATCAGCAACAGTGTGATTTCCATAGAAATTATATCCAAGAAAGATGGGCGCTTTCTCAACATCTATTGGTAAGTATAACAGTATATTATAACTAAGTTCTTTACCATTCTTCGTAAAAGAAAGTTCGATTTGTTTTCTCTTTGCTTTTCCTCCAAGAGCATTTTCGCCTTGCTCTATTATTTTGAAAGATGTTATTGCTAAGTGGTCAGGAACTTCACCGTAAACGTTTTGAATAAAGAATTCAAGCAGCTCAGGACGGCGTTCATTTTCCCAATCGTTTATTGTTTTTACTTCTTTTCCATTAAATGTCACTAAAGGATTAGGCAGATCAAAAACGGGCACTTTGCTTTCGTCGTAATTGGGTTCAAACTCATTCTGCGCAGTAGAATATAGAGTAATAACAGTTAACATAAACAGGAAAATTATTTTTTTCATAGCATAATAATTTAATCTCAGAAATTAATATTTTTGCGACAATAATTCAATGTCTCAACATTCTAATTAAGGGATTCAATAAATTTACGACAACAGTTTCTTCACCGTTTCTGCTATCACTCGTCCATCGGCTCTTCCGGCTATATATTTATTGGCTGCGCCCATTACTTTTCCCATATCTTTGAGTGATGAAGAACCCGTTTGCACAATAATTTCGCCAATAGCTCTGTCCAATTCCTCCTGAGAGAACTGTTCGGGCAGGTACTCTTTAAGTACTTCTATTTCTGACAATTCCTTTTCGGCCAATTCGGGTCTATTTTGCTCAGTAAATATTTCAGCGCTATCTTTACGCTGTTTCGCCATGCGTTGTAAAATGGCTGTTACCTGCTCTTTCGATAATGTATGCTCCGCATCCTTAGCTTTTGTGCTTTCCATGAAAGCTGTCTTTACACTTCGCAGGGTTTCAAGTCTTATTTTGTCCTTGGCCATCATGGCCGTTTTTATTTCCTGATCTATAGTTTCAAATAAGTTCATAGCTCAATATAATTATTTTGTTACAGAATATCAATTATCGAAAAGAGAAGAGGCCGGAGCGGACGATTCGCTGCGATAGTCGCGTGGATTAAAATCACGTGTTCTTTTAAAAACAGGGTTTTTCTCTAATGCTTCAATAATTTTATCATCGTTTAGTTCTTCCAGAGTCAAAATAAAAGGTTCGGGATGATAGTTGGTATTCGCTATATTTCGCAATCCTTCTTTTCCGTAATATTTCTCTATCAGTTGGCTATCTTTTTCTTCTTGAGCCTTTTGAGCATCTTCTTTTATTTTACGCTCAAGTTCCTCGGCTTTCGATTCCTCCAAATGTTTTTCTTTGATGCCCGGAACATTGGTAATATTGAAACCTGTAGCAAGCAATGTTATTTTCACATCCTCTCCAAGGTCTTCCTCAACAGCAGCACCCCAAATAACTTCTATCTCTTTTCCAAACTTCGACATAAATTCGTGAAATGCGTTCATTTCTTCCATCATTAAGGGAGTTGCTTCACTATACGCGATGTTTACCAAGATTTTTTTGGCGCTAAACACATCATTATTGTTGAGCAATGGCGAATGTAAAGCATCTTTAATGGCATCGTTAATTCTGTTATCCCCACTTCCGGTGCCACGACTCATAATAGCAACTCCGCCTTCTTTCAAGGTAGTGTTCACATCGGCAAAGTCAAGATTCACGTGGCCGTGTATTGTGATGATTTCAGCAATACTCTTTGCAGCAGTCGCCAATGTATCATCGGCTTTTGCAAATGCATTCATTATTGTTAAATCGGAATATATTTCGCGCAATCGTTCGTTGTTTATTACCAATAGTGCGTCCACATTGTTGGCAATTTCTTCCACTCCTTTCAGGGCTTGTACTATTTTGCGCGGACCTTCAAATACAAACGGTATGGTGACAATGCCAATGGTGAGTATGCCCAAATCTTTTGCAACTCGTGCAATAACGGGAGCTGCTCCGGTACCGGTGCCACCGCCCATTCCGGCAGTAATAAAAACCATGCGGGTGCCATCACTCAATAAATCTTGTATTAAGTCGATGCTCTCTTCTGCAGCTTTACGCGCTACTTCGGGCTTGTTTCCGGCACCTAAACCTCCTGTTGTAAGTTCTCCCAATTGAACTTTCACTGGAACGGGCGATTTTGATAACGCCTGATTGTCTGTGTTGCACAAAGCAAAAGAGACATCGTGAATTCCTTCATGAAACATATGGTTGACAGCATTGCTGCCACCTCCGCCTACTCCAATTACTTTTATGATTGCCTGCGTATGGTTTTTTAATTCAAATTGTAGAATATCTTCGTCCATTGTCATTTTCTTATAATTAAACTACTCCCGTATGTACATACATCAATTGTCGTCGTCATCGTCCTCATCATCAAACATTCCTCCAAGCATATTTTCCATTTTAGTGAAAAATCCTCCTCTTTTCTTGCCTCCTTGTTTGGGTTTTCTTACCGATTTCGGCTTCTGCTTTTCGGTTTCTTCCTGCCATATCTCTTCTTCAATCAATTGTTCTTCACAGTTTTCCCATCCATAGAGCAGTAGTCCTAAAGCTTGAGTAAACGACGGGTCGTTTGCCAATTCAGGAAAGTTGTTCACGGAGGTTTTCTTTGCCGATGCATTTCTGATCGGCATATTGAGATTCTCTTTCAAAAACAAATTCAAGTTTTTTAGTTCCGATGCACCTCCTGTAATCACCAAACCTGCCCCTAATTGATCTTGATAACCCGACAGCTTAATCTGCTCTTTAATATTATCTACAATCTCCTGCATGCGCAGCATAATCACCTGATTAAGCATCGGCAGGTCGATGTCGGGTTTTGAAGTAAAAGAATTAAAAAATCCCGTTTCGGATGCTTCGTAGGTTTTACCAAATTTTGTTTTATATGTCTCGGCATCGCTCTCAATAAAATTAAGGTCGCAAATATCGCGTGTAATTGTGGCTCCACCAAATGGTATCACGACCATATAGCGCAGCTTTCCGCCTTTATAAATAGAGAGCGATGTGGTGCCGGCTCCAAAATCAATGTATGCACAGCCCAGTTCTTTCTCGTTTTCGTTCAACGCTATATCAGCTCCCGCCAACGGGCCCATCACATAACCGGCAATTTCTAAATTGGCCTTCTCCGTAATACTTTTTTCAATATTGGTTATGATGTTTGGTCTGCCAACAATCATTTGATAATTAGCTTGAATCTCGGTAGCTGTTACTCCAACGGGTTGAGGTTCGGCTTTTCCATTGATAATATATTCCACATCTGCAATATCATATCGCTTGCTCATTTCGGGCATAAATTTTTCTGCCTCTTTGTGCATTTGATCAATCACACTTTCGGTAACAATGCCCGATGACGAAAGCTGCTTATTTACCGTGTGTGTAACAGCATAAAGCGATTGTCCGGCAATTGAAACATATACTTTCCCTATTTTGCGTTGCAATTTGTTTTCCAACAATGTAATAAGTTTTCTAACTTTTGCCCCTGTCTCTTCTATGTTGTAGACCAATCCGCGCCTTATGCAGCGATTAGACGAAATGGTTTCGTATGCAATAACAGAAATTACATTGTCATCGTTTTTACGACCCACAATACCTGTTATTTTTGATGTGCCTAAGTCTATGGCAGCAATAAATCCTGATTGATTCATGTATATATTGATATTTTGAGCTGTTTAATTTATTGAAACAATTAATATTCCGTTCTGTTTAATTTGTCGAAAATCGTCTGCAGTTATCGTGAATTATTTCAGCGTACAGACAACTTGGTTGTTATATTCTAAATTAACCTCTGAATATCGATTCCAACCCACTGTATTCAGTCCTTTTTCAATAAAAAGAGTTAGTTTATTCAGTTTTTCCTCATAATCATCAAGCGACCCCAGCGTTACTTTAAAATCACCGGCACGAGGAATTAGCTGCACTTTCTGATTTGAACCTACCACAATTTGCTCGATCCAAGCATCCCATTTCGGATTTTTTGAAACAAACATCACAAAATCGTATAATTCATTTTTGGCAAGTTCCTCCGTTATGTATCCGGTTGCTACAGGCAAATATACTGTATAATGTTGTGACAGTGGCATTCTTTCGCGCTCAGAATCGATATAATAACTTCCCTCTGTGTGCGATATAACGCGCATCACCGGGTTGCGTTGCTTGATGCTTGCAACAATGCTTCCATCTTGTGTGGCATATACCTCAACCGATTTAACCAGCTTATTGGTAAGAATTGCCTCTTCCATTTCAAGAGTATTGATGGATGAAAAAGGCTTATCTTTTGGATGCAGTTTCTCTTTGTTGAGCAAACTTTCAATATCTTTGGTTTGAATAAACTTCTTGTCGAGACTATCTTTTACCAATACGATGAATTTTTTGCACACTTTATCCTGCGAGTTATCTTTGAAATAAAAAGCGGTAAACACTAAATATCCCAACAATAACAAAATAGCGAACAGTAAAAGGATCCTCTTCATTTTATTTCAAAAAATTCATACAAATATACCTTTTCTATTTCTAAATGAGAAATTGCAACTGAACTATTTAATTTATTATCATATATTCGGGAGTTGGGGAGTCGTAGATCGGCACAAGGAATTCGGAATTAAGATATAGTGGTGTGGTATTTAACTCTCGTATTTTCGCAATTGCAATTTCGTGATTTTGGTTTTTCGTGATTTCGTTTTCTTACCAAAAGTAAACTTTAGTGGTAAGTGGTAAGTAGTAAATGGAGTAAACATCTTTTAATAAGGTAATAAGGTTGAAAGAAGATGTTGATTACATGGGTACTAAGTTTTTCACGATTCTTAACCGAACATCAAGTGTAATAACACAAAAATTAAAAGCTTACGCCCTTTCAGGGCTTTTTACTGTGCAACATTCAGATACATAGGGCGTTGCCCTATGATATTGTCTTGCGCTCTTCCAGAGCTATGGGTATAAAAACTGAGATTTTAATAGTATATGTATATATATCTTTGAAAAATCACAAAAGATATAGGGCAACGCCCTAATAGAACTTAGCACAGGGCAACGTCCTGTGTATGTGCGTATTGCTGGTTCAGAAGCTCTGAAAGAGTGAAAGATTCTTTTATGAAATACCATAAATCTGAATATATTATTTAGTCAGAAAACTTTAGTTATATAGTAGGTCTAAATATAAATTAAAATAAGGTTTTTTGAATACAATAGGAATTCAATAATCGGAAATCGGAATTAGTCATTTGTAATTCAGTAAATAGTAAGTGGTTCATTATCAATCTCTATATCGGCTACCTCAAACCCCATATTTCATATTTCACTTTTCACTTTTCATTCTTCATTCTCCATACCCCAAACCACATACCCCTACTTCTCCCGATACAAATCCTCAATATCGGGCAACAATGTCTCAATATCTCCTGCACCAAGCGTTACCAATACCTCCGGTTTTTTATCTTTCAAAATACCTATCAGCTCATTCTTAGTACATAATATTTTATTTTTGATGCTTACTTTATCAAAGATCAACTGTGACGACACTCCCTCAATGGGTTCTTCGCGTGCCGGATAGATATCAAGCAAAATCAATTCATCAAGAAGCGAAAGACTTTTAGCAAATTCATTTGCAAAGTCGCGGGTGCGACTATAAAGGTGTGGTTGGAAAATACCGGTGATTTTCTTATTATCATAGAGCTTTTTAATAGAGTAGATGGATGCTGCGAGTTCATCGGGATGATGCGCATAATCATCTATCAGCACCACATTGTCTGATTTGTAACGAACATCGAATCTCCTTTTTGCTCCCATATATCCCAACAGTGCCGATTTTATCTCATGAGGTTGCGCTCCACTCAGCCATGCAGCGGCTGAGGCAACAACGGCATTCTCGACATTTATCAATATAGGTACACCTAACTCAATATTCTTTATTTTACCTTCGGGATAAATAAAATCGAACAATAAAGTGCCGTTACCAATACGTACATTATCTGCATGAAAATCTCCTTCAGTAAGAGAATAACTATATTGTTTTACGGAAGGATGACATTGAGGAGTAACAGAGATATCCTTTTTCATAATCAAGTAT
>Ga0172378_10003487_pt1 | contig 14773 bp, 10 predicted proteins | sample GrowelOW332metaG_FD_119755 | JGI IMG/M metagenome (GOLD analysis project Ga0172378, IMG submission 119755) | Groundwater microbial communities from an aquifer near a municipal landfill in Southern Ontario, Canada - Pumphouse #3_1 metaG | ecosystem: Environmental > Aquatic > Deep subsurface >... | reverse complement strand
TGCCTCTAAGGAAATGTCAGACGGCAACAAGGCTATTCTTGAGGAAATAAAAATACTTCAGGACGCGACTGTTCTAATTAGGGACAGCATGAATGAAATGTCAATTGGCGCAAAAGGCATAAACCAAACAGGCGTTAACCTTACAGAAATCTCCAAGAAAATGGAAAAATCTATTGAGCAAATAAGCGGTGAAATTGATTTGTTTAAAGTTTGAAGCTCGTAGTTAATCCATAAGTTTTTGCATAAAGAAAGCCTCTAAAAACTGCAGCTTTTAGAGATGCCTTCAATTATCATTTAGAACGGAGCGACAAGTCGTTTTGTTTTATCACAAATTGCCTTGAAATAAAAATAGAGCAAATCTCATCTACTGTAAACAGTGAGTTTTGCTCTTTTTTAATAAGCCTTTTCTCTTTGCCGCTTTTGTAAATTGACTCTACTGTCGGAATCTCTTCTTTTTTCATATAAATCTCCTTCTCAAAAATAAAAGTAAATTTTCTTATATATAGATATATCTTTTAAAAAATTAAATTTGACAAAAAAAGATAAAATATTTTGTAAATTCTGTAATTTACTTAAATCTCAATAAAAAATCTCTCTTGTATGAAATCTTTTACTAAAGTAAAATAAGAATATGAACACAAACGATTACAGATTGAACGCATATAAAAAAGGCGCTGAAAAAGGCAGCAAAAGCGATTTGTCAGGCGTAGTTAACGAAACAAATCAAAATAAAAATCATACAGATAATTTAGAAAACAATCATCCTAAAAGCATTTCTAAAGAAATAAGACATTCGGCAGAAAAAGGCCATGAGCCTTTAATTCATAAGCCTCTCTTTCAGCATGTGAACAGCCAAGTTGATGAAATATTAAATCAAAAAAAAGAAGATAAAAATACAGATAAGCAGGCTGAGTACGCCGCAAAAACAGGCACGTGGTATCAGAAAAAACAACCTACTGACGCTGATGTAAAAAAAGCTGCGTCTGTATTGACTTCAGGCGGTCTTTTAAAGGTGCCGGAAGAAAAAAAACAGCCTGGTGAAAAAGAAAGCATTTACCGCCGTGTCGCAAAATTTCTTTTAGTTATTGGAATTGATGAAGCCGCAAAAATACTTCCACATCTTTCTGAAGAGCAGACAGAAAAAATTATTCCAGAAATTGCTTCAATTCAAAAAATAACTCCAGAGGAGGCCGACGAGGTTCTAAAGGAGTTCAACTCTCTTGTAGAAAAATCGCGTGAAGAAGGCGGCATAGACACAGCCCGCACTATTTTGTCAAAAGCGTTTGGTGAAAAAAAAGCCGACGACTTAATAGATAAAACCGTACCTAACGCAGAAGGAAAGCCTTTTGAATATCTAGAAGGAATTGACAGTGAAAGAATAAGCTTTCTTCTTCATGACGAATCTACAGCAGTGCAGGCGCTTGTTCTTTCAGAGATTGAGCCAAAAAATGCCGCGTCTGTTATTGATAAAATGGACGACTCGACTAAAAAAGATGTTATTCTTAGAATTGCAAAAATGAAGCCGGTTTCTCCTATTGTAATGCAGGAAATTGACAAGTCCTTGCATGAAAAAATGCTTGCGCAGAACACGGAAAATTCACAGAACTTGGACGGACGTGGAGCTCTTGCTCAAATTCTAAAGAAGATGAACCCTTCCGCAGAGCAGAAAATAATAAGCTCGTTAAGCGACCAGGATCCAGACTTAGGAGCGGATTTAAGAAAACGTCTTTTTACAGAAGACGATGTTGTAGGAGCCGACAACAAATATTTGCAGAATGTTCTTCGCGCAATGAGCGATGACGATATAGCGCATCTTATAGCAGACAAAAAAGATGACTTCCGTGCAAAGATTTTAACAAATGTTTCTAAGACTCGTGGCGATGTAATCTTGGAAGAAGAAAATATTTTAAAGCCAATGAAGAGGAGCGACTGTGAAAAACAAACATCGCAGTTCTTTGCAAAACTAAGAAGAGCTTGGGAAGATGGAGACTTGCGCATAGAAGGAAGAGATGACGGGGAAGAGTACGTATGAAAAAGGGCGACATAGTAAAAGGCTACAAAGTTTTAGATGTTGTGGAAATTAAGGAATGCAATTCTGTAGGATATTGGCTTAAGCATGAAAGAACAGGCCTTGAAGTATTCCATCTTTTAAATGACGATAATGAAAATCTTTTTGCATTTGCATTTAGAACACCCCCTGTGGACTCGACTGGAGCGGCGCATGTTCTTGAGCACAGCGTCTTGTGCGGCTCAAAAAACTACCCGCTTAAAGACCCGTTTGCGCGTCTTTTAAATCAGAGCGTCAACACTTATTTAAATGCCTGGACTGCTCTAGACAGAACTGTGTTCCCCGCAAGCACACAAGTTAAGGCCGACTACTACAACTTAATGTCTGTGTACGGGGACGCGGTTTTCTTCCCTCAGCTAAAGCCTGAAATTTTTTTGCAGGAAGCGCACCGTCTTGAAGTTGACGCAAAAGCAAAGCCCTCTATTCAAGGCGTTGTTTATAATGAAATGAAAGGCTCTTATTCTTCTTTTGAAGAAGTTGCAAATGACGCTGTTAAAAATTCAATTCTTGCCGGCACTTGCTATGTGAACGACTCTGGCGGCGACCCTCTTGTAATTCCGTCACTTACACTTTCAAAGCTAAAAGCTTTTCACAAAAAATATTACTGCCCCGCGAACTGCCTTTTGTTTTTGTACGGGAACATTCCAACAGAAGAGCAACTTGATTTTGTAAACAAAAGATTTCTTTCTGAATTTAAAGCTGGTGGAAAAAAAGCTTCATTGCCAAAACCTCAGCAAGTAAAAATAAAGCATTTTGTTCATTCTTACGGCCCTTCTGAAGAAAATAAATCAGAGGGAAGAAGCTCTGTTGTGTTAAGCTTTAAGACTTCAAAAAAAGACAAAACCGGCGCGCCTTCTTTTGAACGACTTATGGAAAACGCATTCATTTCAGAACTTCTTTTTGGAAGCGACAGCGCCCCAATTTCAAAAGCGCTTCTTAAAAGTGCCTTGGGTGAAGACATTGCGCCACAGACAGGCATAAATCTAGAGAAAAATGAATTTTATATTTCAGCAGGGCTCCGTGGCGTTGAAGAAAAAAATGTCCAGAAGGTAAAAGATGTTATTCTTGCGGCGCTTGCAAATTTAGTAAAAACTGGCGTTGATAAAGAAGATGTAGAGCGCACTTGCCACAGCTTTGAATTTGACAACAAGGAAGTTGTTAGGGCAAACGGCCCGTTCTCATTAATTTATTTAAGAAGATGCTTGCGAGGCTGGCTTTACGGCGGCACTCCATGGTCAAGCCTCTTGGTTGTTAGTCAGTTTGAAAAGATGAAAAGAGAAATCTCTAAAAACAATAATTACATCACTGATTTAATAAAAACACTTTTCCTTGACAACAAAGATTATTCATTGGTTGAAGTAACACCTTCGTCTTCTTGGAGCAAAAAGCGCGCAGCTTCAGAAAAGAAAATCACAGAAACACTTTTTAAAAAAGAAGGCATAAAAAAAGTTCAGTCCAGTGTGGAAAAGCTCCATAAATTTCAGCAGAAAGAGCCAACAGAAAAAGAAGAAAAATGCGTTCCACACGTAAGCATAAATGATTTAAAAATTAGGCCAAAGAAAATACTAACACAAGTGTCAAAGGTTGCTGGCATAGATTATTTTGAAAATAAAGAAAACACAAATGGAATAATCTACGCGGATGTTGCGTTCCCAGCGGATGTGCTTTCTCCTTCTGACTATCCGTACATTCCAATAATGGCAAATGTTTCAACTCTGATGGGCTGGGGCAGTGACAGTTGGGAAAAAACAACTCAACTTATTGGAAGCGTGACAGGCGGTTTTGCGGCTTATTCAAAAACAGCGCCGCTTGCAGCAGAATATTTACGTGTTAAAGAAATAAAAAATTATCAAGGGCGTGAGTGGGTCATTTTTACTTTTAAAATGCTAGAGGAGCAGGCAGAAGAAGCGTTTGCTTTAGCGTCAGGCTGCATTTCTAAAGTTGATTTTTCTAACCAGAAAAGGCTAAATGATTTAGTTAAATGCTATGCAAATGACGGGAAAGCTTCTGTAGTTGGCCTTTCTCATGTTTACGCTTACCAAAGGTCGAACCGCTTGTCTTCAAGAGGCAAGGCTATAGCAGAAATTTGGGACGGCATTTCTTCGCTTTTTACAGAAGACAAAATGTGCAAAATGAACATGAAGGACTTGGGGCAGAAATTCAACCGTATGCTTTCTGAAGTAAAAAACGGCGGCGCTGTAATTCATGTTACATCAGACAAAAAGGGCCTTGAAATTGCAGAAAAAATACTTCCTTCATTTATAAAAAACACAAATATAAAACCTCTAAAGTCAAAGCGGAAATCTTCTGACAATGAGTTCTTTGCGCTTACAGAAATACCAAATAGCTTGAACATAAAAAAAAGCACATCAAAAAATGCAAATAATGGAAAAGCAAAACTTAATGAAGTTTTCTTAATTCCAGGAACCGTTGGCTTTTCATGTGAAAGCTGCAATTCTTCTCCAAAAAATCTAAAAGATGTCGCGGCGGACATAGTGCTTACAAACGCCCTTTCAAAAACAATTTTCTGGGAAAAAGTAAGAACAGCAGGCGGCGCTTACGGAGTTTACTTCAACATGATGAACACAAAGGGTCTGTGCGACTTTTTTACATACAGGGACCCTAAGCCTTACGAGTCGCTAGAAATTTTTGCAGATACAATGGCTAAACTTAATGAGTTAAACTTAAGCCCTTCTCTTATTGAAAAAACAATAATCGGCAGCTATTCTGATGAAATACAGCCTCAGTCACCGTCCGAAAGAGGCAGCACAGGCTTTTTGTATGAGCTTACAGGACTTCTTCAAACATCTAATAGAAAGCTGATTGATTCGATTATTTCTATACAAAGCAAAGATTTAACTTTGTCTGAAAAACGTTTTGAAGATAATTTGAATGAAAATATCACAAATAAAGTGATTATTTGCAGCAAAGAGTTGCTTTCTGAAAAAATCACTAAAAATACTGGTAAAATAATCAAATTGCCTGTATAATATAGACAAGAATAAGGTTTTACCATAACAGGACAATAAATATGGACAAAAAAAAGACACAAGAATTTGCAGATATGATGAGACAGTTGGTTTCTGACGTACAGGGTGCGCCTTATCCTGGAGACGGATTTGAGCCTGAGCTATATTCCATTTGGTATGAACATGTTCAGCGTCATGCCCAGGATTGTTTTGAATTCTTAGATTCAAATTTCCCTATGGAACAAAAAGAAATTAACAACACTTTGCAGAAAATGTTTAAATAACTTAGTGTAATCTGCCGAAATTGAAGTAAGAGTAAGTCCTTATTTAGTCTTACTTCAGTTTTTTAGAAACAACATGAAAATATTGCTTCTATGAGTAAAGTGGTGGGTTATATGGTTTCAAGAAAAGTCCTACATAATAATCGTTACATGATAAAAGGGTCTCTAAAGAAAAACGGCTTTGACCGTTGGAGATTCGTTTTAAATGGATTCAGTTATTCTACTGGTGAAGAAAAAACATTCTTTATTGAAGTCTATATTATAAATCCGCAAATTTCTCCAAATGAATGTGTCCTGGGCTTTAAAAATAGATTTTCAAAAACTTCCGCTGACTTGCAATATGCGCTTGCTGGAACAAAATCAGCAGAGTCGGCTACAGAAGAGACTTTTGTTCAACCTTCTTTTGTAATGATAAAAGCTGGCAGTTACGGAGCTGGCGGCAAACAGATAAATTCATATTATCCTTCATCTCAATTTGAATTTGGAAGTAAAGAATACATTGTACGCGCTGGTGGTGAAAATAAAGACAAGTTTATTTTGACTGACAAAACAATAAGGGGAAGCGCCGCTGTTACATATTCAGACTTGAACACAATGCCGGAGCTTCTTTGCAACGCAGGCTCAATTGACTTTAACTTGCAGTATGAGATTAAAAATGGATTTGAAAATATTTATTCAAATAAAGAAACTAATTGGATTCCTTTTGGATGCTCTACTGTTTTTGCAGGAACAATAACTTTAGATGGCGAAGAGTACAAAGTTGTTCCTAAATCATCATTTGGATATATTGATAAAAACTGGGGCAAGAATTTTCAAGCTCCTTTCTTTCATTTAAGTTCTTCTGATTTATCAAGTGAAATTACAGGCCGCAAAATGACAAATTCTTGTTTTGCAGTTCAAGGCGAATTTGAAAAAAAATTATGTATTTTTGTCAAACTAGAGGACAGAACTATTGAATTTATTCCGGGCAAAGGAAAAACGTATTCTGTTACTTACGAATGTTCTGAAATGCCAAAGGAAGACAATGACATAAAGCTTCATTGGGCAGCAAGCATTAGAAATAGGGAATTTGTAATAGATTTAGATGTCTTTTGCAAAACTTCTCTTATGTTTGTGCGTGATTATGAAAGTCCAGAGGGCGGCCGCAAAGTAATGAAAATTCTGGGCAGTGGCAATGGCAGCGGTGAAATTCGCCTGTATAGAAATGTCAAAAAAAATCTAGAACTTCTTGAGCACGCAACAGCTGCAAATGTAGTTTGTGAATTTGGCGACTTCGAATATCCAGAAAAATAAAATTTGAATTCTCCTCACAACAATTGTATATTTAAATAAACAGGCGCTTTTTTATGGGATGGAATACATACAGCGCTTATGAAATTTAATTTACAAAACGAGGTGAGAAAATGAACTACGATCAATTCACATTGAAAACACAGGACGCTATTCAGGAAGCAAGTTCCCTTGCGCAGAAGAACGACCATAGCGAAATAGGGCTTGAGCATTTGCTATACGCTCTTCTAAAGCAGCAGGATGGCATTGTTCCGCCAATTGTTGAGCGCATTGGTGTGCAGACAAATGTTCTTCTTGCGGACGTGCAGGGGCTTTTGGACCAGTACCCTAAAGTAAGCGGCAACACTCAGATGAACCTTTCTTCAGAAGCGCAGAAGGTTCTTGCAAAGGCAGAAAACGAAATGTCTTCGCTAAAGGACCAGTACCTTTCTACAGAGCATATTCTTCTTGCAATGTCATCTTCAGACAGCAAGGTGGGCGACCTTCTTAGAAAACGTGGTGTTACGCGCGAGGCTGTTCTTGAAGCGTTAAAATCAGTTAGGGGCAACCAGAGCGTAGACAGCCAGGACCCGGAAAGCAAAGAGCGTGCCCTTGAAAAATATTGCATAGACTTAACCGCAAAAGCTAGGCAGGACAAAATTGACCCTGTTATTGGACGCGATGAAGAAATCAGGCGTGTAATGCAGGTGTTGTGCCGCCGTACAAAGAACAATCCAGTTCTTATTGGCGAGCCGGGCGTTGGTAAAACTGCAATTGTAGAAGGACTAGCTAGAAGAATTGCAAGCGGAGATGTGCCAGAATCTTTAAAGAACAAGCAGCTTCTTTCTTTGGACTTGGGCTCACTTGTTGCGGGCGCAAAATTCCGCGGTGAATTTGAAGAGAGGCTTAAAGGCGTAATAAATGAAGTCGCTAAATCAGAAGGAAGAATAATTCTTTTCATAGATGAGCTTCATACAATAGTTGGAGCGGGTGCCGCTGAAGGCTCAATGGACGCAAGCAACTTGTTAAAGCCAGCGTTGGCGCGTGGCGAGCTTCGTGCAATTGGTGCCACAACTTTGAACGAATACCGCAAGTATATTGAAAAGGATGCAGCGCTTGAAAGAAGGTTCCAGCAAGTTCACTGCAAGGAGCCAAGCGTTGAAGACACAATAGCAATTCTTCGTGGACTTCGTGAAAAATACGAAATACATCACGGTGTAAAAATAAACGATGAAGCGCTAGTTGCCGCCGCCACATTGAGCAACCGTTACATTACAAACAGATTCCTGCCAGACAAGGCAATTGACCTTGTTGATGAAGCCGCCAGCCGTCTTAAAATGGAAATTGAAAGCCAGCCAGTGGAGCTTGACCAGGCAGAAAGAAAAATACTTCAGCTTGCAATAGAAAAGCAGTCTCTTTCTAAGGAAGATGACGAAGCAAGCAAAGAGCGCCTTGTAAAGCTAGAGAAGGAGCTTGCGGAAGTAACTGCAAAACGCGACGCAATGAAGCTTGAATGGCAGAATGAAAAGCGTTCAATTGAAGGCAGCCGCAAAGTAAAAGAGGACTTGGAAAAAGCACGCTTTGACGAGGAAAAATTCACACGTGAAGGCAACCTGGAAAAAGCCGCTGAGTTAAAATACAGCACAATTCCAGCCCTGGAAAAGCAGCTTGCAAAAGCAACAAAGTCTGACGGCAAAAAGAAAGACGATGAAAGCGAAGAGCGCCGCAGCCTTTTAAGACAGGAAGTCACGGAAGAGGACATAGCGCGAGTTGTAAGCGTATGGACAGGCATTCCAGTTGCCAAAATGCTTACTTCAGAAAAGCAGAAGTATCTTCAGCTAGAGGAAGTTTTGCACAACAGGGTGATTGGGCAGGAAGAAGCGGTGACTGTTGTTTCAGACGCTATCCGTAGGAACAGGGCAGGCCTTAACGACCCTAACAGGCCATTGGGCAGCTTTATGTTCATTGGACCGACAGGCGTTGGCAAGACAGAGCTTGCAAAAACACTAGCTGACTTTTTGTTCAACGACGAAAAGGCGCTTACAAGAATAGATATGAGCGAGTACATGGAAAAATTCAGCGTGACTCGTTTAATAGGAGCGCCTCCGGGATACGTTGGCTATGATGAAGGCGGCCAGCTTACAGAAGCAGTGCGCAGAAGACCGTACAGTGTTGTTCTTTTTGATGAAATAGAAAAGGCCCACCCTGACGTGTTCAATGTGCTGCTTCAGGTTCTAGATGACGGACGCTTGACAGACGGACAGGGGCGTGTTGTTGACTTTAAGAACACAATCATCATTATGACAAGCAACTTAGGCTCTGACCTTATTCTAGACGCTGACACTAAAGAAAAGAATGACGCTCTAAAGGCGAACATAGATTCACTTTTAAAGAAGACTTTCCGCCCGGAATTCTTAAACAGAATTGATGAAATTGTTATGTTCAACAGGCTTAGCAAAGACAACATAAAGGGCATTGTAAAGATTCAGCTTGAAAAAGTTGCTTCCCGTCTTTCTGACAGAAGGATAAAACTTAAGTTTGACGACAAGGCAGTTGACTTTATTTCAGATGTAGGATACGACCCTTCATTTGGCGCCCGTCCTGTAAAACGTGCGATTCAAACTTATGTAGAAAATCCTCTTGCAAAGGAAATGCTTGAAGGTGATTTTGCGGACAACACTGCAATTTCTGCAACTGTTTCAAAAGATGGAAATTCGCTTGTGTTCAGTAAGAAAAAATAGAGAGTAGAGAAAATAGAGATATTGCGTTATTGTAGATAGTAACGCAAGAAAGGACATGCTTTTGCGAAAAATATTTACGATTTACTGGACATGAATTTGTAATTGTGATAAAGTTTAAACATCTTCAAAATTTTGAAGAAGGAGTAAATTTTTATGAATAAGAAATTTTTAGGAATTCTTGCAGCATTAGTAGTACTTGGCTCAACAAGCGTATTTGCTAGTGCAGCTATTGGAGCACAGGGTGGATATTCTGTAGCATCTGGTTCAGGTAACGGCAATGCAGCTATTACATTCAAACTTTCTAACGTTCCTGCTGTATTTGCAGCTGACTTCAGCATTGCAAACAACACATTGTATGGCGCTGGAATTACAGCAGACTGGTGGATGGCAAATCCTAAAGCAGGTGGAATGATTCACTACTTCTATGGACCTGGAATTGCATTCTCATTATTTGATTTTAACAATTTAGGCTTCTTCGTAGGTGGACGTTTTGTTGCTGGTTTGAACATTTTCGTTGTAAAACCACTTGAACTCTACTTGCAGGCAGCTGCTCAATTAGGATTCAGCTCTTATGCTGGAAATGCTGGATTTGCTTGGTACTTCCCAATCAACTTCGGTTTCCGCTTCTGGTTCTAATTTGAACTAAAAGAAACTGTATAAAATAAGAGGCCGCTTTCTTAATTGAAGGCGGCCTTTTTTTATGGTTTATAAATATCCTGTCATTCCGACCGAAGTGTAGGAGTCTCTTTGCATAAAAGAGATTGTTTATTTAGAATATTCAGAAAACACTTTTTCTAATAATTTTACTGTTTCTTCAAGATTTTCCTTTAACTGGTAAGGCGGATTTATAATTAACATTCCGCTTCCATACATGTGGCATTTTGTGTCGTCGCAGTTGTTTTCATAATACAATTCGTCTGGATTTTTAACAGCCAATTCTGCCCTAAAGCAAGTTGTAGGGTTTACGCCAAGCTTTGCGTCGTCTTCCAAAGATGTGAGCATTTGCGCGAGCAGGTTTTTCTTTTTTGTAAGAAGAGGGTACCACAAGGCGATTACAGCAGTGTTCCACTTTTTATGAACAAGCTTCAATGCGTCTGTTACATTCTTGTAGTCGCTTTCTTCTTCATAGCTTGGGTCTGTTAAAACAAGGCCTCTTTTTATAAGTGGCGGTGTAAGGGCTGAAAGCTCTTTGTAGGAATCGTCTTCTAAAATCTTTAAGCTTGCTGTTGAAAATTTCTCTTTAAAAGAATCTGCGCTGTCATTTGAGTTTTCATTTTTTGACAAAGTAAAAAGCGGCAGCTTCATGTTAACAAGAAGGCTTTCAATTTCCGCTGGATGTTTTTCCACTAAGAAAAGCTTATCGTTTTCACGCATTAAAAGCCTCTCTATTTCTGGGCTTCCTGCGTACATGTTCTGCATAAGGTACGGCTCTTCAAGTTCTAGAAATCTTTTTACAGACTGTGGAATAGAAGTGTCTGTTGCATTGTTTTTACATAAGGCAAAAAGTTTTTTTATTCCACTTTCAGCTTCACCTGTTTTCAGAGAGCGTTCGTCGTCCAAATGGTAGCGGCCGGCCCCTGCATGAGAATCTATTAAAGTGAATGGCTTTTCTTTTTTGCAAAGTGAATCGCAAATAAGCGCGAGTGTTATATGCTTTAAAATATCCGCGTAGTTTCCCGCATGAAATTCGTGTTGATAGCTGAACAAAATAAGTACCTCATTTATATGTTGTTTATCATTGCTTGGAACAAAGTGTTGTTGTAAATCTTGATGAGATTCCTCCACTTTTGTCGGAATGACAATTTTCTTACTTCAAATTATCAATTTCCTTAAGCCAAATGTTCGCGCTTGCGTCGCTTGGCATTCTCCAGTCGCCTCTTGGTGAAAGGTTTACTGTTCCAACTTTTGCTCCGTCCGGCATGCAGCTTCTTTTAAACTGCTGGCTGAAGAATCTTTTGTAGAACGCCTTCAGCCATTTTAGAATTACTTCTTTTGTGTAAGTGTTTTCTATATTTGCCTGTGCGCTCTCTTTGTTTTTTAAGAACGCTTCCTGTGCAAGAAAGAAAATCTTTGAAGGGCTGAATCCCCAGCGAAGCAGGTAGTACAGGAAAAAGTCGTGAAGCTCGTAAGGACCTACAAGCTCCTCTGTCTTCTGGCTGATGTTTTTACCGCTTGGTGGAAGAAGCTCAGGGCTTACAGGTGTAGCTAAAATATCACGAAGCGCTTTTGAAAGTTCAGCATTTGTTTTTTCTGCGTCATCAGCAAACCAGCTGACAAGATACTTAACAAGTGTTTTAGGAATTGAAGAATTCACTCCGTACATTGACATGTGGTCGCCGTTGTAAGTGCACCAGCCCAAAGCAAGCTCGCTCAAGTCGCCTGTGCCTATTACAATGCCGTTTGTCTTGTTAGCAAGGTCCATTAACACTTGAGTTCGTTCACGTGCCTGGCAGTTTTCATAAGTTACATCGTGCGTGTTTTCATCTTGTTTAATATCCGCAAAGTGCTGCCTTACTGATTTTTCAATGTTGATTTCTGTAAGTGCTGCCCCTGTTTCTTTTGCCAAAGTGCAGGCGTTGTTGTAAGTCCTGTCTGTTGTTCCAAAGCATGGCATAGTAACAGCTTGTATTCCTTTTAAGCTAATGCCGCATTTGTTAAAGGCGCGAACTGTTACAAGAAGCGCAAGTGTTGAATCCAATCCTCCGCTCAGTCCAATTACAGCGCTCTTTGCGTGTATGTGGCGCAATCTTTTTGCAAGCCCTTCTGACTGCAGCTCAATTACTTCACGGCATCTTGCTTCCCGTGCAGTTGACTCTTCTGGCACGAACGGATGCTTTTCTATTTTTCTGCAAAGTGAAAATTCTTTTTGAGAAGTGTTTTCTTGAGGTGTAAAGCCAGTTGTGTGAATTTCTTTTTCAGACAAGTCAATGTAGATTGTATTAGTTGATTTGTTTGAAGCGCCATTTGCACAGCTTGCTTTATAAGACGAAGCGCAAAGCGCAAATGTGTTTGAATGAAGCCTTTCATGCTGAAGTCTTTCCAAGTCAATGTCGGCGTATAAAATGTCTTCTGTAAAAAGCTTTGACTCTGCCAAGACCGTTCCGTTTTCTGCAATTATGTTGTGGCCTGCAAAAACTATGTCTGTAGTGGACTCTCCATGCCCGCTGTCACTGTACAAATAAGCTCCCGCAATACGAGCGGACTGCGACTGCACAAGAAGTTTTCTGTAAGAAGATTTGCCAATTATTTCATTGCTTGCGCTTAGGTTTGCAATAACTGTCGCGCCTTGCAAAGCATGTTCTGTTGAAGGGGGAAGAGGAACCCACATGTCTTCGCAGATTTCAACCGCCATCATAAAAAGAGAATTTGCTTTGTCTTGAATAATTATGTTTGTTCCAAAAGGAATGTTCTGCAAGTTTTCACTGATGTTAATGTTTGAAGAAAAATTTTCTTTGCTTGAAGCGAACCATCTTTTTTCATAAAATTCGCTGTAGTTTGGAATATATGTCTTTGGAACAACGGCCAAAAGCTTTCCTCTAAAAATAAGGGCCGCTGTGTTGTAAAGAGCGTCATCCACACGCAATGGAACTCCAACTAAAATTAGGGGAAGAATGTTTTTGCTCTCGTCAACTATTTTTTCTAAATATGAAACCGCTGAATCTAAAAGGGTTGTTTGTTCAAACAAATCCGCGCAAGTGTAGCCCGTAATAGAAAGCTCTGGAAAAACAACAACATCAGCGCCGTTTTCTGAGGCTGCCTTTGCGTTTTTTATAATTTCATTTGTATTATATTCGCAGTTTGCAACTTCAACAGAAGGTGTCGCGCACGCTGCACGTAAAAAATTATACTTCATGCCGTTAGTATAACGTAGTGAAAGGAAAAAGTAAAATCATCATTGTTATAAAAGTGGATCCTTGCTATGTTGCAATGCAAATCATTGCTTAATTAAAAAATAACTGGTATTATCAATATTATTAAAAATTCAATTTAGTTTGAGGATAATTTTATGAACGAAGCATTGGAAACTTTAAAGGAACGCGGATTTTTTGCACAGTGTACTGACGTAGAAAGCCTTTCTAAAAAAATGGATGAAGGTCCAATAACATTTTATGTAGGCTGCGACCCAACAGGCCCAAGCCTTCACATTGGACACATGGTTCCGTTCTTTGCATTACGCCATTTAAGGGAATACGGCCACCACGGCATTGCGCTTATTGGTGGAGGAACAGCTAGAATTGGCGACCCAAGCGGCAAGACAGAAATGCGCAAGATGATTTCTTACGAGCAGATAGACGACAATGTTAAACACATAGAGGCGCAGTTAAATAAGTTCATTGGCTTTGACAACAAGACAGCCTTTTCAGACAACAACAAAAACTGGCTTGCTGACTTGAACTACATAGACTTCTTGCGCGACATTGGCTCATGCTTCAGCGTAAACAAAATGCTAACATTTGAAGCATACAAGCAGCGTCTAGAGCGCGGGCTTTCCTTCATAGAATTCAACTATCAGCTACTTCAGGCTTACGACTTCTACATGCTTCACCAAAGGCACGGCTGTGTTCTTCAGATTGGCGGCGACGACCAGTGGGGCAACATAACAGCGGGCGTAGACTTAATCAGAAGAAAATGCGGCGGCACAACAGAGCTTAATAAAGAGCATGAAGTGTGGGGCTTGACATTCCCTCTAATCACACGCGCAGACGGCAAGAAGATGGGCAAAACAGAAAAAGGCGCAATCTTCCTAGATCCAGCGTTAACAAGCGTGTTTGACTTCTTCCAGTACTGGCGCAATGTAGCAGATGCTGATGTAAGAAAATTCTTCCTGCTGTTTACATTCCTTCCAGTTAGTGAAATTGACACAATTTGCAAAGGCAATATCAACGACGCAAAAGAAAGGCTTGCATACGAAGTTACACAGATTATCCACGGCAAAGAGGAAGCTGACAAGGCGTTAAGCGGTGCAAAGGCTGCGTTTAGCGGTGAAGGCGACAAGAGCCACATGCCAACAGTTGAGCTTTCAAAATCACTTTTTGAAAATGGAATTGCAGTAACAGACTTGTACTTTGAAGCAAAGCTATGCGCTACAAAAAGCGATGCCCGCCGTTTAATTCAGCAGGGCGGCGCTGTTGTAAATGAAAAGCCAGTTTCAGATGTAAAGGATGTTATAAAGCTTTCAGATGCCGACACAGATGGCGAATTTGTTGTTCGCGCAGGCAAAAAGAAATTTGTTCGTGTAACATTAAAGTAAGAGGGTCATTGCGAGGAGCAAAGTAGAGTTCACCATGAAAAATTAGCGGTGTTCACCGAGCTTGTCGAAGTGATTTGCTTGTAGAATCGGAACGACAGATTACGATAGCCAAATAAAAAAGCCTGCTGCTCTAAAAAACAACAGGCTTTTTTTATAAGCATAATTTTATCTTCCAAACAATCCCAAGAACCAAT
>Ga0172378_10003486_pt1 | contig 14774 bp, 14 predicted proteins | sample GrowelOW332metaG_FD_119755 | JGI IMG/M metagenome (GOLD analysis project Ga0172378, IMG submission 119755) | Groundwater microbial communities from an aquifer near a municipal landfill in Southern Ontario, Canada - Pumphouse #3_1 metaG | ecosystem: Environmental > Aquatic > Deep subsurface >... | reverse complement strand
TTTTTGTAAAATTATTTTGATGTGTTTGCAAAAGTAAAATCTGTTGTAAAAAAGTCAGGGCTTACCGCGCACATGTTAAGGCGCACTTCCCAATGAAGATGCGGTCCTGTGGCAAGACCTGTCGCGCCGCTTAATCCAAGACGGTCGCCTGTTTTTACCATGTCTCCTGCTTTTACATTTAGCTCGCTCATGTGGTAGTAAAGGGTGTAAAGGCCCGGCAAGTGCTCGACTACAACGCTCCAGCCTGTTGACACTCTGTTTTCTGCAAGAACAACTTTACCGTTGCCGCAAGATGTTACAGAAGTGCCTGTTGGAATGCCAAAGTCAATTCCATAGTGAAGGCTTGTTGAAGATTTGCCGTTAGTATAGGCGTAAACTCTTCTGTCTGCAAAAAAAGATGTTCTTCTTGTTGAAGTAGTAGGCGGCGTGAATTTTCCAGTCTGATAAATTGCGTTGTCATCTATTTTTTCAAGTATTGAATTTAATCTTTCAATTTGCTTCATGCGCTCTGGGCTTGTGTCTGTCTTTATGTCTGTGTTCTTTTCATCAAGCTCTATTGTTTCGCTTATAAATTCTTTACTTGTAAGTGAAAAAGGAAGGTCGAACTGCATGTTTTTTCCACCGTCAAATGAATAGATTACAGTGAGATGGTAATTGCCCTCAGTCCACCAAGATGAAAGTGGAATGCCTGTTAAGTAAACAAGCTTTGAATGAGATGATGAGTCTGGAAGATTGTAAAATTCTGATGATGAAATTTTTTTGTCATCAAGATAAAGTTCCGCTGAAGATGAAATAGAGTCAGCTGACTTCTTAGTCTTCTTTGAAATATCAGTGAACGACATTCTAATAAACACCGCGTCTCCAGGCGAGGCTGTGTCGTTGTATGAAAGGTTTATGTTGTAGTTCTCGCCGTTGAACACCGCGTCTTTTGCAAAAAGAAATTCCGCGCTGCATAAAAGCAACGCTGCTATTGCTGTTAAAATTTTAACTGATAATTTCATTTATTGTCCCCTTGATTTTCACTTTTACGAATGTCTGTAAGAATAAGCTGCGGTGTTTCCATGCCGTTGAATGTATTTCTTTCTATGTGATAAAGAATATCTACTTTGTCGCCCTTTTCAAAATCCCTGTGAAGCCGCTCTCCTTCATTCCAAAAGAGCGCCGGCCATTTGTACTTGCCGCATCCAAGTGTGAGCTTCAAGTGCTGCTTTTCACCTTTGCCCATTACAATTGCGTCAACAATAGGAAGCCTTTCCGACATAAAAATAAGCTCTGGGTTTTCTTCTCCAAAAGGCTCGAACCTGTCAGAAACATCAAGCAGCTTTGGAGTAAGATATGACTCTGGAATCTCTGCGTCCAAGTCAATTACATCGTCGTTTGTTTCTGAAAGATTTATTATAGAAGAAAGCTCTTTTACTCTTCTTTCAAATTCAGAAAGCTTGTCGCGGGTAAAGCTAAAGCCCGCCGCAAAATTATGCCCGCCGTGGTTTATGAACAAGTCTGCAAGCTGGTCTAGAAAAACTGTTATGTCGTAGCCCCTGCAGCTTCTCATTGAGCCAACAGCTATGTTGTTGTCAACAAATGTAACTGCAATTGCCGGAACTTTGTATGCAGAAACAAGCCTTCCCGCCAATATTCCGCTTACACCTCTGTTTATTCGCTCGTCAATTACAACGCAAAGCTTGTTGTTGTGAAGTGGAATGGAAGTCTCCGCCTGAACCGCCGCGTAGTTCCATGCGTCAACCGAAAGCTTTTTTCTTTCAACATTCAGCGCGATTATTTTTTGAGCCATTGTCTCTCTAAAAGCAGGGTCTTTGGAAATAAACAAGTCAGCCGCGTATTCAGCGTGTCCTAGTCTTCCTGCCGCATTTAAGTTTGAAACAACGTCCCAGCTTAATGTTGTGGAATTTATTCTTTTTCCTAGCAAGTTAAGAGAAGACATAAGCTCTAAAAGTCCGGGCCTTATTCTGCCTGCGTTCATTGAGGCAATGCCTTTTCTTACAAAGATTCTGTTTTCATCTTTTAAAGGCATTATGTCCGCAAGTGCCGCAAGCGCTACAAGCTGCAAGTCTTTTTCTTCTGCCGCCGCAATTTCTGGAAAAGTTGATTTTAGTTTTTGCTGAGCATAAGTTACAAAAATATTATAGAAGCCGCCAATTTCTGTAGCAGGGTGGTCCCCGTACTTTGCAATCTTAGACATGTCTTTTATTCGTAAAAGCGAAAGCCCTGAAACTTGAGGAATTACTTTTGCAACTTCAGGGCGTATGTCCATAAGGTTGAATTCAACTCCGCTGCCAAACGCATCCTTTAAAAGCTTTGTTGTTACTTCTTTGTCCCAGACAAATATCTGCTGTCCGCTTAAATATTCAGGAAGCCTTGTCTGCATTATGCCAATAGTTCCCGACACAATTGTTTCTGACATTTTGCTTGTAGGAACTAAATTTTTTAATTTAACACAATCAATAGTGTAAGCTTCGTTTATTGGAGTTACATTTAAAAGGCAAATCTCCTGCTTGTAAAAATCGCTCTGGCTAAAACGTAGGGCCTGCACTAATTTGTAAACTACAGCGCAACCAGAAATATCTTTGAAAGGGTAGCCTGAATCTTCACATTTTGCGTCTACTATAATAGCAGGTGACGGCAAGTCTTCTGGCGGATTATGGTGGTCAACTACGATCACATCAAGCCCAAGTTCCGCCGCATGTGCAATCTCAACATTGTTTGAAATGCCGCAGTCAACAGTTATAATCAACGAGCCGTAGTCTTTTGCAAATTCATCAACCGCTTGAATAGAAAGACCGTAAGCGTCATCTCCAGAAGGAAGGCGGTACTGTGTGTCTATTCCCATTGAAGTGAGGCAGTCGTACAAAACTGTAGTCGCGCTAACTCCGTCAACGTCCCTGTCGCCGTAAATCAAGACTTTTGCTTTGTCATCTTTTGCGTCAAGAATTCTATCAACAGCGTCTTCCATTGTGTTGAATGAAAAAGGGCTGTGCTGAAAACGAAGGTCGTCTTCCATTAAATATAGAATTGATTTTCCGTCAACAATATTGCGCCTTGACATTATGCTTGCGGTAAGGGAGTCAACTCCGTATTTTTTTACAAGCTCTTCAATTTCACTTTTTGAGATTTGTTTTTTATTCCAAGTAGACACTATTTTATTTCCTTATATATAAGAGGTGTTTTTTTAATTTTTTCAGACTGATATTCTAATGCTTTTTCCAAGCTTGCAGAACCTGTCATTAAAGATACTGCGTCTTTTGCGTAAACGTCCATTATTTTCTCGCCTTTCTTAACAAAGTCATCCTGCCTGTGCGCAAAGATAATTCCCGCGTCTGGTGAAACAATGTCTGTAGTCTTGTTTCTTCCAACGCCCAGGTTAATGCAAGCAATTCCAGTTTTATATGCGTCGATTAAAATGTAGCCGTCCTGCTTAGCTTTTATTTCCATGTGGAATTTAGAGCGCCTTTTGTTCTGCCCTGCTAAAAGTTTTTCCGGGTCGCCGCCCTGGTCCTTTACATTTTCCAAGAAAGTCTTTAGCGCCTTTCCGGAGCTTACCGCTTCCTTGCAAAGCTTTATTCCTTCTTCAAAATTGGCAGACTTTTTTCCAAGAACAAGCATGTGGCTTCCAAGATTGTATGTTAATTCCATAACATCTTCCGGCCCCTTGCCTTGCAGACATTCAAGCGTTTCTTCTATTTCCAAATAGTTGCCTGTTTTGTAGCCAAGGGGAGTGTCCATTCTTGTAATTAAAGCAACAGCCTGTTTGCCCATAGCCTGCGCTGTTTTTACTAAGAAGGTCGCTAGGTTTTCCGCATCTTCTGGTGACTTCATAAAAGCGCCGCTTCCGCACTTTACATCGAACACCAAGGCATCGCTTCCTTCCGCAACTTTTTTAGAAAGAATGCTGCTTGTAATTAAAGGAATGCTTTCTACAGTGCCGGTAACATCGCGCAACGCGTACATAAGACGGTCGGCTGGAACAATTTCCTTTGTCTGGCCTGTCATAGCGTAGCCTGTTTTTGCAATAAGCTTTCTGAACTCGTCTGGAGTAAGGCCCACGTGGTAGCCTTCAATAGCTTCAAGCTTGTCAAGGGTGCCGCCAGTGTGGCCCAAGCCGCGCCCGCTCATCATTGGTATTTGCACACCGCAGCTTGCAACTATTGGAGCAAGTGGCAGACTGATTTTATCTCCAACGCCGCCTGTTGAATGCTTGTCTACAAAAGGACCGTGAAGCCCCATATCTTCGTACTGTTTTCCGTGAAGCTCAATAACGTCGCCTGAGTGCAGCATTGAATTTGTAAGTGCGCCTGTCTCTTCAAAAGTCATGCCGTTAAAATAAATAGCCATTAGAAGAGCAGACATTTGATAGTCTGGAATAGTGCCGTCAACATATCCTTTTACAATAAAATCTATTTCTTCTTTTGTAAGCTGCTGCCCCTTGATTTTGCCAGTGCCACGTTTTTTTATAATAATGTCCGCTGCCCTCATATTTCCTCCCGTTGATATATGAACTCATTGATTTTTTAATACTATCTTCTATTTTACACCAAAAAAGCGGAAGTTGCTATAAAGAAAAATAATCTATAAAATACCGAACCCGCTTTCCAAGGACTTTAGCTTGCTTCCACACGCGTTTTCAATCAGCATAAAGACAAGCGACTTCATTTGGTAAACAGAAGTGCTTTTTATAACAAGAGCCCGCACTTTTCCAGGCGACAGTTCGTTTATTGCCGCAAGATACAAAAGCGCATCTTCGTTTAAAGCAAGGCCTCTGTTTTGATTTTGAGCTTCGTTGTTTGAGTAAGGCAAACAGTCCGAGCACACAAAGCCGTTCATAGATGGAATATAGACTGCATCATTTTTATCATTTTGAATTTGAGTATGATTTTCGTTTACAGAATTGCCGCTTTGTTCAGAAAAACTTTTGCTAATCAAAGACCTGCCGCACTGTACGCAAGAATGTACATCTGGCTGCACTCCCAAAAGCGCTAAGTACCGCCAAAGAAACCTTATTGTTCCAAGCCTTGCGTTGTTTTCGTCACAGGCATCAAGCCCGTCTAAGTACGCGGAAAATAATTTAAACGATGTCTTGTCGTCTCCAGCGCATTTTGTCTTTAAAATAATTTCCGCCGCTAAGTTAGAGGCCCACATTTTGTAAAGGCTTGTTCTAAAAGTAGGGTGGCAGCTCTTAACGTCAAAGTCAGAAATTTTTCTTGTGTGCCGAACTTCATCAGTATAAAGGTAAATTTTTCCAAAGTTGAATGTCTGCACAAAGGCGCGCATTTTGCTTTTTGCCCCTCCGTAGAGTGTGGCGTAGAAAATGCCAAGCTCCGGTGAAAAGGCGCACACGTTTCTGTTGGATTCGCCCTGTTCTTTTATAGTGAGAATTATTGCGTCTGTGGAAGTGTTTCTGTCTGACATTTGTGGTTTAGTATAACTAGAGGTGTGGCAAAAGTCTATTGAATGGACTCTATATTATTTATGATTTTTATCATTTCAGAAGGTGTGACAACAAACGTTTTTTTTTGGAAAATGTTTTATATTTCCTGTAATTAAATGTGCATCTTCATTAGTTTTGGAAAGCGTTACTTCATAAAAAACAGTATCTTTAGGATCTGGAAAATTTTCAGTAGAAAAAGTTTTTTCTGTCATAATTCCAACGTTAAAGATTGTTGTTAACAATTGATCAATCTGTTCTGCTGGAAATTTGAATTTTTTACGATTTAATACATCTTTATATTCAGCAAGAATTTCGTCATTTATTAAAGGAATTATTGTACCATCGAAAAGTTTTTCTAAAACAACAACCGTAGCAGAATCTATTTTTTTAGAAATCAAAGAGGATACTAAAACGTTTGTATCGATGACGGCCAAATATTTCTTCATTTATTTTTCTGTTTTATCTCGAACTTGTGAAATCTCTGAATTTATATCATCAAGAGACATGTTTCCAAGATTATTTTCCATCGCTGATTTACGAAGTTCATAAAAGGCATTTCGCCCTTTTTCAAGAGTTTCTTCTGAATCTGTTGCACTTTTGATTTCAAATGGAATTTTTCTGCTTCTCACAACGGCTCTTGCAAAGACATTAAATGCTGTTGTTGTTGTCATTCCAAATTCTTCACAAAGAGAATCAAATTGTTGCTTAAGGTTTTTATCCATACGAACACTAAATGTTGCTTGTGACATAGAATCCTCCTATAAATATAATTTATAACAAATTAGGTGATAAATCAAGTAAAAACGAACCTGTTAGGTGTGAATGTAAACACTTTACAGCACGTCAGTTTCTTTCTTAGTCCCCGCGTACATGGCAGAAGCATGCTTAAGCTCTTTATGTGTAACCATGGAAGCAACCCTGTCAAACGTCTTCTGCACCAAGAGCGATTCTTCCTTGCTAAGTGCCGCCCTTGTAAGAATGCCGTTCCAAAGCTCTTCGTTCTTTTCCTTGCCACGGTATGAAAAAAATCCAACTTGCTCCAAGTCCTCAAGAATGTTTTGAACAACAGTCTTTACTTCGTCGCGAGAAATGCTTTCCCTGCCGTTTGTTTTTACAACAGAAGAAGCTCTAAAAAGCTCGTAGCAAATAATTTGAACAGCGTGGCTCAAGTTAAAGGAGCCGAACTCTGCGCTTGAAGGAATTGTCACTCCAAAGTCACATGACTCAATTTCATCGTCGCTTAACCCAGACTGCTCGTTTCCAAAAATAATTGCGGCCTTTGCGTTTTTGCCAGAAGAGTCTGTTGTGTTGTCTGCAATTTTAACAAGCTCTTCCGGCAAAAGAAGTGTGCCTTTTCTTTTTTTCCCCTGCCTACGAGTTGTGCCTGCTGCAAATGAACAGTCGCTTGTGGCTTCGGCAATTGTGTTGTAAAAAGCAGCGCTGTCAAAAATAGATGAGGCGTGTATTGCAAGACGGTAGACTGCCTCTATGTCAATGTCCTCTTTTTTAGTCCCGATTATTCTTAAACTATGTATTCCGCAGTTTGCCATAGCGCGTCAAGCAGACCCAATGTTGCGGCTTTCCCCAGGCCTGTCTAAAATAATTACAATGTTGTCTAAATTCATAAACAGCATTGTAATGAAAACGCGTGGTGTTTGTTAAGACTATAGACAAAGTATTGCAATAAATGATAATATATTATGTTTAGAGGTATTATAATGATATTTCCTTTGGAAGAATTAGTAAAATTTAATGGCAATGTTTATGAAATTACAGTTGCGGCCAGCCGTCGTGCTTATCAGCTTGCAATGGTAAAGGATCCTGTTGTGGAAGAAAATGATGGAAAGGTTGTAAGTGTTGCAGCCCGTCAGCTCTTTACAAATCAGGTTCAGTATCGTATAGAACAGCAATAATAAAATCTATGCTGGAAAATAGAATTCCGGTAATAATTATTTTTGCACCAACTGCGTGCGGTAAGACTGCAATGGCCCGAAATGTTTTCGGATCAGGCAGTCTTTCTGTTTTTAAAGAAAAGGGTGAAGTAGTAAGCGCTGACAGCCAGGCAGTCTATATTGGCATGGACATTGGAACTGCAAAGCCTTCGTCTGATGAATGTAAAATTATTCCCCATCACTTAATAAATTTAGCAACTCCAGAAAAGCAGTTTGGACTTGGCGAATGGATGGATTTTGCTGACCGTTCGTGCCGTGAAATTTGGTCAAGGAAAAAAATTCCTATTGTTGTTGGCGGAACAGGCTTCTACTTAAAGAACTTTATTCTAGGAATGACACACGCCCCAGAAAGCAATCCTGAAATTAGAAATCAAATAAAATCTCACTTGGCGGAAGCTGGAAAAGAAAAGCTTTATGCAGAGCTTCAACTTGTTGATTCCGCAAGCGCTACTAAAATAAACAGAAATGACGAATACAGAATATGCCGCGCGCTTGAAGTTTACTACACATCAGGCAAGCCTTTGAGCTTTTATGAAATGCCAAAACTTCCACGTGCACAATATGATTTTTGCACAATAATTCTAACAAGGCAAAAGGAAGAGCTTTATAAAAGAATTGACGAGCGTGTTGAAATTATGTTCAATTCAGGCCTTGAAAAAGAAGTGCAGAGCCTTATTTCAAAAGGTTATACAAAAGAGTCTCCCGGCATGAAGGCAATTGGCTACAGTGAGTTTTTTAATTCAAGCCTATCTTCTATAGAAGAAATCAAAGCGCAGATAAAATTAGACAGCCATCATTATGCAAAAAAGCAGTACACTTACATGCGTGGAATTCCCGGAGCCGTGACAATTCCCGCAGAAGATGAAAATCTTTTTGTAAAAACAATCACTCCGTTTTGTGAAAAATACTTATAAAGGAAGACTCTAAAAACTTCAGCTTTTAGAGATGACCTAAATTGACTTTTTTATCAAATAAAAATATATAAAAGTTTTTTTTTATTTCTATTGACGAAAGATGTAAAAATAACGATAATATAATTAGTTTTTTACTAAGGAGTACAATCGTGCCTTGTGGAAAGAAAAGAAAGCGCGCAAAGATAGCGACACATAAGCGAAAGAAGAAGCTTAGACGGAATCGGCATAAGGCTAAGTAGCAGTTGCATAAACTGCGCTTGGTATTTTGCCAAAGAAGACCGCGGTTTATGATTAACACTGCGGTCTTTTTTTTCGTGTGTTCTACGCACCGAAATGAGCGGCCGGGTCAATTCCCGGCTTTTTGTTTTTAAAATAATATGAGAGCCTTTAAAAACTTCAGAATTTTGAGGCAACTTTAAAAATGCGATGTTCTAAATCGCGCTATTATAGCGAATTATAACTCGTGGGCATCTCTGAAAAATCGCTGAAAGTGAGTTTTTAGAGATGCAATATCAATTTAAAAATAACATTGTATTTACATAAAAGAAGTACTAAAATATTACACAAGCTAAATAAAAAATAGGGAGCATACTTTGCTGCTTCAAAATATAAAATCACCAGAAGACCTCAAAAAGCTGCCGGAAGAAAAGCTTCCAGTTTTGGCAAATGAAATTCGTCATAAAATAATTGAAGTTGTTGGAAAGAATGGTGGCCACCTTGCAAGCAACCTAGGCGCAGTGGAGCTTACAATCGCACTTCACAGAGTGTTTGACAGTCCAAATGATGCTATTGTGTGGGACGTAAGCCATCAGTGCTATACGCATAAGCTTTTAACAGGCAGGTATTCTTCATTTGATACAATACGAACAAAAGGCGGCTTGTCTGGATTTACAAGAATCTCAGAAAGTGCAAGCGATTATTTTGACGCAGGACATGCTTCTTCTTCCATCTCTTCTGCTCTTGGACTTTTAACAGCGTGGAAGTTAGAGGGGCGTAACGACAAAGTTGTAGCTGTTATTGGAGATGGTGCGTTGACAGGCGGCATGGCTTTTGAAGCGTTGAACCATGCTGGTCAGATTTCAAAAAATCTAATTGTTGTTTTGAATGACAACCAAATGTCAATTAGCAAGAACACAGGCTCAATTTCACGCTATCTTTCTAGGCTTACAATGACTTCGACTTACCAGAAGTTCCGTTACAAATGCGACAAATTAATTGATGACATTCCTTACATGAGCCGTCACTTGGGAAAATTTATATTTCGCTTTAAAAGAGGCTTAAAGGGGCTTTTCCTTACAAACAATCTTTTTGTAGACTTAGGTTTTGAATATGTAGGTCCTCTAAATGGACACGACATAGAACAGATGGAAATGATTTTTCGTAGGGCAAAAAGAATTCCACGACCGGTTGTAATTCATGTTGTTACAAAAAAAGGCAAGGGCTACAGTCCTGCAGAAAATGATCCGGCGGCTTTCCATGGAGTAGGTCCTTTTAACATTAGCGACGGCATTGTGGAAAAATACGACACGTTAAGTTTTACAGAAGCGTTCTCAAATGCAATTATGAGCATCGCTATAAAAAATACAAAAATTGCGGCAATTACAGCGGCTATGGCAAAGGGCACTGGACTAAGTACTTTTGCACGGCACTACCCAAATCGTTTTTTTGATGTTGGAATTGCAGAAGAGCATGCTGTTACTTTTGCAGGGGGACTTGCGGCAGGCGGCATGGTTCCAGTAGTTGCAATTTATTCAACTTTCATTCAGCGTTCAATTGACCAAATTATAGAAGACGTTTGCCTTCAAAAACGGCATGTTGTTATGGTGTTCGACAGGGCGGGCGCTGTTCCAAACGACGGCGAAACTCACCAGGGAATATTTGACATTTCATTGCTTCGTCCTGTTCCAAATCTTACAATGATGACAGTTGTAAGCGCGGAAGATTTGCGGCTTTGCTTGGAATGGGCGGTGAATGACGCAGATGGCCCCGTTTCAATAAGGTGGCCAAAATCCTCTTGTCCTTCAGAAATAGAAAACTTCTCTAAGCCAGTTCAGCTTGGAAGAGGCCTTCTTTTACGAAGTGAAGATTACGCTTCTGCAATTACAGCTCGTCTTTATGATGAAATTGATTCACAGTCAAAAGAAAAGAATAATCTAAATAAGAAAAAAATAGCAGTAAGAAAGAACAAGTCAAAAAAAGATTTGCTTATTGTTTGCACTGGCGGCATGTACAGCGAAGTTCTAACAGCGTCCCGTTCACTGCTGCTTGCGGGATTTATAACAGACATTTATTCCCTAAGATTTGTAAAGCCATTTGACGAGAGCTACTTTATTTCAATTGCTGAACAGTACACGAACATTATATTTGTAGAAGATGGAGTTGAGACAGGCGGCGTTTCACAATACCTTTCAGAAGTTTTAACTCAAAACAAAATGACAAAGAATATCAAGAAAAAGATTCTTGCGTTCCCAGAAAAATTCCTGCCTAATGGAACAAGAGCGCAGATTTTGGAAGAGGCGGGCCTTTCAACAGAAAAAATTTCATTAGAAGCGTTGGACTTGGTAAAGCCAGAAAATAAAGAAGAAGTAAAAAGATGATAAAATTAAAATTATCAGACAGGACAATTTCTACAGATTTAAAATCATTCATCATGGGCATTGTGAACTGCACACCAGACAGCTTCTATTCAAAAAGCCGTGGCGGAACAGATCAAGCGCTCCGTCTTATAGAAGAGGGCGCTGATATTCTAGACATAGGCGGCGAGTCAACAAGACCAGGCTCTTCTTACGTTGACGCTGATGAAGAAATAAAAAGAGTTGTCCCTGTAATTGAAGAAATAAGAAAGAAAAGCTCAATCCCAATTTCAGTTGACACAAGAAAAAAAAGTGTAATGGAAGCGGCATACAATGCAGGCGCAGATATTGTCAACGACATTTCCGCTTTGGAAGATGACGCGCTTATGGCCCAGTTTGCCTCTGAAAAAAAACTGCCTGTTATACTAATGCACAAACGTGGAATACCTGTTATAATGCAAAAAAATACTTCATATAAAGATGTATTTGATGAAGTAAACAGCTATCTTTTAAGCCGTGTTGAATATGCAAAGGCAGCAGGCGTTTTAGAAGACAAGATTATTCTTGATCCAGGAATTGGCTTTGGAAAAAATCTTGAAGCTAACAAAGTTCTTATTAACCGTTGCGGTGAGCTTTGCGGCGGAAAGTACAAAGTGCTTATGGCGCTTTCAAGAAAAACTTGCATTGGTGAAATGACAGGGCGAGAAGTTGAAGAAAGGCTTTTTGGAACAGTTGCCGCAAATCTTGTTGCAATTCAAAAAGGCGCTGTAATTGTAAGGGTTCATGATGTTGCACCTTGCCGTGATATGGTAAAAGTTTTAACTGAATTGGAAAAATAGAAAGCTTTTTGTAAAAGAGGGGAAAATGAATACTTTAGATAAGTTATATAAAATATATGATTACATACGTCCTGTCTTGGACATAGGAATATTGTCTTTTCTATTTTATAAAGCATATGAATTGATAATGAAAACAAACGCTTTGCAAATAGTCAAAGCTGCAATTATTGTTGCTCTGTCTTATGCGCTTGCTTTTCTTTTACATCTAGAAACACTTCTATGGATTTTACAAACATTGGCACCTGGACTTCTTGTTTGTTTTGCAATTGTTTTCCAACCAGAATTAAGAAAAATATTTTTAAAGTTGGGGCAGGGGGACTGGTTTGCGCTTGGCAGCCGTTCAAAACATACTTATGTTGATTCTGTTTTAATAGCAGCAGAAACTCTTTCTAAGCAAAGGCGTGGAATGTTGACAGTTTTTCTAAGGCATACAAAACTAGACGACATAATAAACACAGGCACAAAATTAAATGCAGATTTATCATCAGGTCTTTTAATTACAATATTTGGGCATGACACTCCTTTGCATGATGGTGCTTGTATAGTACAAGGTGGAAAACTTGTAGCGGCAGGATGCTTTCTTCCATTAAGCGAGCAGTACGACATAAAAAAAACATTCGGAACACGGCATAGGGCAGCTTTGGGCTTAAGTGAAGTAAGTGATGCTGTTGTTCTTGTTGTAAGTGAAGAGACAGGAGCTATAAGTTTAGCTTATGATTCAAAACTTCATTACGATTTGACAATGGATGAGCTTACTCATATTTTGGAAAGTCAGCTTAACATAACTTCTAATGAGCAAAAAATTGAGGATACAATAGATGAACATAAAACAATTTCTTGAAAAAGCAACAGATAATTGGCTTGCAAAAGTTGTATGTCTTATTCTTGCAATATTGATTTATTTATTTTACCAGTTTTCATCTCTTGATAAAAAAGTCTATACCTTGCCGCTTACTATTTATGAAAATGGGAGCATGGTTTCTGCAACAAAAAATAAACAATATGTTAAGGTAACAATTAAAGGAAAAAGTGAAGATCTTGCAACAGTAACAGAAAATGATGTTACAGCTTATCTTGATGTCAGTTCAGAAACAGAAGAAGGCTCGTATAAATTTCCAGTTCTTATAAAAACATCAGAAAGGCTTATGCTTATGGAACCTTTGGAAGTAAAAGTAAGTCCTGAAGAAGAAAAAATCTCAATTCAAAAAAAGGAATTTAAATATGTTCCATTAAAGCCGTCGTTTTCTGGTGAAGTTGCGCACGGTTACGAACAGTCTGATTATAAAATTGAGCCAAACACTATAAGAATAGAAGGTCCACGTTTGATGGTCGAGTCAATTGATTCAATTCAAACAACAGAAATAAATGTCACAAATATGGAAAATACAGTTTCTATTGACGCTTTACCAGTCAATCAAAATTCACTTATATCGCTTAATGAAAAAGAAAAAATAAAAGTTACTGTGAATATTGTTCAAGCAAAGCAGCAAAAAACTTATGATAATATAAAAATAAATTATGACAATCTTTCTGATGATTTCGAAGTAAAAAGTAAAGTGCAAACATCATCTGTGAACGTAACAGGAAATGTTTTAGATATAGAAAAAACTCAAAACTCTGAAATTCAATTACAGGTCGATTGTAAAAATATAAAGAGTGAAGGCGAGTATGAACTTTTTGTGAATGTAATTATTCCGTCTGTGCTTAGCTTAGATTCTCTAAGTGTTGAAAAAATAAAAATTAATGTTGTTCAAAAAAAAGTTGAAAGTGCGGAGAGTACAGAATTTATAAATAAAGATTCCACTTTTGAAAATAAAATGCAAAAACAATAAAAGGGTTAAGATGATTCAAGGAATAGGCTGCGACATTGTAGAAGTTAAGAGATTTAAAAAATGGATTTCCTCTCCTTCAATGACTAAGCGTTTTTTTAATAAGGAAGAAATTCTTACAGGCGATTATTCAACGCAAAGACTTTGTGAGCATTACGCTGTCCGTTTTGCCGCAAAAGAATCATTTGGAAAAGCATTGGGCTTAGGAATAAAAGGCTTTGAACTTACCGATATTTATATTGTAAAAAATAAAGCAGGTCAGCCATGCCTTAAAATTACAGGAAACGCCTTGAAAATTATGGATGAAAAATTTGGTAATAATTGCATAGTCCATGTTTCATTAAGCCATGAAAAAGAATATGCTATAGCGTATGTTATTATAGAGCAGGGGTAAACTAATATGGTACATAATGTAAAATTAGCTAAAGATGCGGAAAAAGACAAAAAGCCAGCAATAAGTTACTGGGCAAAGGAAAAATGCCACTGCCCCGTATGCAATAAAGATTTTGACATGGAAGTGCTTCATCAGGGTGGAGGACGTATGATAGCAGGTCTTCTTACAGATGAATTGCACCGTAACTTTGAGCCTTCAAAAAAATTTGGTAGAATATATCCTCTTATTTATGATATTGGTGCTTGCCCTAACTGCAATGCGGCTTTTTTCTGGAAGGATTTTACAGATATAAAAGACCCTGAAAGCTTAGATAGAATTCTACAAGACAAGGACCATAGAAAAAAAGAAGTGCAGACAATTTTCCCATACTATGACTTAAAAAAAGAACGCACTGTTTTTGACGGTGTTGCAATGTACTACCTAGCGCTCCTTTGCTATGAAAAAGTTGATATTTCTTACGCTCCTACACTTAAGCGAGCGATGCTTTCTTTGCGACTAGCATGGCTTTGCAATGATTTGAACAGGCTATGCCCAAAACACAATTATGACTACGTGGCGCAATTGTTTTATAGAAAGGCAACTTTCTTCTACCAGCAGACTCTTATAAATGAAACAGGTAGAATTGAGTCTATTGAGCCAATAACAAACTTTGGTCCTGACATGGACAAAAACTACGGCTACGACGGCGTTATTTATTTGTGCGGCCTTCTAGAATATAAATACGGTCAGCGTGAGGACGAAGAGATGCGTCTTAAAAAACTTGATGAGTCAAAGCGTTCCATTGCGCGAATATTTGGACTTGGAAAATCAAGCAAAAGCAAGCCTGGCCC
>Ga0172378_10003485_pt1 | contig 14774 bp, 15 predicted proteins | sample GrowelOW332metaG_FD_119755 | JGI IMG/M metagenome (GOLD analysis project Ga0172378, IMG submission 119755) | Groundwater microbial communities from an aquifer near a municipal landfill in Southern Ontario, Canada - Pumphouse #3_1 metaG | ecosystem: Environmental > Aquatic > Deep subsurface >... | reverse complement strand
CGTAGCAACCTAAATGAACGATTATATAAGCATCATTATCTGTACATGATAAATTAATTTTCATTTGATATTCATCTTCAAGTTTAACTACTTCTACATAAGAGTCTGTTAAACTACATGAATTACCATTACCATCAGTAAATTCTACTAATAATTTTTCAGCCAACATTTCTTTTAATGTCATTGATTTAACATCATTAATATTTGCTGGTAATCTTTCAGTAGTATAGTAACTTACTGCAGCATCTTTCATTGTTTGTAAATTATCGTTAAATATCCCACTAGTTAAAGTATCTAATCTGTTGTTTAAAGCAGCAAATTGATTATTCACACTAGCTTTAGTTGGGAATAACCAAACTAAAATAAACACAAACAAAATTATGAATAATAGTTGGATAAAAATGTCTCTTACAGAGAACCCATCATTTTTTTCATTATACATATAAACTTCCCCCTTTAAGTGCCATTATTATAGCACAAAAATCAACTTTGTCAAACCGAAAAAAACATTTGTGTCAAATATATACAATAACAATAAAATAATCATTTTAATATATATTGTTATAATTAAATTATATCATTACTATAATGCAATGTCAAAGTTATATTCACAAAATATACATATTTAATATTTACAAGAATTTATGAATTCTTTTATAATGTTTCCTTGGTTTATATCATATTCATCCATAAGTTCAGGATGCCACTGAACACCTAAATAAAATCTAGAATTAGGGTCTTCGATAGCTTCAACTATTCCGTCTTCACTTATAGCCGTCATTTTTAAATTTTTGGCTTTTCCGATATTATAATTATGTCTACTATTAACTGATAATTCAGTAGTTCCTAATATTTCAAATAACCTTGTTCCTGGTTCTATAGATACCTTGTGGACATATTTAACGCCAAGAGCATGATGATCTAATTTTGTATCGTTTCTATACGCTTTTGCTTCTTCATCTTCATCATCTTTTTCTTTTCTATCTAAATATCCCATTATTTGCATACCTTGGCATATTCCTAATAGTGGTATATCATGCTCATGAGCATATTCACATATAAACTCTTCATATTCATACCACCTACTACCACCTGGAAGTAATATACCATCACATAATTTTATAACTTCAACTAATTTTTCTTTTTCATAAGTTGTAAGTTTAGGGACAAACTTCTGTGTTAAATCAGTAAAAAATATATCCTGAACAGGCAAGATGCCTATTGGTATTCCACCATACTCGTTTACTACTTTAAAATACGACTCCCCTATTTCAGTTATTTTTGTCATATTCATAAATATCTTTTCTTTATCAAATCTACTAACTATACCTATAACGGGAAATTTTCTCATATATCGCTCCTAACCAAATTATTTTCTATCAAATAATTATATATTTCTTCAGTTGCATCTGTTATAAAATCAACAACTGAATCTATATCAAATATATAATTTTTTTCTTTCTTTGAATTTTCTATAATGATACCCATCTTTTCTACTATGAGATTTATCTTATCCATTGGTATTTCTTTTATAATACTTTTTGGATAATCAAATTCCTCATAAAATAGTGACAAATCCAAATCATAATAGTCAATTAAATCAACATTCAAACTAGTATAATCACTATATATTATGTCTGTTACTTCTTGCGGTTTAATATTAATAATAGTACCGTCAATTAACTTAATACTATTATTTAATACTAAGTTATCTACAAAGCCACTAAACCATAATTTATCTGTATATAAATGGACTAAATAACCTAATTCAAAGTCTTTATGTAATTCTTCCTTATATAGATTAGTAAATGCTTCAATATTAGGGACATCTTCTTTTAAAGTTCCCTCTAGAAAATGGGAGAAAGTTTTTGGTAATCCCAATTGTTTAGATAAATCTGGGGCAATTGATCCCAAATAAAAATTTCTTTCATTTCTTTGTAAACGTTCATTAATTTTTTTTGCAACACAAATATGTATTATTGCTGATGCCATACTATCACCTTTTCTTTATTATTTTATTCTTTTTAACTATTAATTATATGAAATGTCTTTTATACTTCTATCTTATAATAGAGCGTATATACGTCTTCATTAATTAACTTACCATTATTTTTCAAGATTACTTTACTTGAATAAATATTAGTTTTAAGGCACTGAAGATATACTTCACACATATTTAGCTTCTTGCATTCTTCTAATGCCAATTTTAACATAATATTTCCATAACCTTTGGTTCTTTCTGATGGTCTAATTTTATAACCAATGTTACCTGAAAAAGTTTCCCAGTAATCATTTAATACCGGTCTTATCATAATTTCACCAACTGGGTAATCATTAACATACATTATATAAGTAATTCGAGGAGTATTTTTCTCATCAAGTTCTACGAATTCTTCTGCAATACGGTCCTTTATTAAAATATAATAATCTACTAAAGTTTTACCTTTTAAATTATTAACAGCACCATTTTCCAGTGAAGGAATTTCTTGATACATCATATACTCTATATCACCTATATCACTACTTAGCTTTTTTAAATATGTTTTCATACCATCACCATAACCATTATATCAAAAAAGAGACGTATTAGTCCCTTTTATTTATCTACTTCTTTTGTTTTTCTAGCTAAATGCGCATAATACACATTTCTTACAAGTGACGCAATAGTCATAGGTCCTACTCCGCCGGGTACTGGTGTAATATATGCTGTTTTTTCTTTTACTGCATCAAAATCAACATCACCAACTATTTTACCATTTATTCTATTAATTCCTACATCGACTACAATAGCACCATCTTTAACCATATCAGATGTGATTAAGCCGGGTTTGCCAGTTGCTACGACAATTATATCAGCAGACTTAGCAATTTCTTTAAGATTACCACTTTTACTATGAGCCATAGTAACTGTAGAATCTCTATTTAAAAACATTGATATCAAAGGTTTACCAACAAGATCACTTCGACCTATTAATAACACATTTTTTCCTTTTAATTCTATGTTGTAAGCATCAAGTAAATCAATAACACCAAGTGCCGTACAAGGACTTAAAACATTTTGATTATGAATTAGTCGACCAGCATTTCTATCAGTTAAACCATCTACATCCTTTGAAGGATCTATCTCATTTATAATATCACGAGCATTTAAGTGAGAAGGTATTGGTAACTGTAAAAGTATACCATCCACTTTCTTATCTTTATTTAATTTATGAATAAAAGATACAACTTCATCTTGTGAAGCGTCTTCTAAAAAACTATGTTTATCAAAATGAATGCCCATTTCCTTACAAGCTTTCTCTTTTTGATTTATATAAATATTACTTGCATCATCTGGATTTACTGTTAAAACTATTAGACTAGGCACACTTCCTAAATTTTGTATCTTTTCTTTATAGATTTGTTTTATCTCTTGGCTGACTTTTTTACCATCTAATATTTCCATAATTTTTTAATCTCCTACTGCTTTCTACTAAATAAAACACATTCTCTATTTTCTATTGGACCTAATGCAAAATCGTTTTTCTTTTCAGATATAAATCTATCTAATGTTACTTTACGATTATAATCAAAAGGTTTATCAAATATTATTATAACTTTTTTGTCTGGATCATAATAATCTTCATCTAAATAATATGAGTCCCATATATAGACGTATTCATCATCTATATGTGTCACAATAACGTAGTGCTCACCAGACTGATAAGTTCTTATTAATACAACACCCTTTTTAGCTAGGCATATCCTTATTAAACTTAAGGTAACATCCTTATCAATATATCTTTCGCAATGAATATCAAACAGGTTTCTCTTAGCATAGCCTTCTATCCAAGTAGTCATTAAATTCATTGCTTCTTTACTTGTACCGCCATCACCTAATTTACCATCTTCACCATAGCAATCTAAAGTATAAGTTGATACTGCTCTAATAAGATCAGCTGGAATAGTCTCTCTTTCATATAAAAAACTTATAGCATTTTGAAGTGCTAATGTACCACAATCAAATTCAGTTATTTGAAATCTTAATGGAATCTTCATAGTATTCGCCTCTTAAATGTAATTCATTTACCTTCCTTATTTAATATTTTTACAGGTTTATTATATCAAAAAAAAAGACAAATGTCTTTTACTTTACAAAAAAAATAATAGATATGTAAATACCAATAATAATAAAAAAGCATACTTATAAGTCCTTATTTTTTAAACTATATTTATAAATTACATTATTATACGCTAAAGTAAATATGCCATATCTCGTTGGTATAACTTCATTAAAAGTTATTGGTATGCGAAGTTCTTCTTCTAAATCAATCATTTCAGCAAAACTTTTAACTTCTACTATTTCATATTTTTCTTCTTTAATAGGCTTTAAGACTTCTACTATTACACTGCCATAGTCTTTTAAAATTTGCTCTAATTTTTTTGAATATTTATTTTTACATTTGATATTAAATATAATCTTGAATAGGTATATAAAAAATATAAAACATATAAGAAACTCTAATCCGCCACTTATAAAATTAGGTGAGTTGTATAATTTAATGTGATTGCCAGTATCATAAATATAATCAACTGTTTTTTCTTTGTAATCGCTTGTTATAGAAAATGCCTGTAATCCTATTGGTATATATAGGATTATTTTTTGAGTATTATTAATATCATTCCCATCATAACTACTTAATACATTTATTGTCATAGTAATTTCTAATCTAGTTAAAAGAACCATACCAAAATTTTTTTTAAAATTTGTAACTTCATCCCTATATATAGAGTAATCAATTGCAAGTGGAACATCTATTGCAAAACCAGAAGTTCCGCTTATAACATCTGATACTTCTTCAGATAAAACATATGATTTTTCCCATACCGTTTCAGTAGTATCATTAGCATTACTTTGCCCAATTAATTTTCCAGCTATATTATAATTATATTTAAAATCAGTATTTGCTGTTCCAGAATAAGTATATAAAAATTTAAAATTAATTTGTTTAACTAAATCTGAAATGTACACTTTGCCAGATTCCATTGTAGTTGTATCAACAAAATTATTATCGTATAGTTCTACATTATAATTAGCTTTTTGATTTGTATTATATGTATATAAAACCTTATCTGCTTGTTTGTTAACATATCTTATAGCTGAAAGAATTTGAAGTAAAGAGATACACATGCCAGCAATTAAAACAAAGCCCAGTGTTAAACGAACTACCGGTCTTAATATCTTTTTTCGTTTATAATTAGTACAGTTTGACATATGTCATCTCCTTACTTATTAACTGCCAGTTTCTATATCTGCCTTTTTTTTATTAAATAATTCACTAAACCATACCGCTGGATATCCAATTTTAGAAACTGTAAATATTACTACACCTTTTATTTGGTCAGGAGAAACTTTTTCTTTATCAATTATATTATTATTATCTCCTTTTGTCGTATATAACACTGTTCCATCATTATGTTTTTCAACGCTTACTATACGGTGTGATACATAAATACCATATAGACTATAATCAATTATATCCTGCTCTTTAAGATTATTTAAAGCCGTATTATTTATTTTTTCTATAATTACAACGTCACCACGATTATATAAAGGATGCATACTATTGGATAAAATAGCTACCGGTTCATATTTAAATATTCCAGTCATAAAGCAAAGTAACAATACAATTATAAAAATAATGGGTATATTTCTAATGAAACTTTGTTTTTCATAATTTCTTTTAGCTATTAAATCAGTTAATTTATCTTGAATACTTTTTATAAACACATAAGTAATAAAAGGAAGTAATGTCCCAGTTACTGCAACATAATACCAATCTAAATTTGGTAATAAAGGTAAAGAAATCATAAATATTTTTTGGGGAACTAAATATGCAATCGTGCTTTTATATCCGCTTGTTTTAGATACATATGTTAAAACTATACTAGTTGCTAGGGCTGGAACTACAATAGAACAAATTTTTGTGAATAATTCAGCTATACTATATTCTGATTTAATAAAAGAATATAATGGTATATTATATAAAGTAAACAATATTATAGTCAATATATATATCCATTTGTTGCTATTATTTTTAACAAACATATTTCTTAAATATTCAATACATATTACAGGGATTATATAAATCCATATATTTTGAATGTACCCTAAAATGGAATGATTATAAATACTACGACCATATCCTGTTATTAATCCTAATGAAAAATATATCATTAAATATATAGTAACTATAATAAAGATAGTTTGTATTCTACCTGTTTCTTGTCTAATTCTTTGTTTGAAAGTTTTCATAATAAAAAATGCGTATAAAAACAATAAAATCAAAGCAATTGGGTGAATTAAATTTATAATCTTGTTAGAAAAAATATTATAGCCAAAAAAAGTATAAAATATTAAGTAAGATATAAATAATAGATATAGTATATTTCTTTTTATATCAAATTTCATGATTTTCTCCTATACTAACCGTAAATTATGGTTCCAGTAAATGTCCCTATCTTGGGCATGTATCCTGTAGTAACGCCTGTATCTACATAAAATTCAATAATTTCAGTTTGACCAGGAGCTAGTGTTAGTGGCCACGAAGGATTAGAAATGATTATTATTCCTGTTTGTTTGTCATACGAGTATGTTCCACCCCAAAAAGCTGTAATTGTAGAATTCTTGGGAAAGGTTATGTCAATAGACCAGTTGGCTAGACTCTTAGTGGTAGAATTATTTGTAACAGTATATTTATAAGTTGTAACTTTGCCCCATCCACCAGTTATACTTAATGTGTGACTTACAAAATCAAGATTAATATCAGGATTAGGATCATCCGTAATAGTGCCCGAATAAAAACTCATTCCTATTATTCTATATTCCTCAAAATATGTAGGAACATTAGTAATCAGTTGAAAAGAAAAAACTAAAGTAGAATTAGTTGATAAATTATGATTATAATTGGTTGGACTACTTACTGTCATCACATTGCCATTTATAGTGCAAGATAGTGCATTATAGCAACCATTTACTACGCTAGCTACTGGAACATAGACATATGCTTTCCAACTAGTTATGTCCGTTTGACCTAAATAAGTTACGTTTGAAGTTATTTGATATGTGTAGGAACCCCACTTACTATCTAATCTATAATTATGACTATAATTGTAAGAAGCGCTCTTTGAAAAGCCAGATTTTCCTTTTAATGATAAATCAGTATTTAAAAAAGAATAAGCAGTACTTATTGAAATAAGCATTATTACGTATAGTGCTATCATATAAGTAAAGTTATTCTTTTTTCTTCTCTTTAATTTTCTCATATAATCACCCTATTCACTAATGTAAGAATAATTATATTCCCCATTTATTAAGATGTTTTTTGAACGTAATCTAAATAAATTGTTCCTGATTTGGAAGTTGTCCCAGATGGAACACTAGTTGATGTAGCTGGCCAAGTAATAGTTAATCTAAACTTATTAGTTGTACCACTTAGTAAATCTCCTGTATCAGCTATTATTTCGTCTGTTGCTGGATTTAACCTATTAAAAGTGTAAGTAATAGCCGTTGGTTCAGCCTGATTTATTTCTTGTAACCCTGTTATAGAAGAAAGTGCTGCATCGATTGTTCCAGTATTTTGAACAACTATATCATACACAATTGTTGCTCCTGGTTCAGAAACTGTTACATCAAATGTTGCGGCTAATCCCGAAGCATTTGGTGCACTAACTTCTGTAGCACTTGCTGTCGATAAAATTGCATTTTTTGTTATTGACAAGAATGAGATGTTCCATGAAGCATTTCCTGTGCCTGATGTACCAGTTATTGTTAATTGGTTAGCTAACGCTGCATAACCAACTGACATAATTGTAACTGCTACAACTAGTGCAAATATGATAAACAATTTATTATTATCCCTTTTCATACTTTTAATCCTTTCTTTCTTTTATGTATATGATAATTTGTTATACATATATGGTATTATCATTTAACTTAAAATAATAATCTCAATATTAGTTTGCTTTTATTTTCATATATTATTTATAAAATGCAAAAATATTTATATAAAAAGAGACATTAAGTCTCTTAATTTTCTGCTTCTTCCAACATATTAGTTATAAATATCCCGTATCCTTTTGTAGGATTTTCAACTACTACGTGTGTAACTGCTCCAATAATGTAGTCACCTTGTATAATTGGAGAGCCACTCATTCCTTGCACTATGCCACCAGTTTTTTCTAAAAGATTAGTATCTGTTATTTCAAAAACTAAATTTTTAGTATCCCCATTATTATTAATTTTGGTAATATTTATAGTATATTCTTTTATTTCAGTACCGGATAAAACCGTAAGTATTTTTGCTTCACCTTTTTTAATATTTTGGACGCTTGCTACTTTATATAGTTTACTACTATTTATATTACTAGAGTAATGACCAAATATACCTTTGGTAGTATTTTCATATATAGATCCGTTTATGGCGGAACTATAGTACCTAGCATTTTTTTCACCAGGTGTACCATTAGTACTTTTTTCTACATTTATGACTTCGGAATCAAATATAGTACCACTTTCTGTATCTACTATTTTACCAGTAGATTGTTCTAATATCTCATGCCCTAAAGCACCAAATATTTTGGTATTAGGATCTATAAAAGTAAGTGTGCCTATACCAGTAATACTGTCTTTAACATAAAGACCTGTTTTACAAGTATTTTCATCAATAGCTAATTTTAATGTAGTACTATAAGTTTTATTATCTCTTTTATATTTTACATCTAGTTTTTCACAAGTTTTACTATCAATAGTATTCATAAAATCTTCAATAGTAGTTATATTACTCTCATTACTAGAAACAATTACGTCACCAGTTTTGATGCCTGAATCAGAAGCAAGTAAATTACCACCTACCATGTATGTTCCTACCACTAATATACCTTCAGTGTTAATTGTAATACCTATTGTGTCTCCACCTACTGCGAGATAGTCTGAATAAGCATAAGTGTTTGATGGAATACTAACTAATAGTGAAAGAAGAAGTGCGGGTTTAGCTAGTTTTTTAAAAAACATAAACTCAACTCCTTAAATACAGACTACATTATTAGTATGTCCTGGTAAATAATAATTAGTCAGGCTAACTTCTTGAAGCACAAAAAAAGTGCCAACTTATGGCACTATAATATACTATTATAAAAATCAAAAAGACTACAAAGAATATATAAAGAATACAAGAATATATATAAAGTTCTATTGAACATAAAAATCCGTCAAAATATTTTATTAAAATTATATTATACTATTTGGGTTGCATTTTAAAGACAGATAGATTGGATTTAATCTGAATGCATAGTACTATAATTATTATTACTTTTTTAAATTATATAAATTACTTAAACAAGAATGTTGGGCATATCTCGTTTACATATACAATTATACTATATCTTTTATATTTTTCAAGACTTATTCTGAAATTTCTTGTTACTTTACAAACTTTACATTATTCAGCTATTTCAAAACTTTTTAAAGTGCCATCTTCTGCAACTATTTTACTAATCTTTTCTTCAGCTTTTTTTAAAGATTCATCACACTCTTTAATAAGTTTCATTGCTTCTGTGTATTTGCTTATTGAATCATCTAAATTAATTTCATCTTTTTCAAGCTCATTAACTATTGTTTCTACTTTTGCCATTTTTTCTTCAAATTTCATTTTATTTATCCTCCATAATTTCTTTTACTTCAACTAAGGCATTACCATTATGTAATTTTAAATTTAAATTATCACTTATTTTAATATCTTTTATAGTATTAACTGGTTTATTATTTTTATAAGTTATTGTGTATCCTCTTTTAAGTACATTAAGTGGACTTACTAACTCTAATTTATCAATTAAATGGGTCATAATCTTTTTAGTATTTTCTAACTTATAATTAATTAGACTATTTAATTTGGTATCAACAATGATTAAATCTTTTCTTTTATTAATACAAATTTCTTTTGGACTTACATATCTTATTTTTTCAAGTAAATGGTTTAAATTGTTTTTTCTTAACTCTAATTTATGATTTAATAAGAAAGTGATTTTTTCATGATACTGATCTAATAATATTTTTTTATTTTCATACATTATAACTGGATTCTTAATAATGAATGAATTTTTATAACTATCTAGTAATAATTTATTATAATTAATTTTTTTTACTATATTTTCTTTTAAACGAATACTTAAACTATTTAAAGTACTTTGAACCTCTATTATATTAGGTACTGCTATTTCAGCTGCACCAGTTGGGGTTGGGGCCCTATGATCAGCTACAAAGTCAGCTATTGTAAAGTCTACTTCATGGCCTACAGCACTTATTGTAGGTATAGAACAGTTATATATTGCTCTTGCTACTATTTCCTCGTTAAAAGCCCATAAATCTTCTATTGATCCACCACCACGGCCTACAATCAAAACATCTAAATCATAATTTTCAGCTCTTTTAATATTTTTTACAATATCTGGAGCAGCATTATCTCCTTGTACTAAACTAGGAAAAAGAATAATTTCACATACTGGATATCTTCGTTCAATAGTAGATATTATATCCCTTATAGCTGCACCAGTTGACGCAGTTATAACACCAACACGTTTAGGAAATTTTGGAATGACTTTTTTATGTTTTTCATCAAATAATCCTTCTTTAGCAAGATCAGCTTTCAACTTCTCATATGCTACATAAAGATTGCCTACGCCATCTTCCATCATTTCATCAACATATATTTGATAATTACCAGTTGCTTCATAAACGCTAACTCTACCTATTAACAATACTTTAGTTCCATCCATGGGAGTAAAGTTTAGTTTTTTAGCATTAGCACCAAACATAATAGCGTTTATTTTACTTTTTTCATCTTTAATAGAAAAATACAAATGACCAGCAGTATGACTCTTAAAGTTAGATATTTCTCCCTTTAAAAAGACGCACTTTAAATGTTCATCTGTATCAAATTTATATTTTAGATAACCAGTTAAAGCACTGACTGTCAAATATTTATTTATATCATTATTCATATTATCACCTATTTATTATGATAAATTTTGTCTAACACTCCATTAATCATTTTTCTAACATCGTCATCACTATAAGTTTTAGCTAATTCAATAGCTTCATTTATAGCAACTACTTCTGGTGTCTTTGTATATAATAATTCAAATATACCCATTCTAAGTATAGCTTGGTCAGTATTACCTAATCTAGTAATCTTCCAGCCACTTAAGTATTCATTAGCTTTTTCATCTATAACTGCTTTATTTTCAAGAACACCATGTACGACTTCTTTAACAAATTCGTTTTCTATTTCTAGATTCTCTTTTATTACATCATCGACATTATATTTCATCTTATTAGCATCATAAACATTTATTTGATATAAAGCTGTCATTATAATTTTTCTTAATTCACTTCTGTTTAGTTGTTCCACTTCAATCACCTAATTCATTATAACATATAAACTAAATAATTAGAATAATTTTAAAAACAAAACTGCTAACTTTTATATAGTTAGCAGTTCTTATTATATATATCTTTCAGCTTTACCACGATTAAGCATTACTATGTTCCATAATGTTAAATAAAACATCATAACACTAAAACATATCCATCCAATTATTGGTATTATTAAACATAATATCCATGTGTATGGTGATAGGTATAATTCACTTCCTGGTACTTCTAATTTAGCAGCTACTTCGCATGTCATTTGAATGATAAAAACACTTATCATAACAAAGCCTGGAAGTATAAAAAGCAAGAATCCTAATGCCCAATTCTTCCAGTTGGCATACCAAGCATCTTTCTTAAAACACCCAGTTAGTGCTCCTAATAATAATGTACTTGTACTACCTGTAAAAATAGTGAGAATTAACCAAACCCACCAATTCTCTTTTTTTAATAAATCCATACTAACCTCCCAAAATATTTCTTATTCTTTCAATCATTGACTCTACATCTAATTCTAATTTCTTTATTATTATATCACATTTTCCTTGTCTTATAAATTTATCATTTATACCAAATGTATATATGGGAACATTACAACCTTTATTAGATGCATAAGCACATAATCTTTCACCTAAGGAACCAATTGCTGCTACTTCTTCATAAACAAAGATTGGTTTTCCTTTAGCAATTAAGCTATCAAACATAGATGTATCAAATGGTTTTATAAATCTGGCATTTACTACACCAATACTGTGTTTATGTCTAAATAATTCTTTACTAATTTCTAAAGCATTATTTATAAAATCACCATAACTTATTATAGTTCCGTCTAGTCCCTTTTTCAGTTCTTCCCAAGAACCAATTGCAATTTTACGATATTCAGCTTCTTTATATTCAATTCTATTTCTAGAATATCTTATAGCACATGGTCTATTAGAATTAAAAGCTGTATAAAGCATATTACCACTTTCAATACTATCTTTTGGAGCCATTATAATCATATTCGGAATATGAGATAATAATGCTACATCATAGATACCTTGATGGGTTTCACCATCTTCTCCTACAATACCAGCTCTATCAATACCAATTACGACATTACCATTCATTCTAGCAATATCTTGTTGTATTTGGTCATATCCTCTTTGCATAAAAGTTGAATAAATAGAAATAAATGGTTTCTTGCCACATAGAGCCATTGAATTAGCCATAACTAAACCATGCTCTTCGGCAATACCGACATCAATAAATCTTTTTGGAAATTCTTCTTTGAATTTATTTAATTTTGAACCATTGGCCATAGCTGGTGTTATAACAACTATATCTTCATCTAAACCGGCCAAGTCAATTAACTGTTTAGATATTGTTTCACTCCAACTAATTTTGTTATCATCTATACTAGCTACAATACCAGTTTCCTTATCAAATTTGCCAATACCATGCCATTTACCTTCAGTATCTTCTTCAGCATATTTGTAACCTTTACCTTTTTCAGTTATAACATGAAGAAGAACTGGTCTATTTTCTCTTTTAGCCATTTCTAAATATAACTGCATTTCATTATAATCGTGGCCATTTATAGGGCCATAATAATTAAATCCAAATTCTTCAAAAAGATATCCTTCTTTCATATATATCTTTTTAATAGATTCTTTTACAAGTCCTGCTCCTTTGTATAAGCCGTTACCTATAAGAGGTATTTTCTTAAGAATACTTTTAGTCTCATTTTTAGCACGATTATATTTATAATTACTTCTTATTTTATCAAGACTATTATGTAAAGCTCCAACATTTTTAGAAATACTCATCTCATTGTCATTTAAAATAACAATCAGCTTAGTATTTAAACTGCCTATATGATTTAATGCTTCGTAAGCAAGACCATTACCAATAGAACCATCACCAATTACGGCAATAACATTATATTTCTTTTTGTCTAAATCACGTGCAATGGCAAAGCCTAAAGCTGCACTTAAACTTGTTGAAGAATGTCCAGCTTCATAACAATCATGAATAGATTCTGATCTTTTTTGAAAACCAGATAGACCACCATACTGTCTTAAATTCTTGAAATCCCCTGCTCTACCTGTAAGTATTTTATGAGTATATGCTTGATGACCAACATCAAAAATAATTTTATCTTTTGGACTATCAAAAACTTTATGAATAGCTATTGTTAAATCAACAATACCTAAATTAGAAGATAAATGACCGCCTGTTTTAGAAATGTTATCTACTAAAAATTCTCTTATTTCCGCTGCTAGTCTCTCTAATTCTTTTTTCTTCATATGTTTAATAAATTTAGGGTTTTTAATTTGGACTATATCCATATACTCATCTCCTACTTGTTATTTATTTTTTCTTTTAGTTTATATAGTATGTTTAGTGCATCAAGTGGTGTAATATCCATTACATTAACTTTATCTAGTTCTTCTTCAACTTCACTTTTAACATTTATTAAATCATCAAGAGGAAGTGCTTCTTGAACTTTAATATCTCTTCTTATTTCTTTATCTTCATAAACTTTTAATATTTGATTAGCTCTTTCAATTAAAGATTTAGGCATTTTAGCAAGTCTTGCTACATAAATACCATAACTTTTATCAACACTACCATCTTTTATCTTATGAAGGAATGTAATATTACCATTTTCTTCATAAGCACTAACATGAATATTCTTAAGACCTTTTAAATTATCTTCTAAATCCGTAAGTTCATGATAATGGGTTGAAAATAATGTCTTAGCTTTAATATTTTCACTTATATACTCTATTATAGCTTGGGCTAAACTCATACCATCAAATGTGGCTGTTCCACGTCCCAATTCATCAAATAAAATTAAACTATTTTCGGTAGCATTAGTAATAGCATTATTAGCTTCTAACATTTCTACCATGAAAGTAGATTCACCACTAACTAAATCATCGCTGGCACCTATTCTTGTAAATATTTGATCAAATATAGGTAATATTGCTTCTTTAGCAGGGACAAAACATCCTATTTGAGCCATTATAACTGTAATAGCCATTTGGCGCATATAAGTACTTTTACCAGCCATATTTGGGCCAGTGATTAATAGTATATTTGTATTCTTATCCATAATAATATTATTAGGAACAAACTCGCCACCCGTTACTTTTTCAACAACTGGATGTCTATCATCAGTAATGTTAACAATTCTATCATTTGATAAAATAGGTCTTACATAATTATTAGCTTCAGTTACCGTAGCAAAAGACTGCATAACATCTATTTCACTTATTACTTTTGATATTTCTTGAAGTTTAGGAATATAATTTTTTATTTG
>Ga0172378_10003484_pt1 | contig 14776 bp, 14 predicted proteins | sample GrowelOW332metaG_FD_119755 | JGI IMG/M metagenome (GOLD analysis project Ga0172378, IMG submission 119755) | Groundwater microbial communities from an aquifer near a municipal landfill in Southern Ontario, Canada - Pumphouse #3_1 metaG | ecosystem: Environmental > Aquatic > Deep subsurface >... | reverse complement strand
TGATGTGCAATAACCGAAGGCTCCACTTTCAATGTTGCTCAGGCTGGCAGGAAGTTTAAGCGAGTCTATCGGGCAATAGGCAAAACTATAATTACCCAAATTGACCAGTTTGGCAGGAAGGACAACGGTCTTGATATTGTTGGAATAAAAAGCATAATCATCAATGGTTATCAGATTATCAGGCAAAACCAGATTTGTCAGGGCACAATCGTAGAAAACATTAGTCCCAATAGAAGTGAGCCCTGCGGAGAATGTGACATTCTCCAGACTTGTACAGTTATAGAAGGTATTATATTTGAGTGTCTTAACCTTCGTAGGAATGTTGGCCGATTTCAGCTTGTAGCAATATATAAATATTTCAGGCTCCATATTTTCCAGAGATTGAGGCAAAAGGATCTTTTCCAATGAATAGCAGTTATAGAAACATGCGTATCCGATACTGGTCAGTCCTTCTGTAAAATCAACGGATGCCAAATTGCTGCAAGAATAGAACGTATAATTTGGAAGGGTTTTTACTTTTTCAGGAATACGGATGGTCGTCAAATTTATACATCCCCTGAATACCTGGTCTCCCATCGTTTCCAGACTATCCGGAAGAATCACCTGCAACAGAAGCTCTTTCCCATAAAATTGGTTATTTGGTATTTGAGCCAATTGGGCATTCTTTAGATTCAACGATACAAGTGAAGGCATACTTTGCTGTATTACAGTCATATCCGTAGTATTCATCGGTCCTGAAACAGTCAGTTTATGAACATCCTTCAGGTAGGAAATCTTTTTCAAGATTTCATCGCCCAAGGTTCCTGCGATGGTTAAAGTAACATTGACCGATGTAAGCGTGTCACCACCGATAATCATGTAATTTGACCAAGCACTTTTATACGCTGCTTCAGAAGCTTTAGGAACAAAGACAATCCGCAGGTTCCCTAAACTAGAGGTATTATAAAGCGTTGGAGGAGTGGATGGCAACGCTTTACAGGTAGAATATCCGCAATTATAAAACGCCTGGGATCCTAAATTGGTCAGGAATTCAGGTAATACCAATTGACCTTTCAGGGAATTACACTCCCTGAATGCACTATGTCCGATCTGAGTCAATCCTACCGGAATAACGATGGAATCAAGGGAGGAACAATCGCTGAATAAGCCTTCGCTGATCACTGTCAGTGGACTGGGTAGTTTCGCTACTTTCAGTGAATAGCAATTGCCAAAAGCGTAGCTATCCATACGGACTACCGTTGGCGGTAAAATCAACGTGTCCAGTTTACTGCAATATTGAAAGGCATAACTTCCAATAGTTTGAAGCTGGCTTGGAATATTTAGTTTTTGCAGAGAGGCACAATTATAAAATGCCTGGTATCCTATAGTTTGCAATTTATCGGAAAGTTTCAGGGTTTTCAAAGACGAACAATGATAAAAAACATAATTGTTGATCGTTTGAAGGTTTGCAGGTAAAATAACTTTCTCCAAACCGGTACATTCGCGGAAAGCAAGCTCAGAAATACTCGTAAGATTTGTTGGTAGAACAATTGATTTCAGAGATGAACTGTAAGAAAAAGCCTCATAACCAATAGAGGTCAAAGAAACCGGAAAAGCGATGGAATCCAAAGCCAGGCAGTTATAAAATACATATTCATTGATGGAAGAAAGTTTATTTGACAAATGAATGTTCTTTAGGGAAGTGCAATTTCTGAAAGTACTACTGTATAGCGTGGTTAGCGTATCAGAAAGCGTGACCGTTTTCAGCCCCGTACAATCATAAAAAACACCGCTGGACAAAGAAGTGAATCCTTTCGGGAAAGAAATCGATTGCATCTTGTTGCAATTTCTAAAGGAGTCCCAATCAATGGACTGAAGTTTTGCGGGTAAAATAACCGAATCCAATACGATACAGTTCAGAAAGACATTATAGCCTAATGATCGCAGACTATCGGGCAAAATAATCCTTTGCAATGCTGTACAACCGTTAAAAGCATTGCTTGCAATGGATGTAAGATGCTTGGGTAATTTGACACTTGCCAGTGAAGTCTTACTACTGAAAGCGCTGCCTTGTAAAGTTGAAGTGTAGTAAATGGCCTCTGACATATCCAGATTGGCCAGGAAAGGAGTAGACGTACGTATATAATCAATATCCACATTGTTGATTGTCCCCGTTATCTTCAATTGTTTAACCATAGAAGCCTGTTCAATGGGCAAAACATTTGATAGCAAACCCGGGGTTGGCACCTTAACCGTCAAATTGGTGTAATCTTCAGCCGTAATGAGCGAAGCTTTGACCATAGCGATACTACTTGTTTCAACAGGAATCCATACTTGCGAAACGGCTGCTGTGAGTGTAAAACTCAAAAGCACAGCCAATAAGGATAAACGCTTTTTCATCTCATTATTTTTTATTTGAATTTTTAGGGATTCGATGTAACTCGCCAAATAATTGTTCATTTGAGTGTGCGATATATCATGGGCTCGTTTAATATTCTATTGTATTTGGATAAATAATTATCCTGATGGTGCAAAAAAATGTGGTACACCTGTATTTAGATTTTTTAACTGAACATTGTCTAACTTATCATAAACAAAATGATATTTAAAAGGTTTAGATGAACTGTAAAAAAAGGAGAAACAATCTTGACAGCCAATGCTGTATCAAGATTGTTTCTCCTTAAATAAAACGACGGATGTCATCCCTTGAAGGGATGACATCCGTATGAAGTTCCTAAAAGTACGAAGACTTTTAAAGTACGGATGACATCCCTTTGAGGGATGTCATCCGTAAATCCTTAGATCCTTAAATCATTCATCAGTTTTTAAATCAATTTATGAATTGTCTTCAAAACAATCGGTTCCATCACCTCATATCCTTTCATGGTAGGATGAACACCATCATTGGAATATTTTGCAGGAAGACCGCCTCGCTCGTCAGCCATGGCTGAATAATAGTCAACATACATAAAGCCATTGTCTTTGGCATATTTACGGATCATCTCATTCATTTTACGGATATCTTCTGCGGGTGTAAGTTCAGGATGCCATCTGAATTGACTGGAAGGTATAATAGAACACAAAACAGGCTTAATCTTGTGACATACAGCCAATTCACACATAGACTGAATGTTTTGCAAGATATGTTTCCTGGAAATCAAACCGTTATTTTGAGCGATATCGTTGGTTCCGGCCAAAATGACCACCACTTTTGGTTTCAAGTCAATAACATCAGATTGGAATCTGACCAACATCTCACTGGTCGTCTGTCCACTGATTCCACGTCCGGTAAAACCATTCTTGACAAAGAAGTCAGGGTGAATCTTGTACCATCCGTCGGTTATCGAGTTTCCAAGAAAAACGACCTTGGCCGGCTTGGTCAATGAATCATTTTTTGCCTCATAACGATAGAACTTAGCCCAGTCTGTATTCCATTTTTCAACCTTCTGCTTTTCCTTGAAGATTTTTTCCATCTCCTTGTATTGATCCTGACTGAGTGTCAGTGAAATTGGTTGAATTTCCTGAGCCTGAAAGCTCCATGAGGTCAAAAGGCAAGCAATTGCCAAAACTGTTTTTTTCATGTTAAAAAGATATTTAAGTTAAAATGTTCTTTACAATCAGAATCTGCAGCAAACAATGCGTCAAGTAAGATTTGAAGGCATAGCCGATCATTGTTTGAAGTAAAAAAAACGGTTGCAAGATACGATTTCCTTGTGAAAAAATTCAAGAGAAAATCACTGTTTGTTGCCTTGTTGCAAATGCAACCTTAAACTGACAAAAGAAGACAAATATTTAGGTATTTTAAGTATGTTTGCAACTGAAATAACCAGAGAAAAATGACAGAAACCAAACAATTCAAGAAAGTAGTTTTTACAGAGACAGACCTCGACACGGAATACTCCGACTGTGAGTTTCTAAACTGCACCTTTTCTGAAATACACTTCGACAAAATCAATTTTGATCATTGCACCTTCACCCAATGCAACCTCAGCCTTTGCAAAATGAATACGACCTCCTGGTCTGACGTTCAGTTTGTGGATTGCAAGATGACTGGTATCGAGTTCACCTACTGCAATAACTATTCTTTGTCCGTCAGATTCACCAATTCCAATCTGCAATATGCCCTGTTCATTGGGTTGAAACTTCATAACACCCGGTTTGATGGATGCAATATGCAGGGAGCCGACTTCAGTGAAGCCAACCTCAAAGGTGCAATCTTCAATAAATGTGACCTGTCTATGGCCGTTTTTGCAAAAACCAACCTGGAAAAAGCAGATTTTACCACCTCGTACAATTTTGAGATCGATCCGACAAATAACAAAGTGAGAAATGCCAGATTCTCAAGATATGGACTGGCAGGACTGGTTTCAACATTTGGAGTCAAGATTGAAGATTGAATACTCATCTCTTGAATATTGCCCCCAAAATGCCTCTGACGATCTGATTACCCACCCCTCTTCCTATACTTGTTGCGGCTGAACCGATGGCCTTCTCCCAAGGAGATCTGGCTGTCGACCTGCCTCCCTCCGATTTCTCCATCCGTATTTCTTCAGCTTCTCTTTGTTTTATCAACTCATCCTCCTCAGCAGCCTTCTTTTCAGCCAGTTGTTTCTCTGTAATGACCTCATAGGCAGACTCCCTGTCGTAACTCCTTTCATAAATGCCATACAATCTTGATTGACGAATCAGAATTTCTCTTTGCTCAGGAGTTATGGCACCAATCTGACTCAGGGGAAACAACATTTTAGCCCGCTCTACAACGGATGGAGAACCTTTTTCATCTAAAAAAGAAACCAGAGCCTCACCAGTCCCTAGTGCCAGAATGGCCTCATCAGTACTAAAAGCAGGATTTGGTCTGAAAGTGTCCGCAGCAGCTTTGACCACTTTTTGATCCTGAGGTGTAAACGCCCTTAAAGCATGCTGTATCCGGTTTCCAAGTTGCCCCAACACATCGTTTGGAATATCCATGGGAGATTGGGTGATAAAATATACGCCAACCCCTTTTGAACGGACCAATCTAACAACCTGCTCAATCTTGTCTCTAAGCGACTTGGGGGCATCTTCGAAAAGCATGTGAGCCTCATCAAAGAAGAAAACCAGTTTAGGAATCGGAAGATCACCAACCTCTGGCAATTGGTCATAAAGTTCAGAAAGCAACCAAAGCAGGAAAGTGGAGTAAAGTTTAGGAGCCATCATTAATTTGTCAGCAGCAAGAATATTAAGAACCCCTTTTCCCCCTTCACTCTGAATCAAGTCAAAAACATTGAAAGCAGGCTCTCCGAAAAACTTGTCTGCACCCTGGCTTTCCATCGCAAGAAGCGCCCTCTGGATGGCACCGATACTGGCAGCCGAAACATTACCATAAAGTGTCGTGAATTCCTGGGCATTGTCGGATACCCAATCCAGCATGGAACGCAGATCCTTGATATCAATCAGTAAAAGTTGTTTCTCATCTGCTATCCGGAAAACGATATTCAGCACACCAGACTGAATTTCATTGAGTTCCATAAGCCTGGCAAGCAGAAGTGGCCCCATTTCAGAAATGGTTGTTCTCATCGGATGTCCCTGCTGTCCGAAGACATCAAAGAAACGAACAGGTGAAGATTGAAAAACAGGAGAAGCAAGACCAAATTCCATGACCCTCGCTTCAATGAACTTGTTCGTCTTACCCAATTGGCTCACACCGGAGAGGTCACCTTTCATATCTGCCATAAAGCAAGGAATCCCCGCCTCACTAAATGTTTCTGCCAACACCTGTAACGAAACGGTCTTTCCTGTACCGGTGGCTCCTGCAATAAGTCCGTGCCTGTTCACCATCCTGGGATTAATAAAAATTGGAGCAGATCCGTGTGCTACGTACATCCTTTTCTCTGAATCTAACATGATTGTAGTATTTATGGGTAAAAAAATTGTTGTGAAACCGATTTCAACAGACTTATTAAAACACTCCATTCCGTAATTTGTTTTCTAAAAATCTGGAATCTGCCCTACAGTGATCTTTCTTTATACCTCAAAACAGGCAGCAGAATGATCATCCTGAATCATTTGATTAAATTAAAGCAATGATTGTATCTTAAATTTATTACAAATGCATTACTTTTATTCTTAGAAACTTGAAGTATATGAACGGAAGTAAAACAGCCATCATTATCGGTGCAGGGGTAGGTGGTATTGCCACTGCCATTCAATTGGCAAAAAATGGTTATAAAGTCAACGTTTACGAGAAGAATCCATCTCCGGGCGGTCGTTGCGGACAAATTGCCAGAGAGGGTCACACTTTCGATCTTGGCGCCACCATATTTCTGATGCCATCCATTTATCGGGAAGTTCTTGATTCTCTCGGCCTTAAACTCGAGGACATTCTAACTCTCAAACCCTTACCTGACATTTACAAAATATACTATCCAGACGGAAAGGTTTTCAATTTCACGACTGACAAAGTCAGCATGCTATCCCAACTTGAAAACCTGGAACCTGGTAGTTCCAGAAGATTTCAATCATTCATTTCAGCCGGGTACTCTTTGTTTCAGACAGGAATGACCAAAATGCTGGGAAGAAATTTCTATTCCCTGTTCGACTTTGTAAACCTAAAAAACATCGTACTTTTATTCAAATTAAAAACCCATATCAGGTATAAAACCTATGTTGGCCGTTTTTTTAAAGATCCGCATTTGAGAATGGCTTTCAGTTTCCAGACTATTTACCTGGGCCAGGATCCTTTCAAAGCCCCTGCCCTATTTTCCTTATTACCTGCCGCAGAACTGACCGAAGGGTCTTTCGCACTTGTTGGAGGCATGTACAGTGTAGTGGAGAAACTGGTATCAATTGCGACAGGATTGGGTGTAACATTTCATTACAACGCATCGGTAGCTAAAATTGCAGTAAGTAAAGATAAGGTCAGAAGCGTCATTCTGGAAGATGGAACAGTTCTACAAGCCAATATTATTGTAGCCAATGCTGATTTACCCTATGTTTACCGCGAATTACTGCCAGACAAATGCAAATCAAAGCGAAAAGAGCGCCTAAAATATTCCTGTTCAGCCATCACTTTCCACTGGGGACTTGACAAAGCATACCCTCAGCTCTCAGACCATAGTGTCTTTGTTTCCGAAAAATACCGTGAAAGCCTGAATAAAATATTCGAGGAAAATTCAATGTCCGATGAACCTTGTTTCTATGTTCATGCCCCGGTCGGTTCCGATACATCGGCTGCTCCGGCTGATCAGGATTCCATTTCCATCATAGTTCCTGTGGGGCATCTGGATCCTAAAAAGGAACAGGACTGGGATCGATTAAAAGACGTTGCCAGGGCTTCAGTCATCAAAAGATTGAAAAAAGAGGGATTGGAAGATATCGAAGAACATATTAAGTTCGAGATCTGTTTTATACCCAAGACCTGGAATTCATCATTAAACATTTCCAGAGGTTCTGTATTCGGCAGCGTGAACCATAACATCTTCCAAATGTGCTACTTTAGGCCGCACAATCGTCATAGCCTTTACAAAAACCTGTATTTTGTGGGAGGAAGTACACATCCCGGCAATGCAGTCCCTTTGGTCTTGATGTCTTCAAAGCTCACAACGGAACGCATACTAAAAGAACAAGAATGAAGGCACAACAAGACATCTATTCTGAAATTTTCAATGTCATTGACTTTGAAAAAATCAAAGATCATCCCAACATCCTGATCGCCGCCAATTTTTGGGATGAAGACAGATATGATGCAGCAAAGACCTGCTACAAACTGATGCGGGCCATTGACGATCTGGTGGATAATTACAAGACGGAGCACCCGGTCATCACTGAAAAAGAAAAAGATTTGCTGAGCACCGATGTTGAAAAATGGATCAACACCATCATCAATCATTCCAATTCTGATCCTGTGCATAATGAGATCGTAAAAACCTTTAACCAGTTCAGTATTCCTGTCTGGCCTATGGAAGATTTTGCCAGGTCAATGCTCTACGATATCAGCCATGATGGCTTTCCTACCTTGCAGGCTTTTCTTGATTACGCCCAGGGAGCATCCATAGCTCCGGCATCTATCTTTGTCCATCTATGCGGCATTAGAAAGAAAGACAATCAATATATTGCCCCGGCCTTCAATGTCAAGGAGGCAGCGACCCCTTGTGCCATCTTCAGCTATCTGGTCCACATCATTCGCGACTTCCAAAAAGACCAGCTTAACCATCTGAGTTATTTTGCGGATGACATGATTGAACAAAACGGTCTTGACCGAAAAAAACTGAGCGACATGGCTCATGGAGGAAAAATTGAGGACGGCTTTCGCAATCTGATCAGAGAATACTACCTGGTGGCCGATACCTATCGCCTGAAAACCTATGACATGATTCAGAAAATCAGGCCATTTCTGGAACCACGCTATCAATTAAGCCTTGAAATCATTTTTAATCTTTACCTGATGGTATTCGAACGAATCGATTTTCAGCATGGCAACTTCACCACCGAAGAATTAAATCCAACATCCGGTGAAGTTAAAAGAATGGTATATGAAACAATCCGGGATTTTGAAAACACCAGTGCGAACCTGAAATAATTATATCAATGGATTTGAGACAGGATTTTCCTGAATAGATTTTTTGTTAGAAGCCAGCATCAGGTCACTTCGCTTTCTTCTTTTTCTTCAGTACAGTCTTACTCCAGGCCATGATTCCTGGATTAACATTCATCTCATCCCTTAGTTCTAAAATCATATCTATTTCACGACGTATTTCCGGATACAACTCCATAAATTCGGCAAGTTTACGAACGGTATAATTGAGCAGTCCTGGCTTACTGTCATTGTCGCTGATTAATTCCATCAATTGATTCAAAAAAGCCCCTTGCTTATATTCGGTTATCGGGAAACACAGACTAACACCCATCAGGCTTCGCAAAACCGAGGGATTGCGAGTTGTCAGGACTCCATCAATCACTTGGTTATAAAATGGTTCCACTAATGAACTATCCTTCCGTGCCACGTGCATGAGAAGCCAGGCCGCATATTGAGGATATGGATATTCTTCTTCTGAAATGGCTAGCTCAACGACTTCAGAAATAGAACCTGGCTGCCCGATCAAAAGGTCCGCCAGCCTTGGAAAACCAGGCTGACGCTGGTTCTCGTGAATTAAGGATTTGATGTCGATATGGTCCATTCCGAATGATATATTTGAGAGAATAAAAATATAGCTGCACAAATCAGAAAAAGATGCTGTGCTATTGTACCAAAATACAAAGATAAGATTCATGAACAATTGAATCAAAAAAGGCCTCAAAGAAAAATGATCAAATCATAGATGTTATTATTATTTACATTATATTTGTTTGTTGTTTATCTTTATTTATTATTATAGATTCGTATTATTAACCATTCTTCGTGATAATTCAAAATAATTCGCCAAAAATTTGCTAATTATTAACCTATAGCTTAATTTCGCAGTGAAAAGAAAAGCAACAATCATTCAAACGGCAAAAGATGGCAAAAGAAAAATTGCTGTAGATACGATAAATGCTAAAGAGATCATACAATTTCTGGAAGAAAGAAAACTTAAAAAGAAATTTGCCCTGATATGCCAAATCATTCTCGAAGGAATCAAAAATACTGATCTATATGACAAAGAGAATATAAATGGTAAATGTAAGCAAGTAACAGCGATAAAATTCAAGGGAAATCAAAACGCCCGCATTTATTGCAAAGAACAGAAGCAAAAAGACAAGACGCTGGTAATCATAACCTCCGAGCTGCTAAAAAGCAAGAAGAACCAAAAGAATCAACAAAAAGAAATTAGTCTTATCGAAAAAGTAGCAAACTATGACTACGAAATTGAATAATGGCGCTGAAATAAAGAGCGCTTTTGAACAACTATTCGGACAACTGACCGAAAAAGATATTTTGGAAAACGACGCAAAAGTATTAATGTTTCGATTTCTCACCATCGTCGATGCCAAACGGGAAGAATTAGGATGGAGCAGAAAGGACCTCGCTGAAAAAATCGCAACCACACCTTCCTATATATCCCAATTGTTTCAAGGAGATAAATTGATCAACATGACCACATTGGCCAAGATCCAACAAGCCATGGACATTCAATTTGACATAACCCAAAAAAAATCATACGAAGAAAGAATCGAATCATACCCTCCCATCCTTGATGGAAAAGGTTTTTGGGTTTATCGGCCATTTGAAAAATCAGATTATTCAAATGACGATTTTATGCCATTAGCGGTCTAGGTTTTAGAAACATTGTTGTAAACAAATAAAGAAACATGAAAGCTATTTCTTCTGAAATACAATTGGAAAACTTCACCATACTCCAATCACATTATAATTATATTCCGTCAAAACGAAAAATAAAAAATCCTCAGGATCTATTCAAGGATTTAGACATTGATATTGACTTTACTCATCAAGTCAATGAAGACCACTCAATTAGGGTATTTACAAAAATTGCAGTCAATCATGGAGAAAATCCCAAAGCGGGTTATCAACTTTTCATCGAAGGGGTTGCTGTATTTTCTTTTCTGGAAACAGAAAATCTTAGCGAAAAAGAACAAAACAACTTGAAATTTTACTCAACAGTAAACATACTTATTGGTTATCTTAGGAATAGCCTGGCATCTCTGACAACAGCCTCTCCATTAGGTCAATATCTTTTGCCACCGATAAACATCAATGATCTTTTTAGAAAAAAATCTGCTCAGACAAATACTGAGAACAAATAAAAACACTTTCTTTCTCATTCATATAGTTTCCTTTCAAGATTATAAGAGACGGATGTCATCCCTTGGAGGGATGACATCCGTATTCCCTCAGTTTTTGCGAATGCTGTAACAGTGTTGTTTCTTATTTACGATCTAACAATATTCTTTTATTTTAATGTGTCATTATCAGCTCTAAACGAGTCTGTTAAATGAATAAAACATATTATCCCGAACCAATTCTGGTATCTAAAGAACAATTCCGAGATATCAAGTGTTTATATTCGTTACGGATTCTCTTATAAATTTTCCACATTCATATAACCTAAAAAATCATTTTAGTATGAAATCAAAGAAAATAGCAGTTATCGTAGGAAGCCTGAGAAAGGGCTCATTTAATCAAAAAATAGCCTTAACGCTAAAATCGTTGACACCAGAATCTCTTGAACTGGAACTACTGGAAATTGGCGGACTTCCATTTTATAATGAAGACCTCGAAGTTGCACCACCAGCTGAATGGACGGAATTCCGGAATAAATTGAGTAATTATGACGGGGTCCTGTTTGTGACACCCGAATACAATCGTTCCGTGCCAGCCGTATTGAAGAATGCACTGGATGTTGCATCCAGACCTTATGGTAAAAATTGTTGGAATGGCAAGCCTGGAGCCATTGTAACAGTTTCAATCGGTGCCATCGGCGGTTTTGGATCCAATCATCATCTCAGACAAACACTTACTTCCCTGAATATTCCGGCGATGCAACAACCAGAAGCGTACATAGGAAATGCCTATGATTTGTTTGATGATAAAGGAAATCTGGTAAGCGAATCGACCCAAAGTTTTCTGGCAAAATTTATGACCTCTTTCGAAAAATGGGTTGCGATAAACACCGACTAAAAAAATCTGCAACCTTAATACAATTAACACCATCATAAAATGCAAGAATTATTTAGCAAAGGAAAAGTGCTGAATCTGGAAGAAATGGTAGAATATTCTTCCGGTGGAGTCATCAGCAAGCAAGTCCTGAAAAATCAGGTAGGAAATATCACCTTGTTTTCTTTTGATCAGGGACAAGGATTGACAGAACATACAGCACCTTTTGATGCCCTCGTTCAGATACTGGACGGCGAAGCAGAAATTATCATCGGAGGAAATTCCAATTTGGTAAAAAAAGGTGAGTCCATCATTATGCCGGCAAATGTAACCCATGCCCTACAGGCTGTTGAGCGGTTCAAGATGTTGCTGACTATGATTAAAGGCTAATAGTATTCATATTAAAAATTCAAAAAAATGAAAGGAAATGAAAAAGTACTTCAGGTGTTAAACACACTATTGGCAGAAGAACTGACAGCCATCAACCAATACATGGTACATACAGAATTGAGTGAAAACTGGGGATATGGCAAACTACATACGGCAAAAAGGGCTCAGTCTATGGACGAAATGCACCATGCCGAATGGCTTATTGAACGGATGATCTTTTTTGAGGGCGCCCCAACAGTATCCAAAATAAATACGATAAGCATCGGTAAAACTGTTGCAGAAATGATCAACAATGACTATAAAAGCGAACTACATGCCGTTCAATTATATAACGATGCCATTAAACTTGCCCGTGAAGTTGAAGACCAGGGCACTGTGGACTTGTTGACCAAAATCCTTAAAATGGAAGAAGACCACGTCGATTGGGCGGAGATCCAATTGACTCAAATCGAACAGATGGGTCTTGAAAATTATCTGATCAGTCAGGTATAGTTCATGACAACTAATTGTTATATATACAAATGGAACTCCTCGCAGTAAGCAGCGGGGTCTCTGAAAAAATTTATAGTAAAACTCGCCCCAAGGAGCGGGGCATTTATCCAAAGCGATTAAAACTGGAAAACTATGAACAAGCCAAAATCGGTAGTCAGACTCATTATTTTAGGATTTCTTTTTCTACCATGCATACCTCAGATGCATGCACAAGAACTTCAAGAAAATAAGAAGGACATTACCACAAATAAATTCGAATTTCAACCGCTACCGTATTCCTATGATGCCCTTGAACCATTCATAGATAAGCAAACAGTAGAAATCCATTACAGCAAGCACCATCAGGCATACTATGATAATTTCATGAAGGCAATCAATGGCACTGAACTGGAATCGATGGACATCAGGGATATTTTCAGGGACATCAGCAAATATCCAATGGCGGTCAGAAACAATGGCGGTGGATACTTCAATCACACATTCTACTGGAATGGGCTGCATGCTCATGGAGGCGACCTGCCTGAAGGAAAATTGGCTGAAGCTATTACAGGAACATTTGGTTCCTTTGAAGCATTCAAGAAACAATTTTCCGATGCCGGAAAGACCCGTTTTGGCAGTGGCTGGGCATGGTTATGCATGGATGATAAAGGAGTGCTGTTTATTTGTTCCACGCCCAATCAGGATAATCCACTCATGGATATAGCTGAAAAAAAAGGAATACCCCTGTTAACCATGGATGTATGGGAACATGCTTATTACCTGAAATATCAGAATAGAAGACCTGATTATATTGATGCCTACTGGAACATTGTAAACTGGGAAGAGGTCAGCAAAAGATATGGAAAGGCCCTAAAGTCATTGAATTAGCAGAATTTTGATAAAAAAACAAATCAAAAAACCAAAAAGTATGAAACGAACAGCAAAAGCACACTGGTCTGGTAACCTGAAAGAAGGTAAAGGCACTTTAACCACCCAAAGCAGTATATTAGATAACACCAATTATAGTTTCAGAACCCGCTTTGAAGAAGGCGAGAAAGGCACTAACCCTGAAGAATTGCTTGCCGCTGCCCACGCAGGCTGTTTCACCATGTCTGTAGCCTCACTCTTGACTCAGAAAGATTTAAATCCTTCCTATCTGGATACTGAAGCAACCGTTACACTGGAGGGCTTAACTATTAAAGGTGTTCACCTGGTCATAACCGGATCTGTATCAGGTATTAACGAGAAAGACTTTAAGGAAATAACAAAGGATGCCGAAAAGAATTGCATCATTTCCAAGGCATTAAGCATTGCCATTACTTCTGAAGCTCATCTTGTTGTTTAAGACATTCCAGATCACATGTCATAAAAATGAACATGAAATACGATATCGGAATCATCGGTGGCGGACCTGCAGGTTACAATGCAGCGGAGAAAGCGGCCGAAAACGGTTTAAAGACGATTCTGTTTGAGAAAAATGCCATTGGCGGTGTCTGTCTCAACGAAGGCTGTATTCCGACAAAAACATTGCTGTATTCCGCAAAAATTCTGGACAACGCGAAATCTGCATCCAAATATGGAATACAGCTTGAGGGCAATCCAACTTTTGATCTGGAAAAAATCATCAGCCGTAAAGACAAAACGGTGAAAAAATTGACGGCTGGTGTAAATATGAAGTTGACTGCCTACGGAGTCACAATCATTCAGGGAGAAGCAAGCCTTTCGGGCGAAAAAGATGGTAGCATCGTCATTTTCTGTGGAGAAAACGTATATCTCACGACCTACGTACTGATATGCACCGGATCAGAAACCGTCATTCCTCCTATCAAAGGCTTGTCGGAAGTCGATTACTGGACCTCCAAAGAAGCGTTGGAATCGAAAGACCTGCCAAAATCCCTCACCATTATCGGAGGAGGGGTTATTGGCATGGAATTCGCCTCATTTTTCAACAGTATGGGTGTAAAAGTCAGCGTCATCGAAATGATGCCTGAGATATTGGGTGGCATGGACAAAGAAACTTCACGCATGCTAAGAGCCGAATACACCAAAAAAGGCATTAACTTTTATATAGACACGAAGGTTACCGAAGTCAATGCGAATCAGGTCATTGTAGAGTCAAACGGAAAGACCACAACCGTCGATACAGAAAAAATACTGGTGAGTGTCGGTAGAAAACCGGTGATTGATGGAATCGGTTTGGAAAGCCTCAACATAGAACTCCGGAAAAACGGAGTAAAAGTAAATGAGTTCATGCAAACCAGCCATCCTCAGATTTATGCCGTCGGTGACACCACCGGATACTCCATGTTGGCACATACAGCCATACGCGAAGGGGAAGTTGCCATCAACCACCTTTCAGGAATA
>Ga0172378_10003483_pt1 | contig 14777 bp, 17 predicted proteins | sample GrowelOW332metaG_FD_119755 | JGI IMG/M metagenome (GOLD analysis project Ga0172378, IMG submission 119755) | Groundwater microbial communities from an aquifer near a municipal landfill in Southern Ontario, Canada - Pumphouse #3_1 metaG | ecosystem: Environmental > Aquatic > Deep subsurface >... | reverse complement strand
CTTCAATCTTTTTCCTATAATCTACTAAAGTTGTAAGTGTAGGATAAAAAGTCATGATTAGAATCCAAACCCTCCCATTGATTGAGCTTGTTTAGCCATTTCCATTTTAGCTTCATTCATAGCGTCATTAATACATTCTCTAACCTTTTTCTCTTGTTCTCCTATTTCTAAAGCTGGATTTAGCTTAATATCTAAAATTTCCATTTTTAAGTTTAGAGTAACCGTAATACCATTCTTTTCCTTAGAAAGAGTTTGTTTTTTAAGAGAATTTTCAAATTCTTTTAATTGCTTCATTTGTTTAAATTTGTCGAACATATTTTTATTTTTTAAATTATTATATCTTATTTTTTCCTATAAAAGCTTTATTGTCAAATCAAACTTTTAAGAAGATAAACTATTTTTTCTGCTATTTCTTTCGTGATATTAATGTGAGTCGGTAAGATGATTATTTTATTGCTCATTTCTTCCCCCAAAGGACATTCCCCTTCTTTGTAATTCATTTTACATAAAATAGTTTTGGGCGGAACGATAACATTTTTTCTCCAACCATCTTCAAGCATTATGTTATATTTTGCCATACTTTCGATAATTTTATTTCCATCAGAAACTACTAAAGGGTATTTTAGATAAATAGCTTCTTTATTTATTTCAAACAATCCTCCAATTTGTTCTTTATAGTATTGAGCTATTTTTTTCCTATGTTCATTAAATCGGTCTAATTTTTTAAATTGGTGATTAGCTAATTTAGCCATAGAGTTAGGCATTTTCTCTGGAAAATTTTCAGGCAAGGTTCCAATATATTCTTTAGCAGTAACTGCTTTAGAGATAAGGTTGAGACGAATTGAAAGTTCTAAAAAAACTTTTCCAATATTAAGAAAATTATATAAAGGAAGAACAAATAAATTCATGACAATAGGATGTCTAAGTTGATTGTTAACCCACTTTAAAGTTGGATAATTTAATGTGTCGTAAATAATTTTAATTTTTTCTTCTAGTTTGGGATTATTAATTCCGATCATTCCACCATAAACACAAGAGATTACTTTATCCCTTCCAAAAGAAAAGAAGGCAATGTCTCCAAAAGTTCCACAATATTTATTATTGTATTTTGCTCCCAAGGCGTGGGCACAATCCTCTATTAAATAAAGATTGTATTTTGTGCAAATATTTTTTATCTCTTCTATTTTTGCCGGCATTCCAAAAGTGTGTTGAACGATAATAGCTTTTGTTTTGTTGTTAATTTTTTTCTCTATTTCTAAAATATTAATATTGAGAGTTTGGTCTATGTCAATATATACCGGAATAGCTTTCTGTTTTAAAATAGGATTGATAACGGCATTGCAAGTAAATGCTTGCACAATCACCTCATCCCCCGCTTCTATTCCTAGGGCTTTTAATATTACTAAAAGAGAGCTTCTTCCACTGTTCAAAGAAAAGACAGAAAGAAAATTAAAATAATTTCTAAAGTTATTTTCAAAAATTTGGATTTCTGGTCCGATTATTTTATTTTTTGATTTCAATTCTTTAATTGCTAAAGAAATATCATCTTTTTCTGTATTTGGAGAAAGTGAGATAGAGACTGTTTTCATTTTTTGATTTTTTTTATTAATTCTAATGGCACCCTACTTTCTAAAAGAATAATATCATCCTTTTTGTCGTACTTTTTTAAGATTCCGAATATTTTTTCAGAATTATTCTCGAAAATTATTTTATCACCACCACCCTCTTTTAATTCTTTTAGACAATCAGAACTTGTTATAACTGCCAAATCACAAACCTCAGCGATTTTCTTTCCAATTTCTCTATGAATTCTTTTAGATTCTTTTTGTAGTTCAATTAAGCAAGGCATTACAATAACTCTTTTTCCTTTCCAAAGAGTTAAGAAGTTTAAATGAGCGATAATTCCATTTGCATTTGAAGAATAGGTGGCATCGATGTAATTTTTAAATAAGGTCATTCCTCCTTGATTTGAGGTAATTTTTTCAACTCCTTTTTTAATTTCTGGTAAAGTCATTCCTAATTTGTAAGCAACAAAAATAGCTCCTAACAAATTAGAAACATTATGTCCACCCAAAACATTAGCTTTGAAAAATTCTTTTTCTCCTGTTTTCAAGCAAACATTAAACTCAATATGATCTTTAAATATTTTTAAATTTTCAGCATAAATGTCTTGTTTTTCTAGGTATGAATATTTGTAAGAATTAAACTGTTTATTGTTTTTGATAAGATAATTATCCCAATTAACAATAGAAAAACTTTTAACATGTTCTATTAATTCAAATTTTGTTTTAACAATATTTTCCTGTGATCCAAAAGTAGATAGGTGTTGGTTATTTATTCCAGTTAAAATTCCAATTTGAGGATCAGCAATATCGCATAAAAGTTTTATCCCCCCTTTGTTATATGCTCCCATTTCACAGATAAAATATCGATCTTTTTCATTAAGTTCATTTAATATGTAATTAGAAATTCCCATCTCTGAATTTTTATTTTCCGGAGTCTCTTTAACACCACTATAATGAGAAGTTAAGATGGTATAAAGAAATTCTTTAGTAGAAGATTTTCCATAACTACCAGTTATTCCAATAACAGTTAAATTCTTCAAAGATCTTCTTTTCTTTTTAGCCTTATTTAAAATTCGATACCTTAAAGCAACTGTGATGGGTTGAAAAAGAAGAACCACCGAAGAAATAATCAAAGGAAGTAGCACGTTAACTAGAAGTAATTTAGCCGAAAAATCATAAAGATTAATAAAGCTTATATTTCTAAAAATAACCATCAAAGCCAAAACACTTAAAGAAAAAAGTAGAATTGTTTTTTTAGTGAAAATAGGACAGTTAAATTTTTGTCTAACAACTTTATATAAAGAAAGAACTCCATCCAAAATAAGAAAAACGAGGGGTAAAAAAGTAAACCAACCCAATACAAATAAAATCAAAGCAAAAATTTTAGAAAGAAAAAAGAAATTAAAAAAAATCTCTCTTCCTTTTTTTGTTCTAAAATGATCTTTAAACCTTCCTATATGATAATTCTTTAGTTGCCATAAATAAATCCAAAAAAGAGAACTCTTTATTTGAGAAATAAACCACAAAGCAATAATAGAGATAAGGATAAGAGCACTAATCATATTTTTTATTCAAGAACTCTATTATTATTTTTGCTAAATCTTCTGGTTTTGTTAAATGAGGAGAATGCTTAACTCCTTCTATTACTTGAACCTCTGAATATTCAATCATCTTTCCAATTTCAAAAGCATCTTCTAGCGGTGTAGTGATATCTTCTTTTCCCCAAACTATAAGAGTTGGTTTTCTAATATTACTTAAAAATGCTTTTAGGTCTTCTGCGAATACTTGTTTGAAGGTTTTTTTCATGATTTCATTGGCTGAATAATAATCACGAGTACCCGCAACCTTATAAACAAAAGGTCTTAATTTTGGTTGAATTTTTTCTTGATATAATTTATTGCCTACTAAAGGTTTTGCTATATTTGCAGCCATTTTAGCAACCTTTTGACGCAAACTCAATCTTTCTTTTGATCTCACAACCGCAGCGTCACAAAGAATTAGTTTGTTAATAATTTTTGGATACTCTGAAGATATTTTTGTCGCTAATCCCCCACCAAAAGAATGCCCCAAAAGAATACATTCTTCTATGTCTTGAGACTCTAAAAAATCTAAAACAAAGGAGATGTATCGATTAATATTCCAAGGTTCTTTGGGGGTTTCGCTTTCTCCAAATCCAGGCAAATCAGGACATACAACCATGTATTTTTTTTCTGAAAGAAGTTCGATAATTCTTTCCCATGACTTAGAAGAACCACCCCAACCATGTAATATCATGATAGGTGTTCCGGTACCTTCTTTTTTATACACTATTTTTAATCCTTGTATTTTAATTGTTTTTTTATTCATTTTTAAGCTTAATTTCTGTAAAATTCAAGTATTTGTGAAGAGCTTCTGGAATCTTAATAGATCCATCTTTTTGTTGATGATTTTCAAATAGAGAAATAAGAACTCTTGGAGTAGCGATCAAGGTATTATTTAAAGAATAAGTATATTTTACCTCTCCTCCTCCTTCTTTGTATTTAATGTTTAGTCTTCTTGTTTGGAAGTCATAAAAATATGAAGCAGAGTGAGTTTCTCTGTATCTATTTTGAGAAGGAACCCAAGCTTCAAGATCAAACTTCTTAACTTGTCCTAATCCAAGATCTCCACTACAATTCAAAACTCTTCTATATGGAAGCTCTAATGCTTCTAAAACTTCTTCAGAGTTTCTTGTTATCTCTTCGTGAAGTTTTTCTATTTCTTCTTGACTACTTTCACATAAAATAACTTGTTCTAATTTGTAAAATTCATGAACTCTTAAAATACCTTTTACATCTTTTCCATAACTACCAATTTCTGTCCTAAAACAAGGAGAAAAACCAACATATTTTTTAGGAAGTTCTTCTTTTGATAATGTTTCTCCTGAATGATAATTCATAAGAGCAACCTCTGAAGTTCCTGCTAAATACATGCCATCATCTGTTTTATAAACATCTTCTTCTTGTTGTGGTAAATAACCTGTACCAACTAAAGCAGATTCTCTTACAAGAGAAGGAGCGATCATTGGAACAAAACCTTTTGCAATTAATTTTTCAAGAGCAAAATTCCAAATAGCAAAAGATAAAAGAGCGGCTTCATTTTTTAAATAATACCCTCTAAATCCGGAAACTTTATTTCCTCTATCAAAATCAACTAAGTCTAAATCTTTTGCAAGTTCAACATGGTCTTTAATAGGAAAATCAAAATTAGGAATTGTTCCCCAATTTTTAACTTCTACATTATCTTCGTCAGATGAACCATTTGGAACTGATGAATGAGGCACATTAGGAACTAAAAGCATCAATCTTTCAAACTCTTTATCTATCTCTTGAAATTCTTTTTCATCATCACTAACTTTCTTCATTTCTTCAATAATTGCTTTTTTCTCTTCGGAAGAAGCATTCTTTATTCTTTCATTAGCTTCATTCTTAAGTCTTCTTGTGTTTTCTACGCTCTTCATTAACTCGGATCTTTTTCTATCAACTTCAACTAATTGATCTATAATATCTGAATTAATCTGCTTTTTGTTGCAAGCATCTTTTACGACGTCAATATTTTGTCTGATGAATTTAATATCTAACATATTATTTTATTTATCTTTTATGGTTTAAACTATATCACAAATAAGTATAAAAAAAAAGACGTAAAATCAGATTTTTCCGTCCTTTAGAACAACTAAAGACAAATAATTTATATTACTCGGAGGAACTCCTTTTATACCTTTTCCAATCTTAATTGTTCCAGAACATTCATCTTTTCTTAAAAGTTTCAATCGATTAGCAACAATTTTTAATTGTTCTTTGTTTAATTTGTCAACATTAATTGGATTTTTTTCGACATCAACAAGAATTGTTGAGTATTTTTCTAATATAAATTTGATATAATCTTTGTCAGAAAGAAACATAATAATTACCAATTAAAGTATATATTTTAAATACTCAATTTGCAAGTATTTTCATTTTGTGATAAACAAAAAGTGTTAGCCGAAGTGGTGAAATTGGCAGACACGCAACACTCAAAACGTTGTGGGAGCAATCCCTTGTGGGTTCAAGTCCCACCTTCGGCACAAACAAAAAAGAGGTTAAAACCTCTTTTTCTTATTGTTCTATTAATTTTGTTCCTTCTAATTTATATTTCACTATTTTTAATTCTGTCGGACAACAAAGTGGATCGTCTTCACTATGAACCACTAAATCAAGAGTGATTATTTTATTCTCTGAAGAAATACTATTAACCTTAACTCTATCTCCAAGAAGTTCTCCAGTCCAATAAACAGGATTATCCTTATCTAAAAGAATGGCTAGTTCGATAAAAGTTCCAGATCCACCATAATTAGAATAAATAACAACAGCGGCGTCATCAATACCATCTCCGTCAAAATCATCAAAAGTATAATTATTTTTTAAAATCCCAACACTTAGGTGTTCTTCTTCTAAAATACCTCCTTGAAGTTTTACGTATTCTTCAGAGGAAATAAGGAAATAGGTGGCATCTTTAATTTTTCCCTCGCTAGTATCATTACAAGCTATATTTTTTTCTATTCCTACTCCAGAAATAAGAGCCTTGCAAGTGTTTGTATAGGTTTGACCATCACTTCCACAAACAGGCTTAAATTCTTCTGTACAAATAGTGTTTTTTTCTTCTAGGGGTGCTTTATTGTTTTTAGCAATTAAAAAGATTGAAGAAATGATAATGATTATAATTATAATCACTCCGAGCATTATTATGTTTTTTTGATTCATATTTTTATATTAAACAAGAAATAAAATTACTATACCTAAAATAATAAAGAATAATTGTAGTATTGATTTACTAATTTTGGTCTCTTTGTGAAGTTCTGGTATTAAATCAGAAGCAGCGATATAAATAAAATTACCGGCCGCAAAAGCAATTAAAATTGCTGTAAACTGAGTGTTTTCTGGTCCCAAAATAAAAGCTATTCCTACTCCTAAAATAGCACTCAAAGCAGTGACAAAATTTAAAATAAGGGCTTTCTTTTTAGAAAAACCTCCGTGCAATAATACGGCAAAATCTCCTACTTCTTGAGGAATTTCATGCATTATAACGGCTAAAGTAGTAGAAATACCTAAAGGGATGCTGACAATATAACTAGCGGTAATAATGATTCCATCAATAAAATTATGAATCATATCTCCTGCCAAATTAATATATGCAAAAGGATGAACCTTTTCATTAAAATGTTCTGGGTTATGACAATGTCTCCATTTAATAAATTTCTCTAAAACAAAAGAAAATAAGAAACCAATTAATATCCAAAAAAGAGTATTTGTTTCTAGTTCTAAGGCTTCAGGAATTAAATGGAAAAAGGCAGCTCCAAGCATTGCTCCAATAGAGAAACTGACAAAATGAATAAGCACTTCCTTGAAAACCTTATCTTTTAATAAAAAGAATAAAGCTCCGACGAAAGAGATTAAACTTATCACAACCACACTCAAAAGTGAGTACAAAATAACATTTGTCATATGCTTAGAATGTAGCAGTTTGTAATTTATTTTTCAAGATCTAGTGTGTGATCTATCTTTATCTTATGCACAAAGTCAGGAACGTGACTAACTAAAATCATAGCTCCGGTATATTTATTTAAAGCTTCTGCTATTACTGGAATATGACGAAAATTAATATGATTTGTTGGCTCGTCTAGAATAAGAAGTCCTGGTTTTTCTAAAACTAGTTTTGTAAAAGAAATTAACCCTTTTTGTCCTTCTGACAAATCTCCTATTTTTTCTCCCATAATATCGCCATTAATCAAAAATCCGGCAGCAACATTTCTCATGTTCTGTTCTGTTTCTTCTCCAGCAGATCGAGAAAGTGATTGATAGACAGTTTCTTCAAAGTTTAAGTTAGAAAAATCTTGGCGATAATATCCAACTTTTGTTCCTTCTGTTATTTTTACGCCATCGGCAGTGCCATTAACAATTGATTCTAGGAGGGTACTTTTTCCGATGCCATTAGGCCCTTTCAAAAGAAGATGCTCACCTCTCCTTATCTCAATATCTGTTTTTCTTTCACTCGCTTTCTGTTTCTTAATAGTCTTAAACTTTGTAATATGAATAATCACCCCAGAAAGTCCTTCTTGAGGAGGAATAACAAAAGAGTGAATAGTCTTATCCTCTCTTCTTAGCTCTTCTTTTTCGCTTTCGGCAATACTAGCCTTTTCCCTCATTCTTTTAGCTAAAATACGCATTTTTCCTCCCTTGTGAGCAAAAAAATTGGCCCGATCTCTCTTTTCTTGAATTAATTTAGAAAGCTGAACGTTCTTTTTGTTTACTTTATCTTGATGAACAGAAATTTGTTCCTGTACGTCAAAATAATCACCTACAAATTGTTCTACTTTCCTTGTAAAAACATCAAGATATAAAACTCCGTCAGTAAAACTATTCAAGAAGTCCGCATCATGCGAAATTACTAAACAAGTCTTGGGATAAGCGATTAAAAATTTTTTAAGACGCTCAACTCCCTCTTTATCTAGATTATTTGTAGGTTCGTCTAATAGAAGCAAATCTGGATCTTGTATTAAGGCTGACGCAAGAAGGATTCTTGCCTGTTGTCCTCCTGAAAAAGATTTAATAATCCTATCATGTTCTGCTTCTAAATTAACTATCTCAAGAACTTCATCTATTTTAGGATCAATATCATACACCTTTTCTTTAAAACATTTTTCAAAAAATTCTTTAATAGTTAGATTTAATTGATCTCTTGGAATTACTTGCCTAGCAAGTGCTACTGAAACATTATTCTCAACATTAATGCTTCCACTGTCAGGAGAGAGTTCTTTAGTAATTAAAGCAAAAATAGTGCTTTTTCCAGCGCCATTTTGCCCCATAAGGGTTATTTTCTTTCCACGAAGAATAGAAAAATCTACCTCTTTTAGTAAAGGGTTGTCTTCTTCGTATCCATACGTGACTTTTTTAAATTTTAAAATTGATTCGTTCATAGTGATTTTAAAAATATAGATTATAAAATATAATCTACAAAGAGTTATTTTATTATTAGGATTATAATAATTTAATAACAATATTTTGAACCCTTCCAACACTTCCATTCTCTAACATTACCTTGATTCCATGGGGATGAAATTTGGAATTTGTTAATATTGTTTTTACAATCCCTCGAGTTAATTTTCCCGTTTTTTGGTCTTTTTTTAGAATAATATCAACCTCTAATCCTTTTTGAATATTTTCTCGATTTTGCCCATTCATATTCTAAAACTCTAACACGTCTCTAAAAACAAAAATTGTTTTTCCTTAACTTCTTCTTTTAGTTCTCCTATTTTTTTGAATATAAAAAAGATACAAACATTTAAGTTTGATAAAAAAACATTTAAAATTGTTTCTTTTTTATTCATATACTTTTTATATTCAAAATAAATTAAAAAGAAGGGTCTATGTTTTAAGTCGCATATTCCCATTCCTACGATCAAAATTGTAGTTGCCAGAATAAATTTCAGATCCTGCCTTTAACTCAAAGCTTTTTCCTGAAACTTGGATTAACATTCCACGTATTTGACCTTTTTCCGTTTCAAAAGAAACAGTTTTTTGTTGTTTGAAATCTTTACTTGATGGACCAGAATTTATAGAAAAATTTCTAGTAAGGGACTTGGGGATTAATTCCATATATCCACTTTCGATAATGAAATTATATACTATCTTATAGATGAATTTATCATTTTCAAATTTAATAGTGATCACGTTTTTATTTCGAAGGACCTCCGAAACAATACCCTTTTTTCCATCAAGCTCAAACCTGTTTCCTTTTTTGAGACTTTTTGGAATCTCAACTTCGTCTATTTCAATCGATTTCATAGTTCCATCTCAATTTATATCATATTTTCTCTATTTGTCAACGTTCTTTTCCGATATAAAAAAAGAATTAATAACATCTAATTAATTCTAAATAAAATCCTTTGGGATTATAAGTTCCTTGGAATTTCTTTTTACTTGTTAAATCAACAACTGTGAAGACAAGTCTTTTGAGAGAATCTTTTCTTACAGAGATAACAACTACCGTAATAGAAGTTTCTCCTTTTTGAGCTAGAATAGCCTGTCCATCTACTAAGGAAGCAAGAATGGAAAATATGCTGATTTCATCAATATGAATTTTTGTCATTGCTAATTAAATAATGATACTTTTATATCAAAAGTCAATATGAAACAAAAAAAGACCTTTAAGTCTTAAGATAGAACGCCTCTCTACAACATTGTGTTGAGAGAGGCTTGGATGAAAACAAATTTGCAAGAAATATAACCCGCTGCAGAACTTCTCTTTGTTTATAGGTCGCCGAAATTTTTTACAAAAGAGATTCTCTTTGTGTTTCTGATACAAAGTATCATCTACTTTTGGACTGTTTCGACCATCATTTGAAACAACCACTTACTATATATTATAAATAATATTTTTTGTCAAACCCTTTAAAAACGAAAAAGCCTTCCTACAACATAAGTTGAGGAAGGCATAATAGACAAGTGTCATTACCACAGCCTGTTAACACGATAGTGTTCGAACGAAAGGAACTTGTCCTCGCCCAATTTTACTTTTTACAAAATAACACCTTCTGCTAAAATAGCCACCTATTACATACTACAAATAATATTTTTTGTCAAAGAAACCTTTACAAAATAATTCAAAAGAGATATTATATTATTAATCCTAAAGTGATTGCTATGGCTACCAACCATAGGTTTCTCCCCAATTAATTGGGCTAAGCTAAAGGATCCTTAATTAAGAGCTCTAGTTAATCCTAGAGAAATTGGGTGGAACCGCGAACTTTCAAACCTCGTCCCAATCTCAAGTTTTTTGAGATTGAGTCGGGGTTTTTTAATTAATTAAATATAAAAATATGAACAACGAAGAAATTATTAGACATTCGCTATCCCATTTATTAGCGATAGCGATAAAAGAAAAGTATCCTAATTGTAAATTAGGAATTGGACCAGCAATTGATAATGGCTTTTATTACGATTTCGACAATTTAACAATTGAGGAAAAAGATTTAAAAGAAATCGAAAAAAGAATGAAACATTTGGTAAAACAAAACATTCCATTCGAGAAAAAAGAAATTCCAAAAGAAGAAGCTATTAAATTATTTAAAGACGAGCCATACAAATTAGAACTCATAGAAGGAATTCCTGGAGATGTTGTTTCTATATACACAACTCTTAATTTTATTGATTTATGCGCAGGCCCTCATGTTGCTTCTACAAACGAAATAAAGCCAGATGCTTTCAAATTAGATAAAATAGCGGGAGCTTATTGGAAAGGAAGTGAAAAAAATTCCATGTTAACTAGAATTTATGGTTTCGCTTTTTCAAGTAAGGAAGGATTAGATAAACATTTAATCATGCTTGAGGAAGCTAAAAAAAGAGACCATAGAGTTTTGGGTAAAGAATTAGATTTTTTTCACACTGAAGAAGATGTTGGTATTGGTTTAATTCTTTGGCATCCTAAGGGAGCCTTACTTTATAGGATTATAGAAGACTTTTGGGTTCAAAAACACTTAGAAAGTGGCTATGATCTTGTTCGTACTCCACACATTGGTAATAGAAAATTGTGGGAACGTTCTGGGCATTGGGGTTTCTATGGAGATAGTATGTATCCACCAATTGAAATCGGACAATCTTTAGAAAGTAAAAGAAAAGGAGAAGAAGTAAAAGAATCAGAACAATTTTTACTTAAACCAATGAACTGTCCTTTTCATGTTGAGATATACAACAACTCTCCTCACTCGTATCGTGAACTTCCTATGAGATGGGCTGAATGTGGAACTGTATACCGTTTTGAAAAGAAGGGTGAACTTTCTGGATTAACTAGAGTTAGAGGTTTTACTCAAGACGATGCTCATATCATCTGTCGAAAAGATCAAGTAGAATACGAACTAAAAAGAGTTATTGATTTCATTTTATTCATCTATCAGTCTTTTGGTTTTAGTCTTGATTCGGTAAACACTTACCTTTCTTTGAGAGATCCTTTAAATAAAGAAAAATATGCTGGAAGCGATGAAGGATGGGACTTTTCTGAAGGGGTTTTACGTAAAATTGCTCAAGAAAAAAATCTTAAAGTTGTCGAAGAAAAAGGAGAAGCTGCTTTTTATGGACCTAAATTAGACTTCAAAATAAAAGATGCTTTAGGAAGAGAGTGGCAGTGTTCTACCCTTCAGTTTGATTTCAATTTATCACAAAGATTTAATATGAGCTTTACTAACGACAAAGGAGAAAAAGAAGAGCCATACATGCTTCACCGAGCCCTTTTAGGATCTTTCGAAAGATTTATCGGACTCTTAATTGAACATTATGCTGGAAACTTCCCTCTTTGGTTGTCTCCTGTTCAAGTTAAATTAATTGCTGTCAGTGAAAAGCACATAGACTTTGTTCAAGAGTTAGCTGATGAGTTTAGAAAAGAACATATTAGAGTAGAAGTTGATATTAATAATGAGACTGTTGGAAATAAAATTAGAAAAGCTGTTAATGAAAAATCTCCATACATGTTAGTAATTGGAGACAATGAAATTAATTCTACTAATTTAATAATTAGAGACAGGAGCAGTACTGAAACTCGAGAAATTAGCAAAGAAGATTTCTTTGCTGAGATTAAAAAGAAAATTGAAGATAAGAAATAAACTAAAAACACCTCGGACGAGGTGTTTTTTTATTCAACTGAAACACATTGTGTTCCATTAAAACACTTTCCATCCCCACAATCACACGTCTTTATTTGATGACTGTTATCAGGAGAGCATCCACAAGAACCAATAAGGCAAGAACTTGGAAAATCCGATGCAGACATACAGCACAATGATGAACTAATAGTTCCTCCGGAAAGCAAACAAGAAGTTTCTTTAGAAGATTCTTCTGAAGTAACCTCTATTAATGCATTATTTTCGACTAAAAATTGTCTACTAACCCCAATAGAAGTAAAAGCAACCATTGGTTCATCTATTCTTCTATCAGCATAATTTAAAATTATTTTTCCGTCTTGCAATTCTATTGTCTGTGGTGAAATTCTATCTCCTATAAAAATAGCATTAGTCCCCTTACAGATATTATCATTATTCAAAGCAACAGTTAGATAAAAAAAGGTTCCACTTCCTCCAGTATTTTGTATAACAATAAAAGCAGTATCAATAGTTCCATCGTTATTAAAATCAGAACTAACCGAATTGCCAAAATACTGTGTAATAATTTTTGAATCAGAATCATATATTTTTTCTTCAGCATAACCATCCTTTAAGGTTATATTTTTCCCATCAATAGAATATGTACAATTTTGAGGATCTATTGCTTTCTTAGGAAGATTTAATTCCCAAGTTAAAAAAACTGCAATTAGAAAAATAAAAATAATAATAAATATTTTTTGTGTTTTGGTCATATAATTATTATATCTTAAATAAAAACCAGTCACAATAGTGACTGGCTTTATATAATTTAATTTGCAAACAATTTAAATATCCATCCAAGTAAACTAAATCCTTTTTGAGAATCATTTAATACATTTTCTATTTCAGTATTAACATTCTCAAGAAGTCTAATTTGCTCTGCTAGAATCTCTTGATCTCCTTCATTTTCTAATTGATTTTGAATTTGAACAAGTTCTTGAATCTGTTGATTGCTTTGCTCTAAGATAGCTTCTGCATTATCTATTGCTTTATAGTCAGAACCAATGAAGAATTTTGCAAAATTATTTCTTGATTGAACTTTCTCTAAGATACCCTCTAATTCTATTTGGTTTTGATTTTGACTTTGAGCAACAACCCTTACCTGTTCTCCAATACCACCATTTCTTTCAGAAACTTGAAGCATTTCTTGAACAGCGCTAGCTACTCTACTCTTTCTTTGTTGAGAATCATTATCAGAATTGTTTTTTATCTGATTTTCTTCTCCTTGATTTTGAACTTGTGATCCAGCCTCAGAACCATCCTGAAGTTGTTGCTTCTCTTGCACTTTAATACCATTTTCTGATCCATTTCCACTATCATTTCCATTTGTTGTTACTTGAATCTGAAAATTTTCTTGAAGTTGAGTTTCTTCTCCTTGATTTTGAACTTGTGATCCAGTCCCAGAACCATCCTGAGCCTGTTGTTGTCCTTTATCTGAAGAGCTAGAATTATTACCTGTTCCTGCTGCGTTAACGCTACCAGCTAGGATAAAAACGAATAAAAGGCTTGCGATTAAAATTTTATTTTTCATATTTTTGATTTTTTAATTTAATTATTACGATTTTGTCGATCTAATTATAAACATTCTTTAATTTTTAATATCTCCATAATTGTGGGTGTGCTTCCGTTAGCAATTTCTTCAATTCTTTTTTCCCCTAAAATAGAAATGGCACATTCTTTTTGTTCTAGTGTTATTTCTGTGGGAATTTCTTCAAGATTAATTCCAGCAGATTCTAAAATTGCTTCTTGTTCAACGTTTAAATATGGATGATCATAACTAGACTGTTTTTCTTTTTCTAAGACAACAGGAATAACTTTCATTAAATCTATACCGTAAGGTTTTATTATTAAAAATAAACCAATAATTATAATAATTACTCCTAAAATAATTCCTATAATTGTGAATAAAGTTTTTAAAAAGTTCATTATTTTTTAAATTACATATCTTAAATATATAATAGCATAAATATTGAAAAAAATTAACATCTTTTATATAATTAATTTAATATGAAAAAAATTATTCTAGCTTCAACATCTCCTCGTAGAAAAGAAATCCTTTTAAAAACTAGACTTCCTTTTGTTATTCAAGAAAGTAATTATGAAGAAGACATGAAATTAAATTTGTCTCCTGAAAAACTTTCAGAACATCTCTCTTTTGGTAAAGCAAAAGCAGTCGCAGACAAAAATGATAATGCTATTATTATTGCGGCCGATACCTTTGTTGTTTTTAATGAAAAAGTTTTAGGAAAACCAAAAACAGAAAAATTAGCAAAAGAAATGCTAACCCTTTTAAACGGAAAAGAAAACAACATTATTACAGGAGTCACAATTATTGACACTAGTAATAATAGCTCAATCTCTTTTCATCAAATAACAAAAGTATTTATGAAAAACTTATCTAAAGAAACAATAGAAGCTTATATCAAAACAGGAGAGCCTTTAGATAAGGCTGGAGGATATTCTATGCAAGATTGCGGAGCTATTTTAGTAGACAGAATCGAAGGAGATTTTTTTAACGCAATGGG
>Ga0172378_10003482_pt1 | contig 14781 bp, 23 predicted proteins | sample GrowelOW332metaG_FD_119755 | JGI IMG/M metagenome (GOLD analysis project Ga0172378, IMG submission 119755) | Groundwater microbial communities from an aquifer near a municipal landfill in Southern Ontario, Canada - Pumphouse #3_1 metaG | ecosystem: Environmental > Aquatic > Deep subsurface >... | reverse complement strand
CTTCAATTACTTCATCAAGCGTGACAATGCACTCGATGACTTCCCCGTCTTCGTATTGTTTTTTGGCTTTATCCAATAATCGAATGAGTTTTTTATAGTTCATTTTTCCATCTCCTTTATCTTCTATCCTCGATCGATCGATAGTAATCGTCTTGATTATCGCTTATGAATTCGCTTGCTCTGTCGGAGCTCCAGTTCCGCCATCCTGGGAAGCTCGCATCCATGTCGATGTCGAGTTCCTCTGAGATGTCCTCGATGAAGCTCTTCTGCTTATGGCTCATTGGATGACAAGCGCTCCCGCTAAGAAAGCTGTATTTCTCTTGCTCGGTCATTTTCCCACCGCCACTTGTACTTCAACCGGCCAAGAGTCCTTAAGACCGTTTCTAGCGATGAAGTCGTCAGCCGCTTTTTCCGTGATGAAGAGCCTTGCGTCGTCCAGGCTTCCGTATTGTGGAGCATAGGATACGTTGGCCTTGAACGAGACGATGTCATACCCTCTTTCGACCTTCATCATCCCGGTGAAGAAGATCGCTTCGCCCTGGCCGTCGTCTTTCCCGATTGCGTATTTTTTGATTATTCTCATCTCAAGGAGTCCTTCCCGGCTTCTAGGAGAGGCATCTCCTGGAGACCTTCCCCATGATGCTCGACGGTGAGTTTGGTCGCCTTTATGGCATTGGAGCAGTTGTTGACCATGACGCTTCCGATCGAGCCCATGGCCTTGGCTCTGGCAATCTCGGCTTTGGCCTTCTCAGGGTCTTCCATGATCTCCGGGTCATTGAGCCTGTCCATCTCCTCGAAGAGATAGTTCTGAAGATCGATCATCTTATTCTGCGGCATTGTTCTTCTTCTCCTTTTTGCGGCGTTTCCGCGCTTTGCTTTCCAGCTCGTATCTTCTGTGGGTCATCTCGGCAAGCAGTTCTCCGGTTTTCATTGCCTCCTTGTCTTTTGTGATCAGGCCTTTGCGGCTCATCAGCGGGTAGAGGCTCTTCTTGACCGTGGCGAGGTTCTCCAGGCGGTTGTCCAGCGGGTCTTTGTTGAGGTGGTAGACGATCTCATCCTTCCCCACCGCTATCCCGGCCCTTTGGAGCACCAGGAGCGGGTGGCTCCTCCACCTCTCCCAGAGAGTTCCTTTGTCGCTCACCTTCTCGACGACCCTCTGCCTTCCATCCATGTTGGTGACAATTCTGGTGTCTCCGATCTGGTAGATGTCGTTCCAGGGCTTTTGGCCTTTCTTGAACATCGTGGCTTTCGCCATCTCGTAGGTATGGGGTGACATCGGCACGCCTTTGTTCGGGGATGGATGGCCCTTCTCGAAGCGTCCTGTCAGCCCAGTTGGTGGCAGATGGTGGTTGGCCCGGTAGGCCTTCATGCTTTGGGCGGTCATGCGGAGGCCGAGCTTGGCGTTGGCCAGTTCGGCGATCTCTTTATTCGACTTTCCAATGGAATTGGACCTTATGAAGTCGGATAGCCCTTTTGGGTATCTCATTTCTTTTTCCCCTCCTTTCTTTGGAAGCTTCTTTGAGTACCGTATATCGAATGCCTTTTCGAAGTCTGGCTCTTCTCCCACTCCGGGAGGCGCTGGATGATCTCGTTGATGGCTTTGGCGTCGTTGTTCTTCATATCGGCCAGGTCTTTGCCGAAGCATTCGACCCAGATCTCCCCCGCCCATACTGTTTGGCGCTTGACCTCCTGCGGGGCGTCTTCCTCCGAAACGGTGATCGCCGCGAGTTGCTGGGCCCGCCATTCCGGCGTGGCTCGGAACCACTGGCGCCTGGTCTCCATCGTCGGGCACCGAGTCTCCCAGTCGCTTGGGATCGGCTGGTCGAGGAAGTTCATGATCATTCCAGCCTGCGGGGAGTCGCTTGAGTGGTCGGCTTGTTCAGCCGCCGCGCTCTCGCTCACCTCGATCGGCATGTCCATGATCCTCTCGCCTGAATCGTAGTAGTGCTTGGCCTCGGCCCATATCTGATGGATCTCGTCCGGCTTAAGCCCCACCCACGCCGGCTCCTCGATCCTGTCCTTGTGGCAGTCGACTACGAGGAACCTTCTGGCCCCGGTGGCGTCGTTGAGGAACTCCTCGTCGTTGGTGGTTCCGATGAATATGCACCGGCGCCTATTGACCGATACGTTTCGGGCATAAGCCTTCCTGTAGGTGTCCTCGGTCTTGCTGATGAAGTTCTTGATGGTCTCGCGGTCGGCTTTCTTTAGGGCCACCAGCTCCGACATCTCCATGAGCCATATCCCGTCGAGAGACTCATAGGCCTGTTTGCTCCTTAAGTCCGGGAGCGTGTCGCTCGTCCATCCGTTCCCGAGCTTTTGTATTAGTAGTGACTTGCCTAGGCCCTGCTCCCCCACCAGGGTGACCATGTAGTCGAACTTCTTTCCTGGCTCATAAACCCTGGCCACCGCCGCCACCATCATCTTGCGAGTGACGGTCCGGACGTATTCGTTGTCGTCGGCTCCAAGGTATTTGACCAGGAGTCTTTCGATTCGGGGCTCCCCATCCCACTTGGCGCTCTCGATGTATTCCTTGATAGGATCGAAGGCGTTGTGGTCCTCCTCGCCGGTCAACACATCGAGGACGATCTGCCGGTTCTTTATGCCATACACCCTCGCTAGGTAGCTTCGAAGCTGCGAATCGTCGGCGTCGCTCCAGGCTGTCGAAGCATTGACGCGGGTCCATGGAGTCTTTTTGAGGAGTTCCGGATATCCTTTGAGAAGGTTGTTCCCCACGAGTCCCTTGAGGTTCGGGTCGTTTTCAAGTATCAATGTGCAGTTATCGTAGTTGTCTTCGACGTACTTGCTTCCGCCTCTTTGGTAGGTGAGCTTCTTCATCCAGGAGTCGTCGCTTTTGCCATCTATTATGTCCTTGAATTCGGCCTCGGCCTCCGGGTGGGCCTTCCTGAGGCGCTCGCCCATGATGGTCTTTGCGGCTTCATCGTTTAAAGCGAAGTCCTGCATGGCTTTGAAGCTCGGCAGCTTGTTGACCGGGGTGTCCGGTTTGGCGTTCTTGTCGAGCTCGCCGAACTTATGGATCCTAACCAGGTCGAAGCCGTTAAGGCTCTCGCCCCTGGCTGGATCGGTGGCGTGGTTGCTGAAGAGATACTGGTCGTTGTAGGCGATGGCCCCGCCGCTAGTCGAACCGCCTTTGAATGTGTATCTCTCCCCGCTCTCGCCATAGGGCTCATACACATCTGATAGGAATGTCTCGATGGCCTCCCTTATCGGGTGGGCCTCGTTGAAGGCTCCTATCACCCCTGGCCTCGTGGCGGGATCCGGGAGCTTCTTGTCGTAGAACATCGACCGCTTCCTTTTCTCTTTGTCGCTGAACGGCCATTCCTCGACATCCTTCCAGTCCTTGTATTCCCCGAGCGTCTTGTCGACGTCGATCCATTGTCCGGAGATCTCTGCTATGAGGGCTGGCTCGTCATGCGGGTGGCTTGGCCAATACATCAGTCTGGCGGCTTCGTATGTCGATGGGTCGAAAGCCTCCAGGGAGACGAAGCTCTCGGAGGCGATCTTCCTGGCAAGCGGCTCATATTCATCCGGCGTGACATCCCTTGATAGAGGGATCACCAGCCGGAGCCTTGGATGGGCCTTGCATGATTTGTGCGTCGAATATATCAGGCACTCGCACTGGATTCCGATTCGGAGCATGTCAACCGCGTCTGGCTGGCACTCGTCGAGGTCGAGCGTCACGAGGCTTCTTTTCTGGACGTTGACGTTTCTGCGGAGTCCGTCTTTGAGGGCCCCGCCGACGAAGCCGCCGATGTCCTTTATGGCGTCCTGGCGGTCTTTCGGCATGGCCAAATAAGCGGCCATCGTCTCCCCGGTGTCTCGGCTCTGATGGAGGATCCTCTTCAGCTCCTCCCAGGTTATGAGCTGGCTCTTCCACGTCTTGCTGTAGCGGCTCGGCGCGGTCGATATCGTCAGCTTTCTTTCTTCGCTCATGTTGTTGCTCCTTTGTCTATCGTCTTTCTTTCGGCGGAAACCGTTTGTTTAGTTCGGTGCTCGTGACCAGCGTGTATCCGCTCGGTCTCATGATCAGGAAGTCGACGTGCCGCATAACCGGATTTGCTGAGAACATCTTCGGTATGAGAGCCTCGCATTCTTCTCCGTAGAGGATATCTATTAGGTCTTTCTCATTCGACTTGTCGCGGATCATGCCCATGGCGAGTCTGAAGAGCTGGCCTTCGTCGGCAGGAGTGACTTTCCCGTTATCCAGCCGGATCTTGATGTCGGCTTGGTAGACCCTCGCCTCTGGGTCTTGATCGTGGGTGGCCTCCTGGTCGTAGTAGCGGCCGTTTATGGCTCGGCACGCGACGGCGTGGTGTCCGCTTGGGCTCACGCCTAGGGCGATGACTATCAGCTTCTTTGCAGTGTATGGGAATTTATCGGTCATACGGTCTTCCTGCCTTTCTTCTTCTCGGCTTCAAGGTAGGAGGCCGCTTCGTCCAAGCTCTCTATCTCCAGCCTCATCTCTCGGGTGCCATTGCTTACCCTGTCAGTGACGAAGGCTTCCATGAGGCAGTCTTTTATCGCGTCTTCGATTGGCGTCCCGCTCTTCTCTTTAAGGACCCGCCTGGCCCCTTCGCTCAGCTCATTTGGCTCCATGGTTCTTCTCCTTTATCAGCTTGTCGTATTTCTTCTTCGCGTCGTTAAAAGCCTTCCAATGGCCGTCTCTCCTCGCGAGCCTCATTCGGAAACGGTATTCCTCGATCTCTTTCTCCAAAGGAGTAAGGACCAGAGGCTTAGCGTTGAGGCTTATGATGTTCATGCTTTCTTCATCTCCTTCAGGTTCTTGATGACCTCCGGGTCCCTGGGGTCGTTCTTGCCCACATAGGCCATCACGGCTTTGAGGGCGTTCTTGGCTTTCATGAAGTTGTAGAACCTCTCATCGTCCTGGATGATCTCGTACCACCCCATGCACTCGGAGATCTCGAACTCCTGGTCCATCATCTCCATTATGAATCTGAATGCGGCCCCATATACCCGATCGACGAAGTCTGGGCTCCTCTCAAGCTGGTCGGTGTCGCGGTGCATCGGGCTCCTTATGGCCACGAAGTCGGCGATGTCCTTGGCGGTCACCGTGTCCTCGATGTCAAGGCCTCCGAGCTCCTCGTAGTGAAGTACGATGCCATTAAGCTTTTTCTCGTTTTCCATGATTCCTCGCTCCTTGTCCTTCAGTCTTTCTTGTAGAATTCGCAGATATAGCTGTCGGCGTCGAGGGGAAGTCCCTCGCACCAGGCGCAGCCTTTTAATCGCATGATGTCGACTATCTTCCTCTCGTCTTCCTCGGCTTTGTCGATCGGCACCTCGTTGATGCATTCGTCGTGGACGTGGAAGACCGTCTTGTATCCGGCTTCGTCCAAGCGGATGAGCACCTCGCCGAGGCAGTCCCTCGCAGTGCTCTGGATGAGGTTCTCGAAGATCTTCCCGCCGTATGTCCTCGTGTAGATGAATGCGTTCTTGCCTTCCATCGTGTCGAGGTACTCGATGCCTTCGTTGCCGTCTCCGTCATCGGAGATCCTTATGCCTTTGTAGGCGATGAAGCGCCCCGATGGCAGTCTCATGAAGAGGCTGTCTTTGTGGATGAAGACCGTGATGGGGTGGCTTCCCCTCGTTATCATCTGGACGCTTCCCGGGTTCCTTATTGCCCTCTTGAAGGCGTCTTCGCATATCCGCCAGAAGCGGACGATCTCGGGGTTGTTGTTGCGCCAGCTATCGACCAGCGCCTGGATCTCGTTGTCGGTGAGACCCATCTTGTCGGCACCGAAGCGCTTGTAGGCACCTATACCTCCACCATAGGCTCCAGCCAGCTCGGCGACCTTTCCCCTTGCTCTTTCGTCATGGGTGATGTCCTCGGCCTTCTTGCCGAAGATCTTCGCCGCTGTCTCCTTGTAGATGTCCTTCCCCTCGGCGAAGGCCTTGACCTTGTAGGCCTCTCCCGTGATCCAGGCGGCCACTCGGCACTCGATCTGCGAGTAGTCGGCCACTACGAACTTGCATCCTGGTTTTGGTATGAAGGCTGTTCGAATGAGCTGACTAAGGGTATCCATCGGCTTTCCATAGCATGTCTCCAGCCAGTCCCAGTCGCCTTGGAGCGCGAGGTCCCTGGCGAAGGCGATCTGGTCCAGAGTGTTCCTTGGGAGGTTCTGCACCTGAACGATCCGACCCGCCCATCTTCCGGTCCTTATGGCCCCGTCGAATTGGAGCGTGCCATGGAGGCGGTAGCACTCTTGGTCTTGGTGCCATACGGCTGCCCTCTCCATCGCCTCGTACTTGGTCACGCTTGTCTTGCCTAGTTCTTTTCTTGCTTTAAGGTAGCTTATGACGTCATCGTCATTCGATTCGGTGATCAGATCGTCCAAGGCCCCTTTGGAGAGGCTGATAATGTTGATACCTTTGGTGGCAAGCCATTGCTTGGCCTTCTTGAGGCTTTGCGGGTTCTCAAGGCCAGAGGCTTTGCGCCCCTGCTCCAAGAGCCTTTCTGTGTGCTCGGCCACGAATGCATTGACGCTCTTGGCCATCTGGATGTCGATCCCGACCCCGCGGTCGTTGATCCTCTGGTCGGTTCTATAAAGGTCTCTTTCCCTCATCGGCGGGAGCGGATAGCGGTCCTCCTCCCTCATGATGGCCCGCTCGGCCTCGACGTCTTGGCGGTTGTACAGCTTGAATGTGTCCCAGTCGTTTGGGACCCCTGGGATCGATGGCTCTGGATAGTGCCGCTTGCCGTTTCTTCCGGGTACGCAGTATTTCTGAATGAGTCGCTTGCCCTCGGACATCTTCTTCTTGTCGGCTGGAATGCCCAGCCACTCCCCGGCTTTCTCAAGGGAGCCCGGTATCCCAAGGGAGAAGGCACGCACCATTGTGCAGTGCCATTCCCCGGGATCCATCATGCCGTTTTCGTCGAACCGCCTATATGCCCCTGGGTGCTGGTGCAGCCATTTGCTTAATGCGGTCCTTTCGAACGTCGCGTTGTGGGCGATCTTCTCGTAATCTGGGTCAAGAAGAGCCGTGAGGAGCTCAGTCGGCATCCTATCTCCATTGGCTAGGTCGGCCTGCTTCACCTCTCCATCCTCGATGGCATAGGAGACCAAGAGGATCTCGAAGCTTGGATCTTCGACGTACTTCCGCACGCCGCAATCCTTCAGGCTTGCCTCGCAATAGGTTTCGATGTCGATATGGATCTCTTTCACGGCGCTTCTCCTTTCAGCCCTTAGAAGGGCAGATCGTCATCGGACACGTCGACCGAGTTGGAGTCGGCCTTCGCGTCGCTTTGGGCTTCGCTTGCCGGGGCCGCTTCCTGGATGAGCCCCTGGAAGTCGCTCTTGGCGCTGGCGCGTCCTCCGGCATAGCTGCCTTCTGCGGTCTTGAGGACGTTGTTGAGCCCGCAGGCGATGCCGTTCTTGGCCCCGGCATAGGCGTAGAAGTTGACGCTGACGGCTCCGATCATTCCTGAGTAGACGTCTTTCTCGTGTCCCGGATCCGTGAGGTGCACCCCGTGCTCGTCGATGACCTCCGGAGCGGTCTTTGAATTTGCGTTGAAGAACCATGTATTGTCGTAGCTGTGGTCGTCGGTCTCGGCAGCTTTGGCGTCCCCGTCATGGACGAAGGCTTTCAGCAAAGCATTGAGCTCGACTTTCTTCTGGCCCCACTTGCTGGACTGGATGGCGGAGTTGTAGGCGGCGGTGAAGGCCGTCTTGATCTGGCCCATCACTTCTTTGACGTTGTGGGCGTCTTTCTTGATGCGGATCTGCACGCTGTATTTCGGCTCGCCTCCGTTGGGGCCGGCGGCCGGCTTGAGGAGATGGACGTAGTTGAGCTCCACCTCCTGGATGATGACTTTCGTAGCTTCTGAATTGCTCATTTATTGAGCCTCCTTTTTTAGCAAGTCTTTGAAGTCCTCTGCCGCGCTGACCGGCTTGTAGGGTTCGCGGGGGTCGTCTTCCGGCGCCAGTTGCGGTTTGCCTTGATCGACGATGACATGTGGCTGGCAGATGGTCTTGAAGTCCTCCTTCTTGATGGCTTTGCCCATCTTCGAGGGGCTGAGGAGCGAAGGCTCTTCGGTGATGTCTCTAACCAGGTACTTGGCTTCTTGAAGCGCCTTCTTGAGGGCCAGCGGATCGTCCCAGTCTCGCGATGTCCTCCCTGCCACCGCCTTCCAACCGGGATGTGCAACTCCGTTCACCAAGTCCGTGAGGAGATGGTTCCGGACGTCGCTGGCCATTGCGCTGAACGGCTCGCTAGCCTTTGCGAATTCGCCGAGGGCCCTCGCACCCATGAGGTTAGGGTCGAGCTCGTCGCTCTCGCTTGATCTCACGGCCTCGAGCATCTTCGAGAGTACCCATTCGGCGCGGTGCTTGCAGAGATCCCTGGCTGGGCAGAAGCCGCTTCGGCACCATTCGCCTGGCTTGAATTCACCCTGGCCCTCGTCGGCCATCTTGGCTAGTGGCTTTATTGACTCTCCCCATGTGAGCAACTCTTCTTTTGTGAGGCTTTCTCCGCTCCTCCAGTGAAGTCTGGGCTGGACAATATGGGTCTCGAAGGATGTGATGTCGGCTTCCCAGTTAAGCTCTTCGTAAACGCCGAGGGCATATAGTCGAAGCTGGCTGTTATTCCGGCCGTCCACTACCACTCCTTTTCCGTATTTGAGATCGAAGACGTGGCACACTCCAGAGGCGATGATGACGGCATCGCTTGTCCCGAAGCCATTAGGCACCCAGTGGTCGAAGTTGACCTTCTGCTCAATCAGCAGTCTTGCCGCTGGGTCTTTAAGCTTCAGGGCTTCGAAGTCGCCCGATACCGCGTCAACGTATTCCTGAATCGCGTCGCGCATCTCCTGATCGGTTCTGATGTCCTTCATCTCACCAGTTGCTTCATCGGGCTGCGATACCTTGCAGATATCGCCTTTCTTGAACTTTGTGCTTCCAGTGCTCTGATAGATCCTGAGGAGCTTCTCGGCGAGGGCATGCGCTATCGTCCCTTCAGTGGCGTAGTCGCTATCCTCGTCTGGAAGCTTCTCGCAGAGGGCGACCGATTTTTGGCAGTTGATCCATCTCTTCGAACTTGAGGCGCTCAGCCTCGCGTGAATCTCTGGCGGCATGTTAGTTGGCTCCTTTCAGCGCATTGATCTTGCCGATGAATTCGGCGTAGCTTTTCGGATCGATGTCAGCCGGGGCTTTGGCTTTGTACTCGGCCAGCACGGCCCTTACGGCTTTGACATCGACTTTTCGCGTCTTGGTGTCCTGGAGTGCTTTTAGCACATCGTCGTGCGTTGGGCCGTCTGGCTTTTTTGGGGCTTCCTCCAATTCATCGAATGGGCTGGCGCCCGCCGGCTCCTCCGGCTCATCGTCGATAGATGGCTTTTTTGGAGTAGTTGGCTTGGTTTCCTCTTCGTCGGTGCCCCATGGGCTTAAGGTCTCATCCTCTTTCGGGGAGGGATTTTCGGGCTTCTTTGGGGCTTCTGGCTTTTGCTCAACTACCTTTCCCTGCTGGATGATGATCGGCCCTTTGTCGGTGTCGATGATCCCGCTCAGCGAGGAAGCTCTTGGGTCGACCGTGGATTTGGTGGTCGGCTCTAGCATCCCCAAGAGCTTGCTGATCATCTCGACAAGGGTCTTGTCGGCATTCAGCTTGATGGCGACGTTCATGGTTATAGGTTCCATATTTGTTGTTCGCTCCTTTCTGGTTCCTAGTCTTCTATCTCAATGTAGGTGCCGCCGTCGGTTAGGATCATTTCCACTCCGTTGACGGTCTTGCATAGAGGTCTGTAGTCCGGGTCCCAGGGCTCCGGGATCCTTTCGCTTAGGCATTCTTCTCTATCTTTGTCCTCGGCCGGCTGCCTATGGCTTGGCTGGGGCAAGGCCCTTTTCATGTATTGGGCCCACAATTGATTGTTCGGCAGATGCGCGAAGTAGTTGAACGTGTAGGGTGTATGCTCCGCGAGCCAGTGGCTTAGGGCCCAGCGCTCTTCTTCGTCTGTTTGAAAATCGCTCCTTTTGTAGATGCGCATCCTTTTTCCCTCCTTTCTCTGAAGTAAGGACCGATGATTCGATCCAGGATCCAGTCGAGGTCGGCTTCGCTCGTAGGCTCAATTGTCGGACTTTCTACGAACTTGGAAGGCATACTAAAATCCTTCTTTCGCGTCTGCTTTCAAGAACCAGTCGATTGGCTTACCGGTCAGTTTGCTTAGGACGATCATGTCCGACAGCCGGAAGGCGGCCCCGCCTCGGAGCTTGTTTCCGAGGGTCCCATATTCGATGCCCATCGCGTCGGCAGCTTCCTGCACTGTGTGATGGCTCTCGATGATGGCCGCCTTTGCCTTATCTGGGTCGATCATCATGTCGTAGTTCTTATTCTGCTCTTCCATTTTGGCTCTCCTTTCCCTTCGCTTCCTTTTTGCGAATCGTCTCAGCTTCCACCGGTCCCAGGCTCTCGTCTTTGAGCCACATGACGGCGTGCTCCCATTCGAAGAACTCCTCTATAAAGCAGTCTCCGCTCGTATTGTCTATTGCGACCCATCGGCCGTCGATGGAGTCCCAGAATAGGTATTTTTTCTCGAATTCGTCTTTGCTCCAGCTGTGAGGATCTTGGACGAGACTGGTCGCCGCGTCCTCGCTAACGAGGGCTATCCAGTCAAGCCTTGCTGACGCAAGAAGCGCGTTCAGCTGCTCTGGTGGGATCTTTAGAAGCCATGATGTGTCTGAGGTCATTATTTCCACTCCTCTGGAAGGGTAAGCTTCGACGATCCCTCTTTGTATCGGCTATAAGTGTCGCATTGGCCGTAATACCCGCCGTTCAGCATCTCGGATAATTGCCTGACATCGGCCGTAAGGCTGTTGCATTCGGCGTTAGCGGCTTCAAAACCGCCGCTTTCCCGGTCCCAGTTGAGAACGATGTATTCGTGGTAAATGCCATCGATGTCAAAGAAGCAGTCCAGGATGATCTTCTCTCTGCCAGTCATTATGTTTTTGGAAATGGCCTCCCCAACGGCGTCGAATCTAGCTTTCTTATCGAGGATATGACTCATCTCTTGTTTGTTCATTTTCTGTTCCTCTCTTTCAGGATCTTGCAGTAGCTCGGGTACGTCATGACGATGAGCAATTTATTGGGAAAGTGGCTATTTGCCCTTTCTTCGGCCTCAGCTTTTGAATTGAATCTAACGCCGAGGAAGTCTTCTCCGGTCACGGGATCGAAGAGTATCCATTGAATAAAGTGCGGCATCATTCGAGCTCCCTGCATTCGTTGTAGCTGTCGAAATCGACATAGATAAGGACCGCGCTTCTGTAGGCTTCGATGGAATCGACATCAACGTCATCGAAGAAATCTGGGATATCGTCGGACTCCCCGTCGAAAACGATCTCGATGTTCTCTCCGGTTGGGTTGCGACTCTTGATGGTGACGTTGCCGTTTAGGTAGTCCCTGATGTCATAGAAGGTCATGATTTGTCTCCTTGCTCTTCGTGAGCGTCATCATTATATGTCGGACTTTTTACGAACGTCAATGATTTTTGTTGGAAATGTCTATTTTTCTACGAATATATGTTAAAATTATGTGGGAGGAAACCCAATGAATAACCTTAAGAAATACCGCGAGAACGCTGGACTGTCCCAATCGGAACTCTCCAAATTGACGGGCTGTGCGAGGAGCTACATTTGCGAGGTCGAGTCCGGCGATCAGAAGATGTCTTTGAAGCTGGCGGAGAGGATGTCAAAGGCCCTCCATCAGCCAGCCAGGGCGATCTTGGGCGGGGACGTCATGAAATACTCGGGTGGCTTTCCTGACGCCCTAAAAGGCTTGGTCCAGGATTCCTTTGACGAAGTCATCGAGATGCAGGCTTCTCAAAAGATATCGGCGCGCGACTTCGATCTCTTCATGATCTGCTACTGGTCCGTCGGAGAGCAGCTTACCGACGACGACGTGGAGGCTCTAAAAGTGATGGCGGAAACGCTTAAGAAAGCCCATGGAAAAGAGTGAGTTTGTTGCCATCGTAACAATCTCACTTTGTTGCATTTGGGGATTGTTGCAGAGATTGTTGCGCCGATTGTTGCAGGCAAATATCCAGTATTCATCTATTGATTTTGATTCAAATCTTAAATTTATAACAATATATCACGCACAATATACGCGCGCGAGTAGGCAATATGCACGAGCCTAATCGCCATATGCCTCATCGCGTGTGCGCGCGAGGGCATTGTTCCTAAGGAGGTCTTTATGGAAGAAAAGACAGGAAAGAAGTCTATCAGAGCCGTCGCCTATTGCCGCTTCTCCAGCGAGCAGCAGCGCGGAGGCTATTCCATCGAGGCCCAGGTCGATGCGATCAAGTCCTATTGTTCGTCGAAGGGATATTCTCTTGGCGAGGTTTACATCGACGAGGCCAGGAGTGCCAGGAGCGATAAGCGTCCCCGCTTCCAGGATATGATCCTCGACTCCAAGTCCGGGGTCTTTGACGTGGTCGTCGTCCATAAGCTCGACCGCTTTTCGAGGAATAGGACCGACTTCGCCATCTACGGTAACCTTCTCAAGAATCGCGGGATCCGCGTCGAGTCGGTCACCGAGAAGCTCGACCCTGATGCACCTGAGTCCATCATCCTTCAGTCGGTCATCGAGGGGATGGCCGAGTTCTATTCGGCGAACTTAGGGCGCGAGACGAAAAAAGGGCTCTACGAGAGGGCCTCGAAGGGCCTTGTCTCGGGCAAGGTGTCCTTGGGCTATCGGCGCGGGGCCGACGGCCATTTCGAGATAGATGCGGAAGCCGCTAAGCTCGTGGCCTCGCTCTTCTCAAGGCTGGCCTCTGGTGAGCGCTTCTCCGATGTGGTGCGCGATCTGAAGTCTAGGATGGTGAGGGGCGCCAATGGAAAAGTCTTCACCCATCAGTCCTTGGAGAGGCTCATCGCCAATCCATGCTACGTTGGGGATTATCGATTCGGCGATAAGGTCTTCCAGAACGTCATCCCACCGATCGTCAGCCGCGAGACCTTCGCTTTGGCCAATGCTAAGATGTCCGAGCATGACTCGCCCCACTTCCCTAAGCATCGGGCGGAGGAGTATGGGCTCACGGGTCTGGCCTATTGCGGCGAGTGCGGGTCGCGCCTCACCGGCCACAGCTCGAAGAACCGCCAAGGCATCATGGTCAGCTACTACCGGTGCATAGGATCATCGAACAGCAAGTGCTCGCTGCCGATGATCAAGAAGGATCTTCTGGAGATGAAGGTCATCGACGCGCTCAGGAAGGCATTCATCGAGGGCGACGGGTCGTCCCTTCAGCCTATCGCCGATGGGGTCAATGCGCGGATCAAGGCGCTCTCCTCCTCGGACGATGCCGAGCTCCTTAAGAAGTCTAAGTCCGCGGAGGAGTCCAAGCGGTCGAGATTGCTTGACGCCTATCTTGCCGGTGCCGTGGATCTCGCCGTCTTCAAAGAACGCGATCTCGCCCTTCAGGCGGAGCTCGCCAAAATCGAGGCCAGGCTCTCGGCCATCTCCATGTCGCTGCCCGATGCCGTCTCGGTCGAGAATCTCCAGGCGGCTTTCAAGTACTATTTTCTTAAGTACGAAAAAGGCGCGACCTCATCGGACCGCGCCAGATTGTTCTCTATATTCGTATCGAAGGTGATTGTTTATAAGGACAGGCTTACCGTCTATTGGAAGCTGACCCCTAAGCCATCCGAATCGATGTGTGAGAGTTCAGCTAAGGGGGCGCTTGGTTGCCTGTCTCACACTACGTTCCCGGACATCCTGCTTGAGGTCTCTTACGAGATCGTCAGCTGGAGGAGGGGCGTTAGCGCTGGCAACGCGATTGATTATAGGCTACGTGTTGATTTCTGACAACAATAATCTTTTAATGTACTGGAGAAGGAAGTAAAAAAAAATGAAAAAATCCTTATTGGGAATTGCGTCGCTGATCCTATTGTCATCTTGCGGATCCTCTTCATCTGGGTATCCGGCGAAGATCTCTTCTGATTTTGACTGCGTGGCATCCGGCGATCTGTGGTCGGTGTCCTATACCGTGGATATCGAGGCGCCCTCCAGCGGGTGCAAGTCGCTTCCTTTTGAAGTGGCTTTCTACGGGATGAGGGACGTCACCTCTGCCTGTGAGGCCGATCAAGGATTGCCCTGCTGGACGGGGACTCTAGTCAAGGTCAGTTCGGTTTTCGGCGATGCAGGGCATCTCTCGATAAACGAGAAGGCTGAGTATTCGGGAATTCTGACGTTTAGCGAAAAGATAGTTGACGTCAAGGCTTTCATAGATTGATGTTATAAAAACTTTATAAAAAAGCCTCTCTGGCAAATGGGTCAAGGAGGCTTTTTCTTCTTTGGGGGCCATAGATCGCAGAGCGGCCAAGAGAAGCGGATTATCCAGAAGAGGCGACGGGCTCTCCAGAATGGGGCTCCTTCCCTCACTCTGGTGGTCCATGTCTTCTCAAGCTTGTCGCGCAAAGGCTATCGGATTGCTTTCATCGAGCTCGTCTCTTCCGGTTTTGCTTCCTCGCTTGTCTTGGCGGCGGCCTTTTTCTCGGCTTTGGCCACCTCTTTGACGACGCTCGTCTCGGCGGGGTCGCTGACGATCACCTGGAGCGTGGATTGAGACGAGCTCTTCTCCGCGACCTCTTTGGTGGTCTTTTCCTTCCTCGCTTGGGCTCCCTTCCAGGTGATGTTGATGGTTTCGTATAAGCCTTGGCTGGCTCCGGCTAGGACGCCCATCTGCTTGACGACCGTGGCCCAGTCCACTTTGCTGATGTCCCACTTGTTGCCCCATAGCGACACGATGAAGGCCGCGAT
>Ga0172378_10003481_pt1 | contig 14785 bp, 11 predicted proteins | sample GrowelOW332metaG_FD_119755 | JGI IMG/M metagenome (GOLD analysis project Ga0172378, IMG submission 119755) | Groundwater microbial communities from an aquifer near a municipal landfill in Southern Ontario, Canada - Pumphouse #3_1 metaG | ecosystem: Environmental > Aquatic > Deep subsurface >... | reverse complement strand
TGGCGGAGAGTGAGGGATTTGAACCCTCGCTACGGTTTCCCGTACTAACGCCTTAGCAGGGCGTCCTCTTATAGCCACTTGAGTAACTCTCCATAACTACTTTACTTTATATTATCTTAAAGACTTGAAATTAAAATTTTATATTGTCTTAAAGACCTGAAACAATAAGATTGTTTTTTTGTCTTTACAACTTAGTATTATAAAAAGTGCTTTTTATTTGACTTAACAACTTAGTATTATAAAAAGTGCTTTTATTTGTCTTAAAGACTAGTAATTTTATTTGTTTTAAAGACTTAAAATTATAAAAAGTGCTTTTATCTGTCTTAAAGACCTGAAACAATAAGATTGTTTTTTTGTCTTTACAACTTAGTATTATAAGAAGTTCTTTTTATTTGACTTAAAGACTTGGTTATTATAACAAGTTTTTTTACTCTTGTCAATTATTTAATCAAAATTTCATTTATTATTTATAGCTTGATTTAAATTTGTAATCTTTGTGGGGACTTTATTTATACTTTTGAATTTTCAGTGAAACTTTTGTTTATTTTAAATAAAATTAACTATTTTTAACTTACGCAATACACATGCACTTAAATATTAAATAAAGAATAAGTGGTTTGAGAAGCGTATGTAGTATTATTCCTTATAACAAAGACAAAAATTAAGTTCCACTAATTATTTTTAAAAATATATCTAATAACGTATGGGTTTTACGGCTTATAATAACGCTAAGAGTGAAAATGTAAAAAAAGATGAAAAATACTTGCAAAAGTGAATATAATATGTTATAATCCTAATGCTTAAGATATGCTGAGGTGGAAGTGCAAATTTGATTGCACTTCCAATTTTATTAGAAGTAGTTTAATAAAAGGAAGAATTTATGAGTAAAGTTTCAGAAATTGTGTATGACAATTTAAAAAGTATTATTGATGGTTTAGGCTATGAACTTTATGAAGTTAGTTATGAAAAAAAACTAAAAGATATGAATTTAACAATATTTATCGACAAAGAAAATGGAATTGATATAAATGATTGTGTCAAAGTACACGAAACAATTAATCCCATCTTGGATGAATTGAACCCAACAAATGATGAACCGTATATTTTGAATGTATCTTCTCTTGGGTTAGATAGACCATTAAAAAGCACAAAAGATTTTTCAAGAAATTTAGACAAAATAATTGAAGTAACATTATTTACTAAATTAAATGATGAAAAATTTTATGAAGGAAAACTTTTGAATGTCGATGAAGAAAATATTGAAGTTGAACTCGAAAAAAGCATAATTAAAATTAATAGAAAGGCTATTGCAAAAGCCGTGTTAAAAATAGAATTTTAGGAGAATAAAATGGTTAATAAAGATTTTTTTAAAGCATTAGAAGACTTGGAAACAGAAAAGAACATTAGTAAAGAAGGATTTATCGAAATTTTAGAGGCAGCCTTAACAAGTGCATACAAAAAGCATTTTGGTCAAGCAAAATCTGCTTATGTTAAGATAATACCTGAAAAAAATACAATAAAAGTATTTGCTTTTAAAACAGTTGTGGAAGAAGTTGAAGACTTTGAAAAGCAAATTAGTTTAGAAGAAGCAAAACAAGTTAAAGCAAGTTATAAGGTTGGAGATATAATCACAGAAGAGGTAACGCCTAAGGATTTTGGCAGAATTGCTGCACAAACCGCAAAGCATATTATAATCCAAAGATTGCAAGAGCATGAAAAAGAGAACCTTTTAAAAGAAATCAATGGTAAGGAAAGTGAAATTGTTACAGGAGTTGTTCGTAAAATAGATAATAAAAACATTATGGTGGAATTAGCTGGGACTACAATTAATGCGACACTTGGTGAGTTTGACCAAATACTAGGCGAAAAGTATCAAATTAATGATAAAGTTAAAGTATATGTTAAACAAATTAAAGATTCACCCTTTGGACCACAAATTATAGTTTCTAGAAAGCATCCAAATTATGTTAAAAAATTACTTGAAATGGAAGTTCCTGAAATTTTAACAGGCGAAGTTGAAGTTAAAAGTATAGCAAGAGATGCGGGCAAAAGAAGCAAGGTTGCAGTTTTTGCTGAAAATCAAAATATTGACTCAGTTGGTGCATGTATAGGAAATAAAGGTGCTAGAATAAATACAATAATGTCTGAATTAAATGGCGAAAAGATTGATATAATAGAGTATAGCGCCGATCCATTTATCTATATTGCAAGAGCACTTGCACCTGCACAAGTTAGAAGCGTCGAGATTAACAATGAAACACATGTTGCGACTGTTTTGGTTCCACAAGACAAATTGTCACTTGCAATCGGCAGGGGTGGACAAAATGTTAGACTTGCCTCAAAATTGACTGGTTATAAATTGGATGTTTTACCTCTTGATGAAAAAGAAGAAGAGGAAATTGATAGTGAAGCAGACAAAAATGAAATAGAAGCAACAAGTGAAACAAAAAATGTTGAATTAATAAATGATAAAGATGACAAGAAAGAAAAAGATGACAAGAAAGAAAATGATAAGAAAAAAGAAAATACTTCTGCAGAAGAAAAGTCGTTTGATATTGAAGAATTGGGCGACATGGAATTATTGGACGAATAATAATGAAATTTCAAAGAACTTGTTGTGTTTGTAGAAAGAAAAAGTTACAATCGCAAATGTTAAAAATAACGAAAGAAAAAGATGGCAAAATTTATGCAAATCAAGGTAATGAACATTTTGGCAGAAGCACATATGTTTGTAGTTGCGATTGTTTAAATAAACTAATAAATAAAAAAATTTTAAACAAAGTATTTAGGTGTGTGGTTGATAATAACGTATATGAAACATTGACACGACCTGAAATTAGTGATATACTAAAAAATAATTAATTTAGAGGTAATGATTTTGGAAATTAGCAAAAAAAGCACAAATGTATTGGATAATTTAAAAAATATTGACGCTATAAAAAATGACCGTCAACTTTTTACTATGGCTGAAAATATTAGAATTGCAAAAATGAAAATGGAGGCTTTAACAAAGTCTGTTAAAGAAAAAGAAAAGGCATTTGAAATTAATGAATTAAATAATGCTTGTGCAAATAAAGAAGTTGAGAATAATGCAAAAAATATGCAAGATGACAAGATTGATAAACATAGGAATGAAGAAGATGCGAAAATTGAATCTAAAATTGAACCTGAAATCATTATAAAAACAAACAATCCAGAATCTCTAAGTGTTAATAAAGATAATAAAAATTTAACTGATAATATAGTAAATGAAAATATGAATAATAAAAATTATCATAAAAATCTTGATGATAAAAAAGCATCAAATGACACTAGGCAAACGTCAAATGATCAAAGACAGGGGCAATATAATAAACAAAACATTGCTGATAACCGTCAAAATCAAGGCAATTATAAAACTTATAATGATAATAATCAAAACCAAGGCAATTATAAACCATATAACAATGAAAATAGGCAAAACCAAGGCAATTATAAACCATATAACAATTACAATAATCAAAACCAAGGCAATTATAAGCCATATAATAATAACAATAACCAAAATCAAGGGGCAAATACGCAAAATCCATATCAATCTAATCAAAATCAAGGAACAAGTTCGTTAAATGCTAACCAAACAAATCAAAATCAAGGAAATTTCAAACAATACCCTAATAATAGACAAGGGCAAAATAATTTTAAGTCAAATTCAGGGGATTTTAGGCCAAGGCAAGATTTTAAACAAAATTCAGGGGATTTTAAACCAAACCAAGATTACAGACCTAGAAATACTGATTTCAAACAGGGCAATACAGGTGACTTTAAATCAAACACAGTTAATAAAAGTGAAAATACGGAAAGACGTGTTTTTAGCAAACAAGATAGTTTTGTAAGGGGCGGGGATTTTAAAAAGCCGACAAGTGGATTTAACAATTATAATAATAATAATAGACCATTTAATCCTAATTTTAAACCTAATTTTGCAAATAATAGACCTTTTAATAGTGATAACAAAGGAACATTTACAAAGCCTCCTTTTAATAAATTTAACAATGACAAAAATAAGACAAGTGCTGTAAAATTCATGGATAACATTGTTCTTGAAAATACAAGAAACAAATATACAAATACTACAAATAAAAAGAAAAATGATACAAAACAAAAAAACGAGAATAAAGGCATCAAAATTATTTTAAAAAATGGTCAAACATCAGCTGAAGATGATGAAAGAATAATTAATAGAAGAATAAGGACAAGAAAGGGTAAAATACAAGAAAATACTATTTGTGCAAAGGTTGAAAATGCTATTATCACTACAAATGAAGTATCAATAAAAACTTTATCTGAGAAAATTGGTGAATCAGTCGCAAATATTATCAAAAAATTAATGATAATAGGCATTATGGCAAATATTAATACTAATATTGATTTTGCGACAGCTGAACTTGTTGCTGGTGAATTTAAAATATCATTAACTCAAAAATTAGATAAAACAGCAGATGAACAATTATTAGATCAAGTAAAGATGGAAAATGAAGAGGGCAACATTGAAACACGACCTCCGGTTGTGACGATTATGGGACATGTTGACCATGGTAAAACTTCATTATTAGATAAGATAAGAAAAACAAGCGTAGCGACAGGCGAAGCAGGTGGGATTACTCAACACATTGGTGCTTACAGCATTAATTTTAATGGGAATAAAATTACATTTATTGACACACCTGGGCATGAAGCATTTACATCAATGCGAGCAAGAGGTGCAAGCGTAACTGACGTGGCAATATTAGTGGTTGCTGCCGATGATGGCGTTATGCCTCAAACTATCGAGGCAATAAAACACATTCAAAAAGCAAAAGTTCCTATGATTGTTGCTATAAATAAAATTGATAAACCAGACGCAAATATACCAAGAATTAAACAACAATTAAGCGAAAATGGCGTTTTGCCAGAAGAATGGGGTGGTGAAGCAGTTCTTGTTCCAGTGTCGGCACAAACTGGTGAAGGGTTAGATAATCTTTTACAAGCAATTTTAGTTGTTACAGAAGTAAGTGATTTAAGATGTAATTCAAATCGTTCAGCGATTGGAACAATACTTGAAGCGCAACTTGATAAAGGTAAAGGACCAATTGCAACAGTTTTAGTTCAAAATGGAACACTTAAGATTGGCGATACAATTGTATCTGGGCTTAGTGTTGGTAGAGTAAGAGCAATGATGGATGATAAAGGCAAAAATATTAAAGAAGCGACTCCTTCAACTGCTGTTTCAATCTTAGGATTAGACCAAGTTCCAAGTGCTGGGGATACATTAATTGTTGTTGATGAAAAAGTTGCAAAACAAGTAATCGACGACAGAAAAGATAAATTACAATTAGCAAAGCAAAATGTTGCGTCAAGTATTTCTGCAGAAGATTTCTTGAAAAGCATGGACAATAAGCGATCATATAACATTATTATAAAAGCAGATATGCAAGGTTCATTTGAGGCTTTAAAGCAAATGTTTCAAGCAGTTGAAAATGAGGAAGTATGTGTCAAATGCGTTCATGGTGGAGTTGGTGCAATTACAGAAACAGATGTTGAATTAGCAAAGGCGTCTAATGCGAGAATTATTGCTTTTAATGTAAAAGCGGATGCAAATGCAAATATTGTTGCTGAAAGAGAGAAAATTGACATTGGATACTATAAAATAATATATACGGCATTAGAAGATGTTCAAATTGCTATCAAGGCAATGCTTACACCTATATTTGAAAAGAAAATTGTTGGGCATTGTGAAGTTAGAGTTTTGTTTAAAATCAGCAGAATTGGAACAGTTGCGGGGTGTTATGTTTTAGATGGTAAAATACCCAAAAATGCACATATTAAAATAATGAGAAATAAAGAAGAAATAATTGACACTACTATAGTAACGCTACAAAAAGACAAGCAAGATGTTAAAGAAGTAACTTATGGTCATGAAGTTGGTATTAAATTAGATGGCTTTAATGATATTAAAGAATTAGATATATTTGAAGCATATATAATGGAGCAAATTAAACGATAGGAGATACAAATGTCAGCAATAAGAATTGAAAAAATTAATGCCGTAATAACTCATGAATTACCAGAAATTTTCAAGGGAATAAAAGATCCAAGGTTTGATGGAATAGTTACTGTTACTGATGTAAGCATAACAAATGATTTTTCACATTGTAACATTAAAGTTAGTATATATAATGCAAAAGATAAAGACTTAACTTTTAAGATTTTAAATAAATCAAGCTCATTTATAAGACATGAATTAGCAAATAAAATTGATTTGAGAATTATGCCAGAATTACATTTTTTGATGGACAATTCTTTAGATTATGTTGATAAAATGAATGCTTTGTTCAAAAAAATATAAAAAAAATAGAGAACGAGTCAGTTCTCATTTTTTAAAATAGGAGATAAGATGAATTATATAGAAGAATTAAAAAATAAAATCAATGAATCTAAAAACATTGCTGTTTTGCATCATACAGTGCCTGATGGTGATGCAATAGGTTCTAGTTTTGCATTGTGTTTAATGTTGAAAAAAATGGGGAAAAAAGCAGAAGTATTGATGGAAAAACCATTACACAAAGAGTTTCATTTTTTAGGGGGAAAGGATGATATCGTTTCATTTTCGCAAAGTTCTTCATATGATTTAATAATTACTTGTGATTGTTCAGACACAAAAAGGTTAACAGTGTTTGAAAAACTATTTAAGAATCAAAAAAATACTATAAACATTGACCATCATATTACAAATGAAAATTTTGCAAAGATTAATATTGTTGACGCAAAAGCATCAAGTGCATGTGAATTATTATATTTAATTTTTAAGGAATTAAGTTGGCAAACCGATAAAACTATAAGAAATTATTTGTATTGTGGAATAATTCGTGATAGTGGTGGGTTTATGAATGATAACACAACTGCAAGAACTCATCAAGTTGCAGGTGAAATGATTGAGCAAGGTATTGATGATGTTACTATAAATCGTAATTTAATGAGAACAAACAGCATTAAGAGTATGTTATTGCTTAAATGTGCATTAAATAATATGAATTTTAATCAAAATAAAAAATTAGTATGGTCAAATCTTAGTTTAGATGACTATAAAACCTGTGATGCTGTGCTGGAAGATAGTGGGGCAATTGTTGGACAACTTGTATCTATCGAAGATGTCGAAATTTCAATGATGATAAGTGAATCAACGCCAAATGTCCATAAAATCAGTTTAAGAAGTAAAAATGATATTGATGTAAGTTTAATTTGTAAAGCTTTTGGTGGCGGTGGGCACAAAAAAGCGTCAGGTTGTCAATTAAAGGGCAAAATTAATAATGTAGTTAATCAAATGACAAAGGAAATTGCAAAATATATATAAAACAATTATAACGTTTTTATAGTCAAATGTTTAGGTAATTGTAAATTTAGTAAATGAAAATTAATAATATTTTTAACAAAATATAAGTAATAAGGGAAATTTTAATGAACGGAATTGTAATTTTAAATAAAGAAAGTGGAATTTCTAGTTTTAAAGCAAGTAAAAAAGTTGGATATTTATTAAATGAAAAAAAAGTTGGTAATCTTGGAACTTTAGACCCAGCGGCAGAGGGAGTTTTGCCAATAATGCTAGGAAAATGCTGTAAATTATTTGATTATTATTTACACAAAACTAAAACTTATGAGGCTGAATTTACTTTTGGATATGAAACTGATACCCTTGATAGAGATGGAAAAACAATAAAAGATGGTGGTAGTATTCCTTCAAAAAATGATATATTGCATAAATTGAACGAATTAACGGGGGAAATTAGTCAAGTTCCGCCTCAGTATTCAGCAAAAAAAATTAATGGTAAAAAGGCATGTGATTTAGCAAGAAACAACCAATTTGTTGAATTAAAACCAACAAATATAGTTGTATATAAATTTGAATTATTAAATTATAATAAAGAAAAATGTAACTTTTTGATTGAATGTTCAAGTGGCACATATATCCGAAGTCTATGCAGAGATTTAGCTTATTTATTAAACACTTTAGCGACGATGACAAAATTGAAACGAACAAAAGTTGGAAATTTTGAAATTGAAAATGCTTATTTAATAAGCGAAATAGAGCAAATAAAAGAAAAATCTGTTATAAAAGTTGAAGATGCAATAAAATTAAATAGAATTGATTTATCTGATGAAGAATTTGTTAAATTAAAAAATGGCGTAAAAATTAAATTAAAATCAAATGATGAAAAATTGTTTGCATTTTATAAAGATGAGCTAGCATTTTTTGTTGAAAAAATCGATGATTTATACAAAGTTTATATAAATTTTCTTTAAATAAATTATCCAATGTATAATCAATTTTTTATGAATTATAATTTATTTTAAATAATTTAGGGCTTAAAGTTAAATAAATAAAAGTAAAAATATATATTCTAAACAATCATAAGAAAAATTAGTAATATTAAAAAAGTAATTTAAAATGAATAAATAAAATTAAATTATTAATAATGAATAAATTTAAAATTCATATAATTAAAAATAATAAAATCATTATAAATTTTAAACTAAAAAATGACGAAAAATTACTGAAAAATTATAATTACTAAAAATTTTATATATAAAAAAAGAGAAGGTTAAAAATGGTTAAGTTTGGTCCATCGGGCAACGATATTTTATTTTATGATGAGGGGCATAAGCATTCAAGTGAGGCATTTGAATGGGTAAAGAATAGGGGTCTTGATTTATATGAATATTCTTTGGCAAGAAATGTATATTTAAAAGAAGAAACAGCCTTGCAATTTTATGAATTATCTAAAAAATATGGAATAGAAATTAGTGTTCATGCACCATATTATATCAATTTGGCAAATGAAAGTGAAGAAGCAATCGAGAAGAATATTGCCTATATAATTAGGTCCTTGCAATTACTTAAAATTATGGGTGGCAAAAAATGTGTTGTCCATTTGGCAAGTCAAGGCACAAAAGAACGAAATGAAGCGTTAAGAATAACAAAAAATAATTTATTGAAAGTTCTTGAAAAAATTTATGAATACAAACTTGATGATTTATTTTTATGCCCTGAAACCATGGGGAAATATGTGCAAATAGGTAATCATGAAGAAATTATTAATTTTTGCAAATTAGATAAGTGTTTAATACCGACATTTGATTTTGGACATCTTAATTGTTTAATGCAAGGGAAGTTAAACAATGAGGAAGAATATGAAAAAATTATAAAGTTATGCAATCAGGAATTAGGTGAATTTAAGACTAATAATATGCATATACATTTTTCAAAAATTGAGTTTTCAAGTAAAGGGGAAATTAGACATTTAACGCTAGACGACACAAAATTTGGACCGCCGTTTGAACCCTTAGCAAAGGTGTTAAAAAATTATAAAATTGAAAATGCTACAATTATAAGTGAATCAAGAGAAATAATGGCACAAGATGCTTTAAGATTAAAGAAAATGTTTTACAAGCAAAGTTAATTTATTTTCAATTTTAAGTAAAAATTATTGTAACATAAATTTATTTTCAGCAATTTGTAATTCAACTAAAACTTTTTAGTTATCCAATAAAAAAATATAAAACGAATTAAATTAGAGTTTTTAAAAATTTAAAGAATTTTACGTTAGCAATAATGTTGTTGAAGAAGTAATTTGCAACATATTCGAAGAATTAGTAGTTGTTTAAAAAAAATTATTATAAAATTTGGCTTAGTAAATAATTTCATAAATAATAAATTTAAGTAAATTTAAAATAATAATCTATTTTTAATAATTATAAACAAACGAAATAATATAAATAAACATTGTAAATGCTTGAAAAAAAACAAAAAATAATATATAATCAATAGAATAAAAAAGGAGAAAATAATATGTTATCAGCGGGTGATTTTAGACGAGGCAGTCTGTTTGAAATGGACGGAAATATTTATATTGTGGTTGATTTTCAACACGTTAAACCAGCACGTGGGGGTGCTTTTATGCGTGCAAAAATTAAAAATATATTAACTAATATTAATATTGAAAGAACATTTAATACATTTGATAAATTTGATGAGGCGATAATTGAAAGTAAAGACATGCAATTTTTGTATCGTGATGGGGACATATTCTATTTTATGGATATGGATAATTATGAGCAAACTCTTATAAATATTGACATAATTGATAAGACGGTTGGATATCTAAAAGAAAATGATATGGCAAAGGTCAGCTTTTTTAAAGATAAAGTAATAATGGTTGAAGCACCAATGTTTGTTGATTTAAAAGTAATTGATTGTGATCCACCAATTACAAGCGAAGGTGCAAAAATGCAATATAAATCAGCAAAACTGGAAACTGGAATTACTATACAAGTCCCTGTATTTATTAATATAGGTGATGTTATAAAAATTGATACAAGAAATGATGAATATAGAGAAAGAATTTAAAAACAATATTAAATTATATTTAAGCAACTGACAACAATTATATTTGATTATATTGCATAAACAATTTTTAAATAGATTAAGTAAGTATGCCATAAATTTATTCAATTTATTTGACTTAAATTACAATTTATTGATATAATATATACAATAAGTAAATACTAAAGGATGAAAAGGTATAAAATGACAAAACTCGGCACATTAAATTTTTTTAGAATTTTAACTTGGTGTTTATGTTTTATTTTATTTTTAGTATGGACAAGCGTAGCATATTCATTTTTTACAGGCGCATTTAACAAAAAAATAATTTATCCAACCTCAATATATTTTGAACAAACTGCATTAAGAATTAATGGTATTGAGGAATCAGATAATGAAAATGTTAAAGTTGACAAAACTTTTATTGTAAGGTGTTATCCAAGCGATACCACAGAATTAGAAATTGAACTAATGACATCAAATTCAGGTGTTGCAACAGTTCCGACGACGGTAAATATTGGTGATGAAGTTACTGTTACTGCAAGCAAAACAAATGGTGTTAACAATGGTGGTTATTGCAAAATTACCGCTAAAAATTCAAAGGGCATATTTTCAACAAGTCCGCTTTATATTTTTGTCGACATTCCTGTGGATAGCATCGAGTTAGACTTAACAGGCGTTAATGTATTAGCGCCAAATGAAGATGAAATTGAATTAGGTGCGGAGTATTCAATATATGCAAGTGATAGTTGTAATCTTGAAACTGCATTTGTTGTCGCAAATTCACAAAATCCTAGTCAAATAGGTGGTTCCGTTATTGCATACGGAAACACTACTTATTTTGATATTTTTAATAATTTATTAGATTCAGATAGCTCCAGATTTCCTTTGAGTGGGACTACTAAAATAATTGACTATGAAGTAACGCAAAATAGTGATGATGCGGTTATTGAATTTGATTCAAGTTCGGGGGAAATATTAGCTTTAAAAGAAGGAATTGTAACAATTACTGCAACAGTATTGAAAACATATACAGACATTTTATTTGTTGAAGATTATGAGCCTCCTATCGGCTGGGATGACACACCAACAGATGAGGAAATGGTTGGCAGATTAGTCGAAGCTAGTATAACAATTTATGTTCGTCCAATTGAATTAAATTCGCTGGAAGTTACAAGCGATGAATTGAGTGTGGGGCTATTTGATGAAAAAACTTTTACGGCAGATGAATTGGGCTTAAAGTTAATATCTAATAAAGGTGACGCAGATTATTTTGCATCATTGATTAATAATATACAAATAACTTCAAGTGATTCATCCGCAATTACTATTGAAAAAGTTGTTGGCAGTCAAGCGTGGACTTTTACAATAAACGCACAACCAAGTTCTGGTTTTACAATAAATGCGTCTTTGGCGGATTATGATCTATCAGTGGATTTTGAAAATTTTTCAATTACTTCTGTTGCAATAGAAAGCTTAGATTTTTATGGAACTTCAAAAGAAAGTGAAAATTCAACTTATAATGATTTTGTTGAATTGAGTATAGTTAAGAATAGTGGGGTTGTCACGACGGGTGCTTCTTGGAATTATAACAATTATGCAACAATAACTCCTGTCAGTGGATATATTTCTTCAACATATACAAAAGTATTAGTGTTTGCAGTTGGAATGTATACTGAAAGTGGCGCTTATAAAAAAGGCGTATACGTAAATGATGAGGGGGATAGCATAATTCGTTTGGGTGATGAATATACGGATATTGGGGCACAAGTAATCTCTACGGATAATACGACAAAAGTTCAAGCTCTTGGACATGGGACGATAGTATTAAGGGCATGTGTTGTTAAAACTAATATAGACGGTTTGGCTATTGATTCTAGCAATAATATAATCACATCATCTTCACAAAGTTATGTTATTATTGTGTGGAGTGATGAAATTTCTGTTAAGGTAACTGAATTATTAAATAGTAATTTAAAAGCCACAATTTTAGTTGAGTCAGAAGATGAAGAAGGAACAGTTACTGAAACAAGCCAAGATTTAACATCTACAAGTAACATTAGAATGATTGTGGAGCATGTAAATAGTTTGGCTTTTGTGTTAACGCCTAATTCATATGGTGCTATGGTTGATGCTTATAACAATAATTGGTTGAGCATTACTTCAAACGATGACATTATTGAATCAGTGCTTGAATTAAAAGAAGAAATTGATGAGGAAGGCGGGGATACAACAAAATATTGGCAATTAAAAGTCATCATTGCAAATTTAAATGATAATGAGGAACAAAGGGATGTAACCGTATCATTAAAGGTATTGTCACAAGGGCAATATCAAACAATTTTGTCGCTATTATTTAAAGTAATTCAAGTTCCAACAGCAAGTATTGCTATGCAAACATCGCTAAACCCGGATGTTGAAGATGGTTCATATTATTCATTGCTAGGCAAAATGAGTGTCGTGGAGGATGAAAACGACTTAGTAACATCAATGACTTGTAATTGGGGAAAAATTGAAAATTCACAACTTAATGAATTTGAAATTTTAACGCCTAGTTTTCAAGCAGATACAATAGATATTAATTTAGAAACAGGGTTTACTGCATTATATCCAAAAATTTTATCTGCAACAAATCAAACATTTACTATTGAATCTTTAGATGAAACAATACTAGAAATCGAAGCTGATGGATCAAGTTATACGGTTATTCAGTTAGATAAAGATGTCGTCATTCGAGTAACTTCTGGTGAGGTATATAACGAAATTACAGTGAACTTTTCTTTGCCTTCTGTCAGTTTTGAATGGTTAAACTTTCAAGATGTTTATACTATAAATTCAACAACTTTGAGCCAAAGTAACGGAGTAATGTTGTCAATAGAAGAATTTTATTGTGAATTACTTACAAGTTCAACTGCAGTTATAGGAAGCGGAGAAAATCCTTTGGTGCGTGCAAACTCTGAATATATTTCTTTTGCTGTTGATTCTAGTTCACAAGGAGTGGTTGAAGTAATTGATTATGAAGACGATTTGTATACAGGTCAGGTTTTGCGATATAAAGATTTGCCACAACTTGCAGATATTACAATTATTGCAAGTTTAACAACTAATGATGGCTTAGCAATTTCAAAAAGTTTTGTAATTACAATCACGCAAGGATAAATAGATGATAATTATAAACATAAAAATCTCAAAGGCATTTTTATAAATAAAGTATAAGATAAACATATAAAAGAGTGTAAAATTATTTTACACTCTTTTAATTCAACAAATATTTAAATGTTTTGTTATTAAATTTAAAATAAATCATAAAGTTCATTAGGGATTAAATTAAGTTATTTAATCGAAAAATTGTTTTTAAAAAATAATCAAAATTTAAAGTAAAAAATAAATATTTTAAGATAAACTTTAGATATTTTTTAAAAATATCTTTTTTTTAAATACAATTATTTTTTAAATTGACAATTAATATATGTGTTTTAAATTTTTTGTAATTATTTTTTCGATATAAAAAGCATTTCTTAAATTAGAACCCAATGCTTTCGAAAACTATATCTTCATTTTTAAATTTTTTTTAATTCATTCTTTTTAATTAATCTTTTAAATTTTAATAAATTTTCTTTATCTTCTTGTGTTACTCTAAAACTATCTCTGCATTTTTGAATTGCTTTATTAATTGTAAAATTATTTAATTTGTTATTATTTAAGAAATTTAATGTTTTTTCTTTTTGTTTTATGAAACAGTCGCACAAAAGCCAAGAGATAATCATATTTACGTAATATTCTTTTTCATTTTCAAAATTGTTTAAAAAGTTTAAAATTTTGTCAATATAATCATTATCATTTATCAATTTAAAAAAAATGCTAATGCCAATTCTTCTAGCAAAAGGTAGTCTAGAATTACAAAATTCAATCGCTAAATTATAAAATTGTTCATTATCATTAATATTGAATTTTAATAAATCACATGTTGCCCAATTGTCAGCCCTTTCTGCATATTTTAATAAATATGATTTAAAAGTATCAAAATCTTTAATTTTGCAAATCAAACCGCCAATAATAAAGGTATTTGTTAAAGTTTGCCATATCCATAAATCTATAAAACTTATAAAATTTCCTTTAGCAATTTGCTTGATAATTTCTTTAACATTATTTGAAGGAATCGCAATGCAGGGTAGTTTTGTGTTGCAAATTCTTTGCTCCCATTGACTTTTTTCGTTCCCTTTACTTAAACTTATAAGGTAACTTTGAAAGTTGTCAATATCACCCATTGACCATTTTTCTTTAATTAAATTAAAATTATTGTCCATAATTATATTATATCATATCACAATGCAAAATGCAAAATTCAAAATGCTGAAACAATGCACAATGCAAAATGCACAATGC
>Ga0172378_10003480_pt1 | contig 14786 bp, 5 predicted proteins | sample GrowelOW332metaG_FD_119755 | JGI IMG/M metagenome (GOLD analysis project Ga0172378, IMG submission 119755) | Groundwater microbial communities from an aquifer near a municipal landfill in Southern Ontario, Canada - Pumphouse #3_1 metaG | ecosystem: Environmental > Aquatic > Deep subsurface >... | reverse complement strand
ATTCCAGGTTACGGTGGCTGTATTGCTGGTGGACGTTCCACCTGAGGTAATGGTTCCTCCGGCAATACTCCAATTGTATGAGGTCATACCGGGTTCAGTGGTGTAAACCACTCCGGCATCATTCACACAAACGGCCTGATCGCCACTGATAGAAGGAACCGGAAGCGGGTTAACGGTTACATTATACGCTGTTGGTGTGATGGCCGTACATCCGTTTGTATTCACATAGTTGACACTGATAGTCCCGGCACCTGTTGTATTCCAGGTTACGGTGGCTGTATTGCTGGTGGACGTTCCACCGGAGGTAATGGAACCTCCGGCAATACTCCAATTATATGAGGTCATACCGGGTTCAGTGGTGTAAACCACTCCGGCATCATTCACACAAACAACCTGATCGCCACTGATGGAAGGAACCGGCAGCGGGTCAATGGTTACATTATACGCTGTTGGTGCAATGGCCGTACAACCATTTCCATTTGTGTAGTTGACACTGATAGTCCCGGCATCCGTTGTATTCCAGGTTACGGTTGCTGTATTGCTGGTGGACGTTCCACCGGAGGTAATGGTACCACCGACAATACTCCAATTGTACGAGGTCATACCGAGTTCAGTGGTATAAACCACTCTGGCATCATTCACACAAATAACCTGATCGCCACTGATGGAAGGAACCGGCAGCGGATTAACGGTTATGGGAAGTGTTATTGTGTTGCTGTTTTCACAAGTATTTGAAGCATATACTTCAATGTCCCCGCTAAGCTCATAAGTTGGAAAATTAACCGTTATTTCAGTTGTATTTTGTCCTGAAGTAATAATACAACCCGACGGAACAGTCCATGTGTATCCTGTTGCATTCAATACAGGATTAATTGAATATTGCACACCTGTAGCACCTTTACAAGTGTTCGTTAATCCATTGATTACCCCGGCAGTTCCAACACTCAAACCTGAGAAAATACCATTAATATAGAAAATAGCAGTCGGGTTGTCATTCATTGGATCAGCATTCACATCTGCATATTCGCAATCCTGGCCTCCATTGGAAACATTATTAAATGATATAGTTCCGGAAGCACTGGTGAGCAGGGAAAAATTCAGGTCTATTAATTTTGATCCATCAGTAAGGGTTACCGGTGTAATATCTGACCAAACAATGATTACTTTTCTCAAACTGGCACTAACTGCAACATCATTAATCATCATTCCAGTAAATGCTGGATTAGTATTTGCATAAGAGATAAAATCCAACAATTGCGGATTATAATCCATCCTTAGTGTAATTGCTGAAACATTTGCAAATCCAGTAACAGTAACCGGAAGTGGTGTGGTAGTCCCCTGGCATGCTGCAACATTTCCAATGGCCGTTATTGGAGCATCCTGTGAAAAAGTCCATAAAGGGATTAACAAGATAAAGGTCAAAAAGACCTTAAAAATTGATTGCAAAGATTTAGTTACCATAGTTACTCAATTGTTATTATTTTATTTTTTATTGAGGGATATTTGATCCGTTGACATCACCGGTACAGATTACCTGAAAATTCTGAATCAAGTCTGCATCATTTAAGATGATATTATTGTTCAAAGGACCCCCAATGCCATATAGCCAATCAGGTTTTGTAAACGAAATATCTAGTCCCAGTGTCCTTCGTTTTATTCTTAATGCATCTGTTGCATTAGCACTTCCTGAATTATTCACATCTGCCGCTAATAATTTAAGTGGATCCGTTATCAGTTCTAATTCAGCCATATGCCGCTGTACTTTCAGCGCATCAGTAGAATTAACTCCTGACCAGGGTTTGGCAATATTTGCAGTAATCTCGTAGGATCCGTCTAACTTATTCAGGAATTCATAGTATCCAATTGCATTAGTCAAAACTGTATCATAAGCAGAACCTCCTGCAAGAATAATCTGGATTGAATCTAATGGGGTATTCGTAGCATTGCTGTAATAAAATATTCCACTAAGCTTATGCCCCCTATTGATAGTTATTTTTCCATTTCTTACCTGCCAAAGGGTATTTTGCGAAAGATTATTACTTAAGATAGCATTTGTTAGTTCAGGATAAATGGTATCTATTTCTTCAGGCGCATTTACTACAAACGACATTGTTACAATAGTCCCTGAATTATCCAGAAACGGTAGTTGCTGGAATGAAAACGAAACTGCCCTTACCAGACTGTCATTTATAGCAGATATATTTAGGATATGCGACTGCGATCTGGTGCTGAGAACTGCAGAGTTATTGATATACTGCATCCAAACAGGATGTGCCAGGTCAAACTGGAAACCAACAAATTCTTCCAAATTATCTACTGAAACAGTAACACCAACTGTATCAAGAGGCAGGCAAGCAGCATCCTCAAAGTTCATGAAATTGGGAATATATGCATTTCCCGTGAGGGTAACATTTTTGGGATAGTCATCAGGGTCATTGCTGAAAATCCTCATGGTGGTAGTCCGGGTTCCTTCATTAATGTTTTGGAATCTTAACTGAAGGTTGATCGATTGCCATGGCAGGATATTTACGGGCAGAGTGGTCAGATTTGAAAAGGAAGCATCCAAAAATTGGATCTGAGTAATCTCTAATGTGTCTTGACCGTAATTATTTATTGAAAAGCTTCGGATTGATTCTTCCAGTACAGAAACATTCCCAAAATCAAGGCTACCATCACAATAAATTGAAGCCGAGCCAATTTCAAGATAGCCATTGTAAGAGGCAGACAGGATATCCGTTCCCCCTGCTTCTGCAATCAACACATTGTTGAGGTTAAGGGGGTACCATCCTCCAATACCATCCACATCAAAAGATAAGTACAAAATAGAACCGGTACTGTCAGTAAATGACTGATTTGATGGGGAGAAGGCAATTACCCGCAATATATTATTCTCAAGTTTACTTGCATTGACAACATGATCGGTCTTTCTTGAAGATAATAAAGCAGTTCCCGGTATATATGACAAACAGGAAGGAAGAACTATATCGAACTGAAATCCTGTAAAACTTTCCTGATTGTTGATTGACATTACAAGCTGTGTTTCATTGCCTGAAAAAGCAAACATGTTACCCGTATGCAGCTCGTTAACTGCAAAAGAAATCGCGTTTAGTGGAACATTTACAATAGCCTCATCAGGATCATTACAAGAAATTGACATCATTTTATTATAACTACCTTTTACTACCGAATTGAATCGAATTGTTACAACGGCTGACTCTAGTGCCTGAATAAGTGTAGGAGCGATACCGGCAAGCGTAAACTTTGGATCATTAAATGACACATCCGAAATAGTTAATGGCCTATTCCCTGTATTTGTAATAGTTACCTGCTGTTCCGAGAATTGGTAAAGTGGGGTTGATGGGAATGTAAGCACTTCAGGATTTATGGAAATATCAGGTGTCAGGATCTTTACTGACCCATCAGTCCATGATGTAATAATATTGTTTGAACCAGCATCTCCTATAAGAGGATTTGAAATGATCAGTGGAAAGAGCCCCGCTGTGCCAGGTGTCTGAAGGGAAAATGAAGCAACCCTGCCTGAATTACCATTAAAAGCATTATTTGAAAAAGAGAAGGCTATTATTCTTAAAATATTCCCTGACAATAAGCTTGCACTTACCATATGTCCGTTTGAACGAGAGGGATCTAATGTAATTGAATTTACTATATAACTAAACTGAACCGGTATTTGAATATCAAGTTGAAAAGCACAAAATGCAGCAGAATTAGTTATATTAATGTCCAGGCAAATATTTTGACCTGCAGTAATTGAGTCATTTTCCACCGCAAGGATATTTTGTCCTGAAACTTTCAGATTAATGATCAGGAGTATACTAATCAGGAGTGTAAGGTAATTTTTCATTTTGTTTAAACTTAGTATGTACTAATTATGTACTAATATTAAAAATTCATAAAAATTAGCTTTTCAACTGTCTGGTAATTTCTTTCCTTGCTATGACAGGTTAACTCAATGAAAAACAAGTCCCTTTTATGAATTGAGTTTATCAGTTCCGGAAAAGAAACCTCATGAGTACCGGCTTTCAGAAAACCAAAGCTTTTATTCAGGACTTCCCTGCTTTGAATATCATATATTCTTACCGAATAGAAGCCGTTCTGGTTAATTATCAGTGAAAGACTATTAAATGACATAACTGGGTTTGGAAAAATTCCAAAACAGAAAGCTTGATCTAAAGGAAGACCGGCAAAAATTGAGAATCTTGCTATTAAGGAATCAATGTTTGAGGTACACTGTTGATCTCCTTCACCTTCAAGAATTAGTATTACAGAGTCAGCTTCTTTATCTGATATTCCTAGATAATAAGTGGTATGTAAGGCGTGAGGATCACTGAAGTATCCATCACCATTTGTTGTCCAGCTAAGCGAAATAAAGTTTGATGCATAAGATGATGAGGTATAATAAAAACTATCAGGATGTATTATAGTGTCATTACCAGCGGAAACAATTGGGGCAGGAGTAATACCAAGATACTTGATATCCTGAGCTGTTGCACAATTACCTTCTCCAAAGACTGTTATTGTTATGTTTATACCCTGATTTAAAATATCATTTGTGCCGGGGTAATAAATGGTATTCAATAACGAAGGATCCGAAAAGTAACCATCTCCCCCGGTCCACAGCAAAGAAATATACGATTGCCCGCTCCCATATAGATAATGAGGTTCATTTGAGCATATATTCTGGTCAATTCCTGCATAAACCAAAGGTGTTGGGTGGCAATAGATTTGAATCAGCTCACTCGTGGTCGCAATGCCGTCAGAGACTTCAACCAAATATTCACAGTTTACTCCAGGATTCACCCATAAGCCTTGTTCGGCAGTAACTAATGCATTATCCAGATACCAGGAATAAGAATAGCTGCCTGTGCCTCCGCCACCGATTGCATTCAGATAAACAGAATCCCAACGGCAAATGGTATCTGCTGAAGAAGTCGCATAGATTGTAAGAGGCCACATGACCCTGACATTCCCATCGATAGCTGATGTCAGGATATTTTGTGAATTACTGTTACCCAAAATTGCATTGTTCGCTTCAAGAATAAAATCGCCTTGCACCGGCGATGAAATCAGTCTGAAAGTTGCGATTACACCTGAATTCCCGTTATACGGAAAGTTCCCTGGTGAGTAACTTATAATACGGAGTACACTGTTTGAAATAACAGATGCGGTTATTATGTGGTCTGCTTTTCGCGAAGGCTCAAGAATAATGGAATTTGAGACATAGGAAAAATAGGGTGGTAAAGGAATATCAAGCTGAAAGGAGACCAGTGGATCATCATTCATAACTTGAATAGAAACAGTCACCTCTTCTGAAGGAAAACAATAAGCCGAATCTACCTTAAGGATATTTTCAGCATTCGATATCACAGGTGGTGCAATTGATAAAAAAATCAACATAAACCAGGCAGCACGCTTACTGCCTGGTGAGAAAAACAAGTCCGGTCTGATACAAAAATTCATCATTGATTTGCCATTTTCTTCCCTGCACAGCGTATGACTTGTCCTTCAGCCTTCACTTCAAGAATATAGGTCAATAATCCTTTGGATTTGATAGAACTGAATTTTACCGAATTTACACCTGCCAATGGCTTACTTAGTATCCGCGTTGAAACCAATTGCCCATAAATATTGTAAATTTTAATGACTGCTTCATCAACCGGTTGATAAATTGTGATGGGTATTACCGTTTCACCGGTAAAAGGATTAGGATAATTTTGTCCAAGTACAGCTATTTCGCCTGGAATACTTGTATTTCCCTTACTCTGCTCGACAGAAACAGCACCTCCTCTGGTATCAGCAAATACCATGTTGTCAATCCAGGCTGCTTTCCCAAATTTTAATAATGGGACACGTTTGCCGGCTTCAATATTTTTGCCTGACATGCTGTAAAAGAGCAGCCTAAGCTTATTGCCCATCATGCAATTGCCTGACTCAAACCCTTTCAGCGTATTCAATACGGTGATATCTCCCATGTTTATTCCGCCGAATTCTACCTGTATGCCTCCCAATGCCATCGGTATATCAGCAAACAGTGTATCGTTTTCAATATACAGATAAGCCATTTCATGCGCTGAGTTGCTGCCCGACTTGGAATTTCCCATAACCAGATTTACCAATCCTACAATATCCAGCACATTGATGGTTTCATCACTGTTCACGTCTGCAGCATCATAAATAAATGGTTGTGGATTGTTGCTCAAGAGGTAAGCAACGATGGTTGTGATATCCAGCACATTCACTGTCAAATCTCCGTTAGCATCACCGATGGAAGCCGTTAATGGAATTGCAGAAATAACCTTTGAAGAATCTGATTCAGCAAAATCAGTTCTCAGAACCCTGTAGTAATAGTAATACCTGACGTTCGGTAAAACATTAAAGTCAGTATAGACTGTATCTGTAATTAAAGTAGTATTAATGAGTACCGGGCTTGTGAAAGTAGTATCAGTTATTTTTTGGAAGCGGTACATATTGAAGCCAAGAAGATCTTCAACACCTGTGTTATTCCATTCTAAATTAATTTTCCCAAGTCCGGGTGTGGCCATAAAGTCGATTGACGAGGATCCTGCTGCCTGAATATTAAATTCAAATCTGTCGTCTTCTAGAGGTATTTTCATGCCATTCATGTCTCTCGCATTATCCACTCTTAACCGGTTAAGTCCATCTCCTGTAAAAATTTTAATATTTTTATAAGCTGTCCATATCTTATGGTCGGAAGACCAACTTGCAGAGTCATTAATTACTTCCTGAACATAAGGAAAACTGAGTCCGAATGTTAGTGCCGGCGTATAGTTAATATCCATTGACCTGTTAAAATAAACCTCAAATTTGTGTACTCCGACTCCTAATGGCTCTTTAAAATCATCTTGAGCATCCAGATTATTGATCATAATTTTCCAAACATGACCCGGGCAAGAATCGGAAGGAGATGTAAGAATCGGGCTTGTATCAAGAAAAGGCAATCCTGCTCCATTCCAGAAATCATAATTCTTATCCTTAATTTTGAGAGAATCTGTAGTTCCCCAGTATTGATTCGGAAAATTTATTAAATCTTCAGCTCCTTGGGTAAAACCAATGCAAGTATTTGTCTGAAGGGATAAAAAGGAATTATTAATCAAATAGTGTTGTGATTCTTGCGTAATGGAGGAAAGAAAATCTATAGTCCAAGCTGATGGATGAGTAGGATAAAAAAGCACGTGAATAGATTTCAATTTATCATAGACACAGTAGTATGATGACAATATTCTCACTACAGGTGAATTATCAAGGATAATGTTGCGAAATACAGATCTTTGTGCATTGAATTGAAATGCAGCAATTAAAAACGAATTCTCAATAGTTGAGGATATAATTGAATCAGACGTTATGCCATTATTTCCCATCCCAATATCATGAATATGGGAGTTTATAATTTTCTGGGCAATTATCTGATATGCATTATAAACTTCCGAGTTCTTTATTATATTATTGGTTGATAGAGAATTGCCTCTAACATTTACGTTTGCATACTCTAATCTGGTATTGCCATTTATTATTCCCAATAAATTGATTAAGCTATCTTGCGTACCAACAGCATGAACATATCCTCTGTTATCTACTCCTGCATTTATTTCTACTGTAGTCCCAGGTAAAATTGTTAAAGTTACATCAGTACTTATACGTAAACTATTATTAATTATCCAAAATTTGTCAGGGGTAAGTGTTTTATCTTGAGAAAGTATTCCTGATAGCTCTTGACCGTTGTAAATTCTGAAAGAAACTATCGAAGTAAATTTTGATGTATCACTTTGATTAGCCATCACAACTTCAAGTTCAATATTGCGATTGTTACCAGCATCAGGATTAATCTGAATTATAAAAGGAATGTATTCATTAGTGAGATATCCGAATGTTGAAATATTGCCAAAATATGAACTATCAGCTAAAATGGTCACATCAGTTGTATCACCGGTGTTGGTTGGTCGAATGAGAGCGTATACACTATCTGCATAACCAAATGTATTCTTAATTTTAATCCATAACTGAATTTGTTCTCCCGCATCAGGTTGCCCATCACCATCACCACCTGCAAGTGTATCAAAAATATGATATTCAACCAGGTTTAAAACTGGATGTTTTACTTCATTAACACAACTCTCTTTAATATCAATGTAGTAAGAGGAATTATTAATCAGGTCGGCCCACATCTCTTCTCTTGACCTATCCGGGTGAAAAGCTTTGTATAGAGCAATGGAACCTGAAACAACAGGTGCCGCCATTGATGTTCCAGACATATTTTTATATGTTCCATTTCTTGCTGTACTCAACAAGTCAGAGCCGGGTGCACGTAACTCGTAATTAAAGCCTTCTTCACTCAATGAAAAAATTGGACCATCAGGATCATAGTTTGAGAAAGCCGCTTCAGCCTGTACCCCTAAGACATAAGGGAGTGCTGCAGGATATGTTGATGCCACCAAATCAATAATGCTTGATTGATAAATACACTCTTGATCATTCCCTGCCGATGCTACTAAGTCACAGTTTAAGAAAGCATACATTAATGCTGCTTCCATGCTTAATGATCTTGCATAGCTGCCAAAACTCATATTAATTATGGTTGCACCGTTATTTGCTGCATAAAGTATGGCCTGTATTATTGTTGCTGCATCTGCATATCCTGCATTTGTAAATACTTTAAGAGGCATAAGCCTTGCTTGTGAAATTCCCGCTATACCTATTCCATTATTCCTTTCAGCCCCTGCAATTCCCGCTACATGAGTACCATGATTATTGTCATCCATAGGATTAGGATCATTATTTACCCAATCCCAACCTCTGACATCATCTATTAATCCATTTCCATCATCGTCAAAGTTGTTAGCAGGTATCTCATCACTATTAATCCAAATTCGATTTGCAAGGTCAGGATGTAACCAGTCAATACCAGTATCGATTATTGCAATAACTTCACTTGTATCTGCGGATACAGAATCCCAAACCAGGTTAGCTTTTACTGTTGAAATGTAATTTTGCTGCGGATATAAAGGATCATTCACAACATTAGCAAGTTGATCCTCGCTCATTTCGCTTGAGTTGATTAAAGGATTCTGGTTATAGACCATTTCCCCAAGATTGTAGACCAGGTTTAGCTCAGCATATTCTACATGAATATCATTCCTTAATTCCCTGAGAATATCAATTTCCTGGTTTTCGTCTCCCAAAGCAAACTTGTATATATTATGCAGGTTTGGTACATTGAATATGGCGCCATTGTACGCGACTATTTGGGTAGGTGCTTTTGATTTTTTTGCTTCTGGAAATAACACTGATTGACCAATCACTCTATAGGTTCTTAGTATCCGGTCAACAGAGGCAATCCCAACCTCTACATTCCCATCTCGTATCATTGTTTTGATTTCAACATCATTTTTGAACCTCACCAGAATTTCGCCCTGTACATGAGGTATTAGATAATCAGAATTCGACTGTCCAGTACATAAGATTATATTGAACATACACGACAATAGAAGTAGAATGTTTTTCATGTCAGATCTTTTTCAAATTTAAATGCACCTTAAATAAATGCCAATCTTTAAAACGTATTAACCATTTTCTTTACCGGCAGAATATACCTTTCATTACCTCTCCTGATTTCAACCGAATAAGCCAGGATTCCGGAGGCTGGGGTGTTATATTTTAATAAGTGTTCACCCATTTCAGGATTGGTCAATTCAATTGTTTTAACTACCTGACCGTACATGTTGACAATTCTTAAGACAATATAGTCAACCTGTTTATATATCAAAACAGGGATGGTAGTTTCACCTGTAAACGGATTCGGATAATTCTGTTTGACTTCAACGGCCTTTATTGTGAGCGCATTGCCCTTATAAGGCCGGTCTTCAATCATTAAGGGATATCCTGAATTATCAGCTAATATGGTGTTTTCAAGCCATGCAGGCTTGCTTATCTTCATCAGCGGAATACGGTATCCTGCAGGAATATACTTTTCTGACATACTGTAAAATACCATCCTTAAACTGTTTGAAATAGTACCATAACCCGTTTCGAATCCCTTTAAAGCAGCCAGGATTTCAATATCTTCAATAGTCACACCGTTAATATCAAACTGAATTCCTGCAACAGGTGCCGGCGCATCAGCAAACAGAGTATCATTCTCTATATAAAGATGCGCAATCCGGTCTAAAGTATATTGCCCTGATTTAGCTCCCCCTGTAACAAGATTAACCACTCCTACAATATCCAACACATTTATAGTTTCATCACCATTCATATTAGCGGCCTCATATATAAAAGGTTGGGGATTATTGTTCAGTAGATACGCAACAATTGTCGTAATATCCAGTACATTCACCATCAAATCTCCATTTGCGTCACCTATGGAAGCTGTTAGTGGTATTGCTGAAATAACCGTTGATGAATCAGACTCAGCAAAATCTGTCCTAAGCACTTTATAATAATAGTAATACCTTATATTAGGAAGCACGTTAAAATCAGTGTATAACGTATCAGTGATCAAGGTTGTATTAATAAGCACCGGATTTGTGAACGTGCTGTCAGTAATGTTCTGGAAACGGTACATATTGAAACCAAGTAAGTCTTCGATACCTGAGTTATTCCATTCTAAATTAATTTTTCCAAGTCCGGGACTAGCAATAAATTCAGTGGATAATGAACCGGCCGCCTGGATAAGTACATTAAATCTCATATCTTCTAATGGTATTTCCCATCCATCAAGATCTCGTGCCTGAGCTACACGTAATCGATTGATGCCATCACCTGTGTATAACTGTATGGATTTGAAGCAAGTGTATACTCTACTATCATCTGACCAATAAGAAGAATCATTAACCATTGTCTGTGTATAAGGCATTCGAACCCCAAAAGACACTTCCGGTATATAAGTAGTATCCATTGGTTTATTGAAAAAAACATCAAATCTTTGAAGTCCAAAGCCAAGTGGTTCTGTCAAGTCATCCTGTGCATCGTTCCCATTTACTTCAATCTTCCATACAATTGCATGTGCTGAATCATATGGCATTTGCCTGATGGGATAAAAATTTACCATAGGTAATGAGGCGTCACGGTAAAAATCATATATTTTTGAACGAATTATTTCAGGATCCGTTGACCCCCAGTAATTATTTGATAAATTAACTACATCACCTGACCCATTGGATTTCATCAGATATTGGTGTTTCCCTGCACTGATAAAATTATTCAATTCTGTAGATGGATATGAAACATTTACCAGAGCTGATGGATTTGATTCACCACCATACATGTGGTAATAGTAATTCCTGATCTTATAATAATTATTATAAGATCCTCCTGTTGCATCAGTCCACATGCCAGTTGTAAGACTCGGCCATCTCTGTAAACAGTTTACTATATTATTTCGTAGAAATACATTTGGTTTATGTGGATAAAATAAATTACCAAAAATTGAGTTTTCAATAATGCAGTTTTCAATGAATAAATTATTGAACATGAATATCGATCCAAAGCCTGCATCAATATAGTGATAGATATCCAGATTATTAAATCGACAGTTTTTAAATGATAGTGTATCACCTGTAAATGACGTTGTTGTGCCATAAAAATTGGTATAAGTCATCTGCATGTCACCTTCATAGTACATATAAGAAATTGTTCCAGGACCTGTAATGCTTATTAAACTATCAGGCGTTCCGAGGCCAAGTATTTTGCCTCTGTTAACTATGTGTTGATTTATAATGATTTTTGTTCCAGGTTCTATAATTAAAACTCCATTAGTTCCTACTCTGAAACTGCTGTTAACCAACCATAATTTGTCAGCAGTCAGATGCATGGTGGTGTCCATTACTCCAGCTAAATCCTCACCATTCTCAACATTTAGGATAATCTCATGACTAACAGTATCCGAAGAATTCGCATACCACATTGTAGCTTCGAGCACAATGTCCCTGTCATTTGTAGCATTTGGACTAATGTGAATTAGAAATGGTGATAATTGGTTCGAATGTAAAGCATATGGACTGGCACTGCCAATAAATGCAGAATCGTTTATTATTTGGGCAATATCAGGATCTTCAAATTCACCTAATTCCAATTTTATAAAGATGCTATCTGATTGACCACCGGTATTTCTTATATTGAACCAAAGCTGTATTTTTTCACCAGCATCCACCTTCCCGTCATAATCATTATATGTCAGAGTATCAATAATGGTATTATTAACAAACCATAATTGTGGTATTGGAACACAGTGGATAGCTCGATAAATGTCTATATATGTTGAAGTAGATTGTATGAATTTTACCCACAAGAGTTCCTGAGAATCGTCAGGGAATAAGGATTTATACATGGCAACGGCTCCGGAAATAACCGGAGTTGCCATTGAAGTACCCTGATACTTCCTGTAACTACCTCCGGGTATAGTACTAAGCATTTCCTCTCCCGGAGCCCACATTTCATAATTCCATAAATCAGGAAAACCACTATATACCGGACCATCATAATCTTTATTGCTAAACGATGCTTGGGATTGTGTTCCCAAAACAAATGACAGTGCAGCCGGAAACATCGGGGCACATGGATTACCTGGTCCAATACATCTCCCATCATTTCCAGATGCCGCAACCAGTACAGCTGATGCATAAGCATTCGCTAAGGCCGCTTCCATGGTCATAGAATGAGCGTAACTTCCAAAGCTCATATTCATTATAGTGGCACCTTGTTCCTTTGCATATATAATTCCTGCAGTAATAGTAGCAGCATTACCCCGGCCTGAACTTTGGAATACCTTGAGTGGCATTATCTTAGCACCATGACTAACGCCGCTTATGCCTATGCCATTGTTTGCTTCGGCAGCAGCTATACCTGCTACATGGGTACCATGACTGTTGTCATCGGTTGGATTATTATCGTTATTGATCCAATCCCAGCCCCGGATATCATCAACTTTTCCATTACCGTCATCATCAAACCCATTGCCAGGGACATCATCAGAATTAATCCATATTTTATTCTGCAAGTCAGGATGCAACCAGTCAACCCCTGTATCAAGTATTGCGATTACCTGAGTCGAATCACCGGTAATAGTGTCCCACACCTCATTAGCATGAACTGCAGGAATGTACCATTGCTGGGGGTAAAGCGGATCATCAGGGTCTGAACTGGAAACAGGAGCAGTAATGACCGGAAGCAATTGAGTATTACGAATATATTCATTCATTTCTTTTTCATCCAATGCAGGAGAAACCGGCTGATCATCCGTAATTGACAAAATATAATTAGGCTCTGCATAGATTACCGCAGGATCCGATTTTAATTCTTCTATTGCTTCGAATATATTAATCTCTTCAGTAAGTTTAATCCTGAAGATATTATGAAGACTTGGTCGCTCAAAAACCTGACCGTTCCATGTTGTTAACATTTTTCGTGTAACGAGTTTTTCTTCATTAGGGAATAAACGGTCACTGGTAGTCACGTTAAATTTAGTAAAGATTTTATCAATACTAGTTACTCCCGTATTGATAATTCCAGCTTTAACCCTTTGAGTAATTGTTACTTCATCCTTGTATCGAACAAGTATCTCACCCGGGACAAAGTCGGTGAAAACCGGTACATGAATAATCGAATCTGTCGGTAAATTGACAAACAGCTTTTCCTGTGCCGATGCTATAAAAGTGATAACTGTCAACACCACGATAATTAACGACTTCTTCATAATTCTTCTAATTTACATATTGGACCTAATGTTACAAATTTATAAATCATGATTTTACTAACCTATGATTTTGATATTTACTTTCTATTTGGAGTGTTAAGCAATCCTATCGGTCCTAATCGATATATATTTTGACAAATATTTATTTGCATTCTTACATTTATTTAATGTTATAATTATTTATAAATTAGCATGATTTTAAAATGAGCTAAAGACTTGTTGATTTGATATTCTATTTATGCGCAAGACCAATAAGAGTGAACACATCGATGAGAATTCAACTAATGAGGTTAAATCAAGAACATTAATCAGTTCTTTGTTTCTACCTGTTTTTGAAAGGAAAACAGTAAAATTTATTCTCATTAAAAACATCATGTATTTGAAAGCAGATCATAACTATACTTCCATTTGTTTAATTAGTAAAGGAGTCAAGCAAAATATGGTTGTATGTGGTTGCTTGTCACATTATGAAAAATGTTTGCCGGAGAATAAATTTATTCGCATACATCATAGTTATCTCGTAAAGATTGATCAGTTTCGCGTATACAGCAGATCAAAAAACAGAATACTCCTGGAGTGTGGAGATGAGATTCCTGTATCAAGAAGTATGAAAGACATTTTCTGTCATAACGAGGAAACCACATAAGACAAAGCAACGAACAAATTGATAGAAGTTGTTTCAGTTACATTGACACTTATATTGAATTTGTCAAATACCTAAAACCTTATTGTATCGCAAAACGGGGTGAGTTGTTTATAAAACGAAGTATACGAAATGTTCTTTTAAGCTTCGGCAACGCCTGCGTCGTCTAAGGTCGGTTCTTAAAAGGGGCCCCTCGATAAAGTACTCGGGGACCCCTCGATAAATTGATCGGGTAGTCCTCTCGATAAGAACTCGGGTAGCGGTGTTGCTTTTTATAAGGGAGCGAGAGAAAATGCCAGCGTGGCGTCTGTACGGGGTATTAAAAAAAGGCGCCTTTTGGGGGGCGCCTTTTTTGAATTCAGGAAAAGAAAAATTATTTGATGATTAATCGTTTGACTATGACCTGATCGGCAGTGT
>Ga0172378_10003479_pt1 | contig 14788 bp, 11 predicted proteins | sample GrowelOW332metaG_FD_119755 | JGI IMG/M metagenome (GOLD analysis project Ga0172378, IMG submission 119755) | Groundwater microbial communities from an aquifer near a municipal landfill in Southern Ontario, Canada - Pumphouse #3_1 metaG | ecosystem: Environmental > Aquatic > Deep subsurface >... | reverse complement strand
ATCAATGAAAATTTAGTTTTTTTTGCTGAACGATAATATAATGTAATGCCTCCCGTATGATTCGTCAGTTGGCTTGTTTACTCCCCCTGGCAGATTTGAAAGTGTTTTCGCTGCAGCAAAATGAATGAGTGGTTGTTCAGCAAACGGGGGATTGCTGGCATAAGATTGAATTTGTCCCAAAAAATTCCATGATTTATCCTGGAGAGAAACCGGCAAAACTCAAAAGGTCTCCCTCCACGATAAAAGAGTGAGAGCAGGGAACAATCATGGGATGATTTCGACAATTCTAACATCGCCAGCGGGGACATTGAGCTGCAAATTCCGCTCACCGGTGAACCATTCGCGGACAGCGGAGTATTTTATTTTTGGGGTCAGGGTTACGGTCTCGTCGTATTTGGGATTGGTAGCTTGCTGGGGTTCCTGCCAAGTATTGTTCAAGCCGGAACCGTAGTTGTTGTAGAGGGCGACCAGCCAGCCCTTCCGGTTGCGGTGTACCTGGAATTGGATATCCCCTTCGATCTGGATTGGCAGAGCCTGTCGGCAGAGTTCATGCATCAGGTCGGTGAAGATGTTGAGCATTTGGGATCTAGAATAGCGTTCTTTGAGGAAATCTGGCAGTGTCAGGATGACTTTACCTTGGCCGTGGGGGGTCACCAGCACCAGGGGATCCTGGTTCTGGTCGGCGGTGAAGACGGCGACTTCGGCTTGGGACAGGGGCTTGGCGAGGTTGTAGCGGAAATCCAGGCGTTCGTGAAGGGTTTTACCAGTCAGACGGCTGAAGCTGCTTCGGGCCTGTCGGCGTTCGGCGGCGACTGTGGCTCCGAAGAATCCCTCCGGGAAGAGATTTTGAACCGTTTCGACCTGCTTCCAGTTGGCGATAAGGGTACCGCCCCGGTAGGCGTAATCGGCCAGTTTTCGGGCCAGTTTTTGGTCGATGGGGATATCCCCGCAGAGGAAGAGAATGGGGTATCCTTCCAGAGTTTGGGCAGTGGCATCGTGGGTGATGACATCGAAGGAGTCGCCGAATTTGGAGGTTCTGAAACCGCGGTTGTAGTGGGTTTTTTCGGAAGTGGGATAGAGGGTGTTTTCGACGGCAGACATCATCTGGTCGCCTTCGGTTTCAGGAAACAATCCCCAGGGGGTGGTATGGTAGTTGGTAAAATGGCCATGATAGAGGTTCCATAGCATGGCGATGGGGGTGAACGCGCAGCCGCGATCCTCGCGGCAGACGATATTGTCATAGAAGTCAGCCATCATCTGCCCCATGACGGACAGGTGCCACTTGTCTTCCCTCAGGTTGACGGCTAGGGGGTCTTCCTGCTCGATGGTTTTATAGTCATAGTGGGCATACATGATATTATGACCGCATTCATCAAAGAAGATGTTGGCTCCAGTCATGTAAGAGTAGATGAAGCAACGTCGCCAATCGGCATGTGGGATCCCATATTGGGGGCCATTGACGGAGAATATGGTGCCACCGGATTTTTCAGAACTGCTGTGGCGTCGGGTCTGGGGGCGCTTGGCCAAGCGGTAATCGTTGAAGGTGTAATGGCGACTACTGCCTTCCCAGCCTGGGAAGATGATTTTGTCGTCATGGGTGGTCAGATAGGTACGGAACGGTTGTTGGTATTGCCGCGCCGCGCCGCGGGTTACGGCGTAGCTGAAGGGCATATTCAGGGTCTTGGGGCCACATTCCATGCCGCCCATGCAGAAGCCGAAGCTAAGGAATGGGTGGTCGGTGAAGGTGGCCGAGACGGGACCCCGCCATGGAGCGAGTTCAGGATAAAAGACGGCCCAATCGCGGATAAAGGTTTGGGCGGGATTGAAAGCGACTTGTCGCAAGGCCTCGTAGGCCTCTTTTTTGTTTTTGGGCTGAAGTCCGGCCAACTTCATAATCATGGGAAAACCGCCATTGGGTCCGACGGATTCGTTTTCGTCGAGACAAAGCAGTCTGTGCCCGTATTTTTGGATGAATTCAGCGCGGGTTTCAGGGAGTTCCTGGATTTCCTTTTCGAAGGTGTGGTAACGGCCATCGGTCTTGAACATGAAAGGCGAGTCCGTTTTTTTGAGGATATACCCAGCGAAGGATTTTTCGGAGGCATCCAAGAGTTTCTTGATGGGTTGCCGCTTGTCGCGGAATCCCTGGTTAAGATCCCAGGTATGGATTTGGTAGGCCGCATCGCGGAAGAGAGGCAGGGTGTTTTCCAGTCCGGGGACTCCGGGAACGAAAAAACCTAATTCCGGGCTGTATCTTGGGATAAACATGAAGTAGAAGTCTTTGCCGGTCTCAAATTTGGCGGGAAACCAGTTTTGGGATGTTGAGAATTTCTTGGCATTTTCGCCGAGGATTTCGGGTTTGGGGAGAGAGGCAAACTGGCTGGTGAACTTTTCGGCCTCGGCCTGAGCTGATTTTGCCGCGATTTCGGCATTGGCACGATCGCGTTGGATTTCCTGAGGGGTACCAAGGAAAAATTTCTGGTGGAAGACCGGTGTGACGAAGTTGAGTTCGCGGATGGGGAACAGGGAGCTGTTTTCCGTGGCGCCGGCGCGGATGATATTGCCAGTGAAGAGGCGGAAACCGGGGATGGCAGCCAGGGGGATGCGCATTTCGAGGCATTGGTCGCCCCAGTGGCAATCCCAGCCCATGGCGGGGAACTTTCGTTTGTCGAGAGAAGCGACGAAGAGGCTGATGTCTTGCTCCTGTCCAAGTCGCACTTCGAAACGTGGGGAGGAGAAGATTTCCCTGTCAGGGGTATCAGCGACGATTTTTTCATCAAAGGTCAAGGCGGTGTAGAGGAATTCGTCGTCATAGAGCATGAAGAGGCCGGTTTGGCATGAGGGTTTGGCGAGCTTTACGATGGTTGAGAAAGGGGCGTTGATGCGGCTCCATTCACCGAGGGCGAGTTTGCCGTCGAGTATTGGCGGTTGAGAGGTCCGAGGCACGGTGATGTCAGCGGGGGCGAGAAGTGTCCCCAGTAGAAGGATGAGAGGGAGAAGTTTTTTCATAATTTTCACCAGTTGCCGATTTGCAGTTTTTTGAGGGTGATGGTGCCTTGCCCGATGGTGGCATCCGGCGAGTCGTCAATACCGATGGTGAGACTGCGCAGGGGCAGATCCAGATGCTGGTTCCTATCCCCGCCCCAGATGGAATCCAGAATATCATAGGGTTTTTCCGGGGGAAGTGTGAGGGTGAAGGTCAGAGATTTTTGGGTAAAATCGAGGATCAGGGGTTTGGTGACATAGTGCGATTCGCCAGAGGAGTCAGTCAGGACAAAAAACATCCGGTGCCCGGCGCCGTCAGCGGTTATCTCTAGGGAGATTTTGGCGCAGGAAGGGATTTCCTTGACGATGTCAAACATAACTGCGTCATGTCCGGGAGTGCTGAAGGCATAGTGGATAACGAATTCGTCGTTGATATTGGTGATGGAGGATCCTTGAGGCAGGGGCGAGAGCTTTTCCTTGACATGAGCGCGGATATTGGCAGGTATTTCGGCGGACAGGTCGATTTTTATTTTCGGGTGGATGACAGGTTTGATTTCAGGGAGTTTGGTTTTGCTTTGCTGCTTGGGCAGTTCACCAGGGCCGATTTCTTTCAGCGAAGCCCACTCCAGGGTGATTGCACCAGGGCCGGTGAGAATAATCGGTCGGAAGAGAAGTTCGCCGGAGGCGTTTGCGGGAATTGTGAAAGTCGTGGTATGGACATCCCACTCGAAATCACCGATGAGGGTGCGAAAGCTTGAACCCGTTTTGGTGACCGGTGAATACCAGGATAAAAGAGTGACTGAAGAGGCTGGACTGGCCTCGAGCGTCCCCCTGAGACGGCAGGAATATTCATACTTGTAACCCGGCTTGAGGGAGAGGCTTTGGGCGATTCCCTGGTTGAGGCCTGGCGAGTCGCATTTGAGCAAAAGCCCCTCCAGGGTACTGATGGCCGTCATTCCCTTTTTACTGCCCCAGTTGCTCCACCCCTCCGCATTGTTCAGAAAGCGTGGATTGATCAACAATTCCACAGCTTGGACTCCTAGACTAAAGAAATAACTAAGAATGACCAACAAAATTCTGCTTTTCATCTTTTCTCCATAATGGTGTGTTGGTTACTCGAAAATCTTAAAAATCAATGTAACTATTCAGACACCCCAGCGATTTTTCCGGAAAGGCCGCACGAAGAAACATAGGATTGCGCAAAGTCTCCGCAGAAATGGCAGGAGCCTTTTTATTTCATACTGTCACGAAATGAGCAAATGGGTTTTACATATACTACCATTTTTACTTTTCATCAAAATCGTGTTTTCCCAGCGGAGCGCCAAATTTAATCAGCCGTTTGCGGACATCGCATCCGTTCATTTTCTGGATATCGCATTTTTGTTCAAGAGAGAGCGCGGCAGCTATGCCAGCGGCTTGACCAATGCTCACGACCGTTGGCATTATGCGCGAACTTGAGTGTAATGCCTGGTCGGCTGAGATGCACCGTGCCGCTATCAGTAGATTTTTCATTTTGCGTGGCACAATACACCCATAGGGTATTTCGTAGAATTGTCCTGGCTTGAGTTTCACGATTTCCGTACCACTGCCCGTTGTACTGTGAATATCAATTTGGTATGAGGAACGCGCAATCGCATCGGGGAATTTGGCGGCATTAACAAAATCATCTCGCGTTAAATAGGCCAGGCCTAGAATGCGTCGCGATTCCCGGATGCCAATACGCGCTCCCATTGAATGTATCCGGCATTGTTCAAACCCGGGGACATCTGTGCGCAGCCAGGCGATAAGTTCGCGCATTTGGCGGCGTCCCTCGCATTCAGCTTCGGACAATTCAACACCGTTAATTGCAGATTTTCCCAGTACTCGTGTCGTATTGAAATGAATGACGTCGTCGTCATAATAGGACATATACAGGACATTGTGCCGTGGGCAATGGAGTTTCCCCGCTGCCTTGGCTTGCTCAAACAAGGTCGTACGGAAATTTCCAGGGATGCGTGTTTTATCGACGTGCGAGAGCTTAAAGCACAGTGTCATTGGTTGACAAAGGCCGTGTTCAGCATCGCCAAACTCGAACTCGCACCCCGCCAAGGCTGCCAGATCGCCATCACCAGTCGAATCGCAAAAAACCTTTGCCCGAATGGCGCAGAATCCTGATTTGGAATGAAACACGGCGTATTTGACGCGATTTTTATCCTTTTTCACATCAATCAGCGTGTGATGAAACAGCAAATTTACGCCGTTATCGACGCAGATGTCCTCCATTGCCAAAGCGGCGAGGTCTTTGGAAATTATACGCGAAGGCAAATCAGCCAGATCCCTTTTGCAGGCAGCATTACGCACATCGCTGGGCAGATAGCTCCACATCCTCTCGATCCACTCGGGATAAAGCGGTCCATCTAGGGGAGCTGCTTTAAGAAAATTGTTTTGCGCATCCCGCCAGACCTTGTGCGAGGGCATAAAAGGCTGAATTTCAAATAATGCTGCCGCCCCGCCCAGCGTTCCAGAAGCTTCAACCAGCAGCGTTTTAACTCCTTGGCGTGCGGCCGCAACAGCCGCCCCAAACCCGCCAGGGCCGCCGCCAACAACCAGAAAATCCGTGCTGGCGACAACTGGAATCCTTTCTTGAAAATCATATTGGACAGTTTTCATGGCTTTACAATGCAGTTGGTGTTTCCGGGTATTCGAATTCGACTTTTAGAACTTTTACGCCAAACAGCTCCACGTCGCTCCAATCAACATTCTTCAAGTAAATGCCATTTCCACCTGGCATTGAGAATTCCAGCACCTTGCCGGTGCGCAGATCGCTGACGCACACAGGCACATACCCGTTGGTAAAGAACGCGGCATAGGAATATCCGGAATCCGGGGATTGCAGAAAATAGCCGCTCCTATCAGGGGCTGGCGCTTCGGTGACCAGTATATAGCAGTCGGAAGGCGTTTCCAGTGATTGGGTAACTGAGCAGTATCCGCCACCGTGGAAACTGCCAGGGCGAATGGGTGATTTGATGCCGCCGGTCGTATTATACATGGCCTCGCTCCCCCATTTTAAGAACTCGGCGACCGCATCCAGCATAGGCCAGTACTTTTTTTCCACCGTGCCATCAATCAGTACAGGAAGTCCCAATGTGCAATTCCACTGTCCACGCTGACCCAAAGAAGAAACCAACTGTTTTACCAGGAAGAATTTGTCATCAAGATAAGGTTTTTCCTTGTTGCTGATGCCGGCTGTAAAACGGCCGCGATTCTCCCAGTACCACCAGCTTGCGCAATTCGGAATATCCTCATTGAAATCATCCGGCGGAACATTGATGCTGAATTTGTTGATTTTTCGAAGTCCGGAAGGCCGGTCGTATGCAGGGGACGGCACGTCCCCCAGAAACTCTGTGACCGCGAAATCGACATCGGCAACTTGACCGAATGTGCAACTGTTGACATTAATGATGGCAGCAGGGAAAAAATGACGTATATATGCGGGGAAATCCAAAAACGCATCCGTAAACCCGCCATCCAACCAAAATCCGCTGATTTTGTCGCCATATCTCTCCGATAATTCCTGGATGAGTTTTTCGTAGAGCGCGCGGGCGGTGATGCCAGGTGCGATATAGGGGCCGCCTTTTATCTCCGTCGTGGGCACTGCCAGAGGAAAATACACCAGAACACGAATGTTATGCTGCGCACACACATTCAGCACGGCTCCCAAATAATCCTTGGTTGTCCTCAATTGAAACTCTGTCAAAGCGGTAGGATATATGACAGCGTATCCATCGTTGCCGTGCAACAGAGTTAAATTGATGTATTTTGCACCGATTTTCTCAGCCAATGTGGCGATATTGTTGGCAAACACTTCAGGGGGGGGCGCAGCAGCTTCGAACGAGGCGACATCGGGGTAAGTCAGGGGGGTGAAATTGGGGCCGCCAGTAATCATACCGCCGCCCGTAAACAATCCCCAATGTACAAACAGCCCCAGGCGTGCGGGTGCGTACCATTTCATCACACGCTCTTTTCTGGCGAGAAAATCCTGATTCATTTCCATCCGTCTGCTCCCTTTCACAGTTCTAGTTTTTGACCTCTCTGGCGCATTTCCTTAAAAATCGCCAGCGAGGTATTGTCTGCTTTTACTACCCGGATTTTTTCTGCGATATCTTCCGCCGTTGCTTCGCAGATAAGCTTGCCATATTCTGCGGTCGCATTTTTTCCATAGCCGCCATAGTGATGGGGATGACGTGAGAACCACCAATGAGGCGTGCCGATTTCCGCTTTCATCAGAGGTTTTGCACGGTCTTCGGTTTCAGCAAATTCCGAGGGAAGAACATCGTTCATTTTCACACATTCCGGGAAGAGATATAGTGAAACAGCCGTTTCATAGCCGCCTGCGTGACCATTGGTCGAATTGGTTTCATCTGCCAGTTTCTTTCGCGCTGCCAGAGTTCGAGATCCAAAATGGGGCGGGATGGAATAGACCATGTAATCATGGTCTTTTTCACAAAAACGCATCATAAAATAGTCAATCAGGCGCGGATTGCCGCCGTGGGAATTTACCAAGATAATTTTCTTGAAGCCATTGCGGGCGATTTCGTCGCAAGTAGCGGCAAGAAAATCCAGTGCGAGATCCAATGGGTAGACAATCGTCCCTGGCGCAAAATAGCAATCGCTCAACGCGCCGACGTAGTATGCGGGGAAAACCATCGCTTCTTCAAGCTTTGCGGCCATATCCGCAAAGAAAAAGCCTTTCATGTAATCTATGCCCAACGGCAAATGACTTCCGTGCCGTTCGATGCAGCCCATAGGCAAAAGGCATACACCACCGCATTTTTCCGGGGCATCCATCATGTCTTTCGCAGTCAATTCATTCCAAATCATGGTTGCAATTCCAATGGTTTTTGCAGTTTCAAAATCAATTCAGCCGCCTCATCGCGAACTTTGTCAGCGGTTGTCGGGTCGTGTGAGAAATCAATGCAGACGCGCGTGGCAGCCGTCTTCAAAAAGGCCTGTGCTTCAGGGGAGTCCTTTCCGACCTCCCGCAATTTTGCCAGGTATTTCACGTCCATCATTCCCTGGCGCAAAGCCATGAAGCGCATCGATGGCACGCACGCGTCATATCTATAGTATAGAAGGCCTCCGCCGGGGTTGCCTTTCCAGGCTGTTCCTTCGGTGCCATCGTAGCCTGCATAGAAATTGTCATTGTCTGCGCCCATGCGTTCGCCAATCCAGGCTGCCCGGCGGAACTCCCGGTCCAGCGAGGCTCTCACTTGAGTGGGTGCGCTGTAATGACTGAACGTCTTGCCCTGTGTTTTCGCCCATTCAATGTAGGCTAAATGGTCCGCGCGTGTCAGATAGCGATTATGGGAAAGGATCCAATGGTCCACATAAGGATGCAAAAGCCTGATCTCCTCGGCCGTCCAGACATAGCCACCGAGTGTAAGAGTGATGATAAATTCCGGGGCTGCTTCCTGGGCGGCTTTCATCACCTCCAGTGTTTCCTGGACATTTTTGGCTTCATCGAAAATTTCCATGTAGCAATTTTCGGGTTTTACGCCAAAGGTTTTAACGTATGCGCGAACTGCTTTCAGCCATTTTCCCCAAAGGTTTTTTTTGTCATTTCCATAAGTCCTTGTAAATACCGAATAGCACCCATAGCCTACGAAGAACTTTTCATGACCTTTAGCCAAAGCAGGAATTATGGCTTTTTCGGCCTTCCCTGCAGACTTGCCCTTGGGCTGCAAAATAAATTCGCCGGTTTTCTCATCGTAAGGGAATTGGAAAGACCATGGTGTCAAGGTAAAAATTCGCATTCCTGCCTCGTACAGATAGGGATAAGCGGAATCTTTGTATTCCACAAAATAATCTGCGGGACGCGCGGGTTCCTTTGACAGAACGATATTTCTGACATTCAGGGTCAGAGGGATGTCTTTCATATCGCTGTCATATTTGTAATTGCCAAAGCCTTTGCCGTCCTGTGTGAAAATGCCCTTTCCATTCAAAGGTATCAAACGGAGCCAGCCATCAATCTTTCCTGGAGGCATATCGAATGTATTAAAGTCCAGCCACAACAATGCGGTTTCCTTGGGTGGAATCATAATGGAGGAGGCTTCATCCAGCTTCGGAAGGGGATCGTAAATTGGATTATTACCCGTTGTATCGTCGCGAATGCGCAACGCTTTGCGGATTGTCACGCCTGGGAATGGCAAACCATCATCCCAATCGCGCTTGTAGCGGCTATTCGGATTCCTGATTTCGACGACAACACGGTATTCGGTTGTTATGTCGGTCATGTTCGCTACAGCAACTGCCAATGGCTTAATCTCGTTGACAGCCGCTGCAACCTCCAGTTTGTCAGGAGCGGACAAGAGCTCGTCCGGCATATACGGGACAGAAAAATCCGAGGTGATGCTCACGGGCGCGACCAGCAGTTTCTGCTGTTTAAGCCTATTCAATTTGTCTTGTGCCGTTATGGCTTCCTGCCTGGCCATCGAGGCCTCATATTCTTCGCGTGTCATCCTGTCTGGATAATTTCCAAGAATCAGGCGCCCGAAATGCGCGACATCGTTGAAGGCCAATGGCTGATAAGACCACGTGGTCAATTCCTTGCTGGCCCGGCGCTGGCGGCAGACATTGAAACCGATCCACTCGCCCGCTTTGGGATTGCTCCAGCCTAAAGACGCAAAGGGTATTACCACAGCGCCCGACCAGCCTTGAGCTGTTTTTGCAGCCTTGACTTCCCAATCATATTGGACTGTGCCAGGAGAACCATTTCCTGTATATGTGTTCCCGTTCGGGCCAAATACAAATTGTGAAAAAAGGCGATCGCCGCTTTTTGGAGCAAAGAAAATCTCAACGACATCGCCCGACCACAGGTCAAAGCGTTTTCCCTGTGTTGCGGTGATGATTTTCAGTGGTTCGTCGCATTCAATATGCATACGGATTGCTTTGTCATCCGACGATATTTTCACACGTGTTTCAGCCTGTGGCTTGTTTTTGCTTTTAAACCCTTGAAAATCACTGAATTCATAATTTGCAGTGCAGGCTGTTTTTATTGTTTTCAGTTCAGGGAGTCCGTTTTGCTGGTTGGAAAACAAAGGATTAGCGGCTTTTTCCTGGATGGAAACATTGTCAAACAGTAGATAACTTCCGACTTTGTTGCGCAACGGGTTGTATTTTGTGCTTTCCCAGATACTGATGCCCAATGCGGCAAATTCCGCATTGTCCCCGGTAGTAAACGTGCCTTTGAAGTTAACCCATTCAGAACGCACATTGACTTTGTTGATTGTGGTCTGTAGTGTGAGCGGGTTGACCGGATTGTTTTTTTTAGTCCAGATGTAACCGCGCAAAAAAACAACTGGAATGTCGCCTCTCAAATCAATTGAAAACTGATACGTTGTATTGGGCTTGCACGGGTACCCCCCAATTTCCCCGGGTTTGCTATAGTCGCCACCCCAAAAAACCTTGCACGAAACCGTGTCAAACGGTCCATGGTCAACTTGGGTTATTTCGACACGTCCGCACTGGTTCCACGTCAAATCCTCCATGTACTTGGAAACCTTGCAGTTGACACCATAGCACTCCGGCAGTAAATCGTCTGCTGCCTGTGCAAAATCGCCATGCTTCATGATCTCCTGCGCAAAAAAAGAAGCGCAAAGGCTGAAACACAGTGCATAAATCAAAGAGTTTTTTTTCATATTACTGTAACTCCTGTTAATATTGCGGGATATAACTCAGATAAATAATCAGCTTGTGAGGCACCAGGTTGGAATCACGATACCAGACTGACCGGTTGTTATGCCCTTCATACTCGAATATGCAGGAGTCCTTGAACTCATTTGCACCTATGCCCGCAGCATGACCATCGACAAAACAGACGTTCATGCGACCGCTATGAGCCATATAGTAATTGCTGCCTTGGTCTGTCAGATAGATAACACTTGCCTGAGTGGTAAAATCACTGCTGATGGTATCACCATCTATAAAAAAACGAGAGGGCTGTTTCATTTTGTGGGGAATCAAACAATTGGTCCCACCCCCGCCTGAAACCCATGAATAAAAATCGGCCTCCAAATTTCCTGCCTTGCCACCGCCAGTCCCGCGTACGCCATAGCCCCAGTACATCGCATGAAGATCATCCGGCGTATCGCGCGGACAGTACAGCAACGAGCGGTTCTTAAAGTAGTTGCCATCCAAATATCCCTGCCAGGGTTTGGATTCGCCATCGCGTATCAGCAAAATATAGGTATCATAGTCACCCAAATATATTTGACGATACATCATGAGTTGCTGCAGTTTGTTCAGGCAGGTGGTCGCACGAGCTTTTTCACGAGCTTTGCTTAATGCGGGTAACAACATCGACGCCAATATCGCGATGATCGCAATAACGACAAGAAGCTCAATCAGTGTGAAATGCTTTGTTTTCATGGTGTTGTGAATCGTTTTCATGATATTGCCCTTTATTGCTTGTTTTTGACGTTTGGCAGGGGGTAGGAGGCCTCGTTGCTGCTACCGCAAATACTTGACACTTTTACGTATCACAAGGGTGGCGGGAACAAACACGCAATGGTTTTCCCGCGAGGAATCGTGTACTAACTCCAGCAATAAGTCAAGTGCACGCGTGAAGACCAATGGCATATTACGGTCTACTGCCGTAAAATACGGCTCAGACAAGCCATTAACCAAATGATGCTTTTCCTGATTATCAAAACACAATACATCCGGACAGCCCGCGTTCAACGGCAACGCCGCCACAATTCCAGTGACATAATTGCCGGAAAGCACGATAACCAGATGATGCGTCCAATCTATCTTGTTGTGTTCAGTAAAGTATTTATAAGCAACAAGTTCTGCAGTCTCTTTGAGAGTGTCAAGCGTCAGATAGTCTACCTTGTCAAGCTGGGCTGCACAAAACTGGTCCTCAAATATCTGGCTGATTGCCAGGCCGTTGCTGTTGGCCGGGCTGATTACCAGCACGCGTTCGTATTGCTTTATATCACAGCGCGAAATAAATTCAGCTATCGTGTCCCGAAAATCCGTCATTACCTGGCTGCACGATATATTCGTACAAAGTGTATTGTAATTAAAGACTACGATACGCCCCGCAAACTTCTGCAGGATTGGTAACGTTTTTGCATCCAAACAGTTAAAGTTCAGAAGCAAGCCATCCAGATCTGACAGCTTTTCCTTTGCCATCCCTGATACCAATTCATTATAATCGAGCAAAATCGGCTCGCAACCAATCACGCGAAAATGCTCGAACAACACCTTCGATGCCTCATTTGCCAAATCTTGCGAAGGCTTGCCATTCACAACGGTCGATACTCCGCAGCAACCAATGCGGGGTTTCGCCTGAAAAGAATGAGCCAAGTAATAGCCCCGGTTGGCTTCCTTGAGCAAGATCCCTGTCTCAACCATCTCATCCAGCATCCGTATGGTTGTCACAGATGTAACACCCAACTCTGCAGATAATACCCTTATTGACGCAATGCGTTCCCCCGCACGAGCTTTGCGTACACGAAAGCCCTCCAACATCTTTTCTATGAGTTTCTCACGCTTGCTATGGTAGCGCATGGTCTATTCCTTAATCTTCTTAAAACAATTGAATTTTCAAGAAAAATATATTATTATTATTACCATTGTCAAATTAAATAACAGCTTATTTATGATATTTTTAAATAAATTTAATACATGTGTTATACTTTTGGTATTACATTTGTCTTTGAAGGCAGTTTAGTCAGAGCCCCGTCGTGTCCCAAAATCCATTTGCTTGTCTGGTTGCCATTTTTGAGAAAAGAAAAAACGATCAAGGATGTATGTAATTCATTGAAAACAAGATTGATACCTGTAGAGGTAGGTCAACCACTAAATTTGTCGATGCGCCTTTTTAACTAGAAAACCATATGCTCGAGGAATCGGGAATGGTTTCTGTTGCGTTATGGCCGGGTCGTAATCACTTCGGTTTTCTGCCTCAAACTCCATACTGGCCGGTGGCGTGGTCGGTTTGGGCAAGAAAGCTCCGCACAACGGCAAGGTATTCTTCCGTTTTTTCCAGATGATGCTCGTGGGAGGCATCGTCGAATACGTGAATTTCCGCGTCCGGAATCTGATAACAGAAATTTTGAACCGTCTCGGGCGTTGCCTCATCATGCCATCCGCAGGTAAATAGAACCGGCATAGCGATTTCTTTTAGTCGTGCCATGCAGTCATAGCCCTTCAGGGTGCCGGTGACGGTGAACTCACTTGGCCTCCACATATATTGATACAATGGTACATTGACCTTGGTAAAAGTACGGTTCAAACAATCCGGCCAACGCTTCAGACGGCAGACATGTTGCCGATAGTATTCCATCACAGCGTCCTGATAAGCTGGCGAGTCAAACGCTCCTGAGGCTTCGACTTGCAGAATCGTGTTTCGAAGCGAGGGGGAAAGTTTCGCGATATGCGCCTTCTGGTCGGCGGCCCAGAAAGAAGAATTCAGCATCGGCTCTGAAAGCACCAGACCGGCCACGCCCTCCTTCTGGTCGCTCAGCGCATATTCAACCGCGAGGACGGTTCCTCACGACTGCCCGAGGAGATAGAGTCTTTGCAAACCCAGCGCCTTGCGAAGCCGATGCAACTCCTCCCGATAACATCCTACGGTCCAGAACTCTCGCTTGTCCGTTTTTTCGGAATTGCAGCAATCCAGCTGATCGTAAAAAATCACCGGTCTTTCGTTCGCCAGTGCTTCCAGCGGTTCCAAGTAATCGTGGGTTGCCCCGGGACCGCCGTGTATTGCCAGGAGAGGAATTCCCGACCGGTCTTTCCCGATTGCCTTGTACCATATTTTCCCGCCGGCTGTCGAAACATAACCGGTCTGGACGCCATCCTGATTTCCCGTCTTTCCCATATCTCAGCCTCCTGAAAAATCATACCGTACAACAGCGAAAACACGTACGCATTTGCAACAACCTCGGTGCTTGCCGATGCGCCGTGCGATAGCGGGGATAATCGACAATCTGGCATGGGAATATTCCTGCGGTCAGATGAAAATTTTTGCTTCTTCCGTGCCCGCAAGGTCGTTATCCGTTTCAAAATGTGATTTCTGATGGGAACGCTTCACAGCGCATAATCTTCGGCCATACATCAATAAGAAGGTGAAATTATCCTTTGTTGCAATAGATTGAATATTAGGAAGTTGCTGTTCTCTGTTTGCAAAACGCTCGGCACCTTGTGGCAAGGGGTGCATTCCCATTTAATTGAATATTATTCATGCTGCCAGTTGTTGAAGCAAATCTCCATAAAACTCATTCCAGTTGCGTGATTTAAGCTGGCTTCTAAGATGAAGCATGGCCTCCGCATTTTCAAATCTCCAGAAGATCCCTGATCCTTAGATTCCGAGATTGACGACTCTACGGATAGCACTTTCTACAGCTGCGGAACCGATTGGCAAGTGTTGCTCTTCTAACATTTGATCGTTGAGCAAATCCTAATTTCTTTCCACAGCTATCCCACAGAATGATCGTTCCCTCCCAAACCCAGGCCTGGAACATCCGCTTTATTATCAATTTTTTGTGGAAATTTTAGCGAGGACCTTGAAAGCATGGGTTTTATAGCGCCAAAGGCGCGTACTATGACAGCCCCGGGCAACGCCCCATCCGCGCTAACTTAACCTAAAAAAAATGAAGTTTTGAGTACATTCATTACATAACAATAGTCGATTTGTATGGTTATCCCAAAAAGCGTATTCTGTTCTATTTGCTAGCCCCGCAGGGGCGGCCTCATCTTAGCCCCGGGCAACGCCCGGGGTAGGCGTGTAGTTTGTAAATAGTGCCCTGTAGGGGCACCT
>Ga0172378_10003477_pt1 | contig 14794 bp, 11 predicted proteins | sample GrowelOW332metaG_FD_119755 | JGI IMG/M metagenome (GOLD analysis project Ga0172378, IMG submission 119755) | Groundwater microbial communities from an aquifer near a municipal landfill in Southern Ontario, Canada - Pumphouse #3_1 metaG | ecosystem: Environmental > Aquatic > Deep subsurface >... | reverse complement strand
GATGCCGTACAATTTGTTGCTTTTCGTGGTGAAAACTCTATGAGAGACGCGTTAAGTTTATTAGACCAAATTATTGATTTAAAACCTACGGGAGATTTAATTAGCTATCAGGATGTTTTAGAGTTTACAGGCATGGCAGACGATGTTCAATTATCAAATTTGTTGTCGGCAATTCTTGAACAAAATCCACAAGCAGTGTTAACCCAAATGCATGCACTCAGTGCAAAAGGAAAAGATGCCAGAAAAATGATGGGGCAACTGATTGCGCACTTAAGACAGGTAATCATTGTAAAAATGGCACCGAAAAACGCCTCGGAAATTTTAGGAAGACCTGAGCGGAGTTTATCTGTTTTGCAAGAAGAGGGCAGGCAAGGAACGCTTGTTCAATTAACCAAAATAATGGATGCATTGATTGCGGAATCTGCTAAAATGAAGTATTCTAATATGGCAAGTATTATTTTAGAATTGGTGCTTGTTAAATTGGCATCAGATCAAATGGAGGAAAAAAAGCCCAAGGAAATCAGAGAAAAAGAACAAAGGATCATTACACCAAAACAAGATGCAGTCAAAGAACAGCAGCCAATCGATACGCCAGTATTAAAGAAAGTGGCTATTGATGCTTCAGAGAAGCAGCCCCAACAAGAAAACATCAAGCTGAAAGAAAGCTTAGAAGAAACTAAGCCGGTGGGAAGTGATAGCAACGAAAAAAGCATGGCATCATCAACACCGCCAAGCGAAGCTATTGATTCAAATGTTTTAAAAGATCGCCTTGTTTTCTTAGCACAAAAATATCGCCCTATTTTAAAATCAATATTAGAAGAAATATCGATTATTCAGAATACGAATACAGATTTTACGATAGTGCATTATACTTCAGCACAGGGGCATCTTCTTAAAATGTCCAAAAATCAAGAGTTTTTAAAAATGGCATTAGAACGCGCTACTCATAAAAAATGTTCTGTAAGCATCCAAAAAAAAGAAAAAGACTTTGAAAAAATGAATGATCTTGAAAAAACACAACTTATTTTGAACGATTTAGATGTGAAAATTGAAGAAAAATAAAGATTTATTAATAAATGAGTAGAAATAGAAAATAAATTTTGAAAAATTGAAAAAAAATGATATAATAGAACATAAATACAAAGAATTTAATCGAATACAGGAGGAATTATGGCTAAAGGTAGAAGAATGCCCGCTGGCATGCCAAAAGGTGGCACAAACAAAAACATGATGAAACAAATTCAAAAAATGCAAAATGATATGATGAAAGCACAAACTGAATTAGAAGAAAAAGAATTTGAAGCTAAAGCAGGTGGTGGTGCGGTTTCAGTCATCGTTTCTGGCAAAAAACTTTTAAAAAGTGTTAAAATCGATCCAGAAGTAATTGATGAAGATGATATTGAAATGTTAGAAGATTTAATTATTGCAGCAACAAATGAAGCCCTTACAAAAGTTGATGAAGAAACCAGTTCTTCAATGGGGAAATTTACAGGCGGAATGAACATTCCAGGACTTATGTAATTCATGGGACTTTACCCAAAAGCTGTAGAGCGGCTCATTGCAGAATTGGCGAAGCTTCCAGGTATTGGGAATAAAACAGCCCAACGACTAGCGTTTCACATTATTAATGCCCCTCAGAGTGATGTTACAGGATTGTCTGAAGCATTAATAGAAACCAAGAAGAAAATTCGCTATTGTAAGCAATGTTTTAGCGTAACAGATCAAGATGTTTGTCAAATTTGTGAAGATCCAACAAGAGACCAATCGATTATCTGTGTTGTTGAGGGAACAAATGACATTTATGCTATTGAAAAAATGGGTGAATATAAAGGGCTTTACCATGTTTTACATGGTGCTATTTCCCCACTAGAAGGTATTGGACCAAAAGACATAAAAGCACGTGAACTTGTGCTTCGACTGGGTAACAACAGAGTTAAAGAAGTCATTATGGCAACAAATCCTAGTCCAGAAGGAGAAGCGACTGCAATGTACTTGGGGAATTTAATTAAACCCATGGGTATTAAAGTCACACGCCTAGCAAAAGGGATTCCGATTGGAACAGATGTTGAATATATTGATGAAGTAACTTTAATTAAGGCTTTTGAAGGCCGTAACAACATATAACTTAGGAGGAACGACATGGAAAAAATAGGTATTATTGCTTCTCCAGGAATTGCAATTGCAAAAGCATTTGTTTATGAAAAAGTAGAAGCTATTGTAACACAAAAACAAATCAATGATATTGATGCAGAGGTAGAAAAACTAAAAAATGCTGTTGAAAAAAGCAAAAAAGAATTAGAAGCAATTTATGAAAAAGCTAAAATTGATTTAGGTGAAGAAGACGCTTCAATTTTTCAAGCACATGCATTGATTTTAAGTGATCCAGAATTTGTGGATGCTATGATTAGCGAAATACGCACTTCAGTTGTTAATGCAGAATTTGCCGTTAAGAGCATCACAGATAATTTTTGTACAATGTTTGCAGCAATGGATGATCCATATTTTGCAGCACGCGCTGCAGATATTCACGATGTAGGAACACGTGTACTCAATAACGTGATGGGCATTGAAAATCTAGACATTTCATCTTTTGACGAAAATACAATTATCATTGCTAAAGATTTAGCCCCATCAGATACTGCACAAATGGATAAGAAGCGTGTTGTAGGGTTTGCAACAAATATTGGGAGTCGAACATCCCATACAGCAATTATGGCACGTAGTCTTGAAATTCCGGCAGTTTTAGGATTAGGGAACATTCTTGAAACAACAAAAACCGGAGAAATGGTGATTGTCGATGGGATTGAAGGAAAGGTTATTGTAGAACCAACCGAAGATGAATTAAAAGCTTATACAGAAAAACAAGCGAAATATTTAGACTATGTAGCAGAATTAAGCCAATTAAAAGATTTACCAGCAGAAACTACTGATGGCCACAGGATTGAAATTTGTGGCAATATTGGATCTCCTAATGATTTAGACGGCGTTCATAAAAACGGTGGTGAAGGTGTTGGCTTATACCGTACTGAATTTTTATATATGGACAGCGATTCAATGCCAGATGAAGAAAAACAATTTGAAGCTTATAAAAAAGTTATTGAATCATTTGGAGAAAGAGCTGTTATTATCCGAACACTTGATATCGGTGGCGATAAAAAGTTACCGTATTTACCATTAGAAGAAGAAATGAATCCGTTTTTAGGATTTAGAGCAATCCGTCTTTGTTTCCGTGAAAAGGAAATGTTTAAAACGCAATTGAGAGCGATTCTAAGAGCTTCTGTTTTTGGAAAAGCACGGATCATGTTTCCGATGATTTCTTCTGTTTCTGAAGTACGTCAAGCAAAAGCCATTGTTCACGAATGTATGACTCAATTAGATGCTGAAGGCATTGCTTATGACCAAAACATTGAAATTGGTGTGATGATTGAAATTCCATCAGCAGCAGTTACTTCAGATATTATTGTGAAAGAAGTGGATTTCTTTAGTATTGGAACGAATGACTTATGTCAATACACTTTGGCAGTTGATCGTATGAATCAAGAAGTATCTTATCTTTATAATCCGCTAAATCCAGCTATTTTACGATTGGTCAAAATGGTTATTGATGCTTCACATACACAGCCTAATAAATTTACTGGCATGTGTGGTGAAATGGCAGGAGATCCTGTAGCAACGTTAATTCTTTTAGGACTTGGATTAGATGAATTCTCAATGAGTGCTTCTTCTATTCCACAAGTTAAAAAAATGATCCGATCAGTAAGCTTTGAACAAGCACAAGCCATTGCAAATGAAGCATTACAATTAGAAACAGGAGAAGCTGTAGCTGAAATGGTTAAGGCAAAAATTTCAGATTTAGGAATTAAAATCGTTTAACGTAAGGAGATGATGAATAATGGTAAGTCAGGAAGTGATTGTGACAAATCCAACCGGATTACATGGTAGACCAGCATCAATTTTAGTAACAACTGCAGCTAGATTTAAATCAGATATTGATATTATTAAAGAGGGTTCGCATTTTAATGCGAAAAGTATTATGAGTGTTATGGGTTCAGCAGTGGCTCAGGGATATACTATTGGCATTCAAGCTGATGGCGTAGATGAAGAACAAGCCGTAGAAACGTTGGTAACATTAATCAAAAACGAATTTAAATAAGGAGGAACAAAATGTGCAAGAATAAGGGATCGTTTATTGGGGGGCTATTTTGTGGAACAGTGATTGGTGGAGCGCTTGCTTTACTTTTAGCACCACAGAGTGGGGAAGATACCCGAGGAAAAATCAAAACAAACGTTGAAGATGTTGTAGATGATTTTGGTGGCCAAGTATCTGATTTAGGTGAAACCTTCAAAGAACAGTTTGAAGAATTTACAAACAATATTACAGAACACATCAATCAATACCGCACATCGGTTGAAAACAAAATCCAAGAAATTCAAGATGAAGTGGATCAAGATATTGCCGATTTAAGTGAAGAACTTGAATCAATTCATGATGAAGTGGATGATAAAAAAGATGCGTTTGAAGATTTAGAAGATGCACAAGATGTGATTAAAAATGCTGAAAAAGAAGAAGTTGTTGAAGAAGCAACTGCAAATGCGCCTGATATTGATGAATCGACTGACGCTGAGCGGGAGTAGAGAATGATTAGTTTTAATATTTCATTTTGGGAGTTGGCACTGATTATTGTTGCAATTGCCTTTGTTTTTGGAACGGTTCATTTAATCCATGTGTTTAAAAATTTAGCAGAATTATTAAAAAATACCTCAAAAATAACAGAGGATAATCGGACAGCAATCAAGAATACAATGGATAATGTCCAAAATCTCTCTAAAGAAGCAACCACTGCAACGGCACACGTCAATCATATTGCAGATGAGGTAGATACAGCAGTCAAAACGGTTAAAACAGATATTCTTGAACCAGCAACTAAAATTATGGCACGTTTATCGAGTTTTAAACGGGTTATGAAAAAACGCTCTAAAGCAAAGTCATAAGACTTAAAAAAAGCTGCCATTAGGCAGCTTTTTTAATAGCTAAACAGAAAAGAAATCCCCAAAAACAAGGCGTTTAGGTAAAGGTTAACATTTTCTTAAAATGATGTAATGATTTACAAATATACTGGATTTTTTGCTTAACTTGGGGTACAATAAATACGTAATTTAAAAGTAAGGAGTAATAAAATGAAATCGTATTTGACAAGAAATATTCGTAATGTAGTGTTATTAGGACATGGTGGCAGTGGAAAGTCAACAATTGTTGAAGCGTTAGCTTTCAATGGTGGTGTCATCGATCGAATGGGACGTATTGATGAAGGCAGTACTTTATCAGATTTTGATCAAGAAGAAAAACGAAGAATGATGTCACTTTCATCTTCTATTATTCCGATTGAATATGGTGGACATAAACTCAATATTATTGATGTCCCTGGTTACTTTGACTTTATTGGCGATGCTTATGCTGCATTACGAGTTGCAGATGCGATTATTATTGTTGTTGATGCTTCAGCAGGTGTTCAAGTAGGCACGGAAAAGGCGATTGAATTGCTTGCTAGGGTGAATGTTCCGGCGTTCATTGTGGTTAATAAAATGGATCGCGAGAATGCTGTTTTTGCCGATGTGATGCAGGAACTAAAAGGAATACTCGGTAATAAAGTTATTCCCTTCGAATTGCCAATGGGTGAAGGGGAAAATATGCATGGGGTCGTTAATGTTGTTGATATGCGCGGAAGAGAACGAAAAGATAACCGTTGTTTTGATTCGGATATTCCAGAGGATATGAAGGAAGAATTAACCCCTTATCGCGAAATGATTATTGAATCTGTTGCTCAAACAAGTGAAATATTAATGGAAAAATATTTTGCAGATGAAGCATTAACAACAGAAGAAATTCATCAGGGAATTCGTACGGGTGTTCTTGAAGGCGATTTAATGCCAGTGCTTTGTACATCAGCCATTCAAAATATTGGGGTAGAAACACTCGAAAATATGTTGATTGATTATATGCCAGCTCCAGACGAACAAGGGCCTAATATTGGGATTCAACCAGAATTCAAAACAAAACTTGAAAGATTTTGTGATATGAATGAACCTTTTTCTGCACAAGTTTTTAAAACTGTTGCAGATCCCTATGTTGGGAAATTGTCAGTCTTTAAGGTTATGTCTGGTATATTAGAACATGATACAGAAGTCTATAATATGAATAAAGAAACCAAAGAAAAAACACACCATATCTATGTTCTAAAAGGTGGGAAACAAATTGAAGTTGAAAAGCTGTATGCTGGTGATATTGGCGCCTTTTCAAAACTTGTTGATACCACTACAGGAGATACTTTGTGTGATATAAATAATCCAATTCTATATCCTCAAATTGAGCTACCTCAACCGGTTATTTCTGTTGCAATTGAAGCAAAATCAAAGAATGATATCGAAAAATTATCTACAGGATTACATCGGTTAGTTGAAGAAGATCCAACCATCAGTTTTACACGCAATAAAGAAACCAAACAAACGGTGCTTTCTGGATTAGGAAAAATGCATCTTGAAATTATATCAGAAAAGCTTAAAAATAAATTTGGGGTTGAAGTTGATTTATTACCAATGAAAGTCCCTTATCGCGAAACAATTAAAAAAGCAGCCAATGCACAAGGACGTCATAAAAAGCAATCAGGGGGTTCTGGTCAATTTGGAGATGTATGGATTAAATTTGAACCAGGCAATTCACCCAATGATTCATTTGAATTTATTGATAAGGTTGTTGGGGGATCCGTTCCACGCAACTTTATTCCAGCGGTTGAAAAAGGGTTGGATGAGTGTATGAAAAACGGTGTTTTGGCGAATTATCCAGTGACTGGTGTGCGTGCGACTTTGTATGATGGTTCTTATCACGCAGTGGATTCAGATGAAATGTCTTTTAAAATGGCAGCGACAGCCGCTTATCGAAAAGGGATGAAAGAAGCTGTACCCACTATTTTAGAACCAATATATGAATTAAAAATTACCATTCCTGAAAAATATATGGGAGATATCATGGGTGATTTAAATAAAAAACGTGGTCGTATTATGGGCATGGAACCTGGTGAAGAGGGCAAACAAGTTTTGCGAGCAGAAGTGCCATTAGCCGAGCTATTTAAATATGCAACAGAACTACGATCAATGACCCAAGCGCGTGGTGAGTTCGAAATGGCGTTTGTTCGCTATGAAGAAGCACCATCAATTATTGCAGAAAAAGTGATTGCAGAAGCACAAAAAGAATAAAAGAAGCACAAAAGAATAAAGTCTATGTAAAAAGGAATGCATTGCATTCCTTTTTTCTTGCTTTTTTTTTGGATTATTGTTATAATAACCAATAGAATTGACGGAAGAAGGAGAAAAAATGGAGCTATTAGAGCAGAGAATTCGTAAAGATGGGCGTGTAGTAGGAACAAATATTTTAAAAGTGGATAATTTTTTAAATCATCAGCTAGATACCTACCTATTTGAAGAAATGGGGAAAGAATTTGCGCGAGTATTTAAAAATAAAAAAGTGGATAAAATTCTAACCATTGAAGCATCGGGAATTGCGATTGCTTCAGTTGTTGCACGTTTCTTTAACTATTGTCCGGTTGTTTTTGCAAAAAAAACAGAATCTCTGAATTTAAGCAGTGAAATATATAGCAGTGAAGTCTACTCATTTACCAAACAAAGAAGTTATAAAATCATGGTATCAAAAAAATTTATTAATGAAAATGAGAATATTCTTATTATAGATGATTTTTTAGCGAATGGGAAAGCGGCACAAGGCTTGATTGATTTGATTCATCAAGCTGGTGCAACATTAGCCGGTATTGGCATTGCCGTAGAAAAAGGCTTTCAAGATGGTGGAAAAATGTTAAGAGATGAAGGTATTCAAGTAGAATCATTAGCCATTGTTGAAAAAATGAGCGAAAAAGAAAATACCATTGTTTTTCGATCAAGGAGTATGAATGAATGAACGAAGCCCAATAGGGTTGATTGATTCAGGGATTGGTGGATTTACAGTTTTAAAAGAACTACAACAGCAATTACCACATGAAAATATCGTTTATCTTGGGGATTCTAAGCGAATGCCTTATGGAGAATGCAATAATCAAGAGATCATTCAATATGCAGAATCCGATATTCGATTTTTAGAAAAAAAAGGGGCTAAAGCGATTCTATTAGCCTGTAATACCGTTTCTTCTTTAATTGAGCAGATCGAAACAAAGGTTCCACTTTTTAGTATTGTTGAAGCAGGGTGTATGGCGACAGCAGAGACGTGCGCAGAAGGCGAAGTTGGATTGATTGCGACAACGGCAACGGTTAACAATGGGGCTTATGAGCGGATTTTAAAAAAATATTCAAAAACCGTGCGCTATATACCGAAAGGGACTAAAACCTTAGCAGCTGTCATTAATAATCACCCAGATGAATTGGTACTTCTTGAACAAAATATTCGAGAAGCGATTGAACCCATTCTTCAAATAAGTGATATTAAAGAACTCTTATTAGGCTGTACACATTTTCCAATTGTGCGAAAAACGATTGAAAAGATGTATCCAAACTTAAAAATCATTAATCCTGCAGAACAACAAATTCGGATTATTCAAGCATATTTAGAAAAAGAACATTTAATAAATGACGATTTTTATGATGGCATTACAGATATTTATACAACAGGCAGTCCACAAGACTACCGCATTTTTGAAGATAAAATTGGGCAACTGCAAATTTACTGTAATCATTTAAATCAAACTGTATTAGATATTGATTAGGAGAGAAAATGATGGAAAACGAAGAAAAAAAAGTAGTTTATTCGGCAATTCAACCTTCAGGGGCATTTACACTTGGTAATTATTTTGGTGCAATGAAAAATTGGACACAGATGCAAGAAGACTATCATTGTCTTTTCTGTATTGCTGATTTACATGCCATTACGGTGCCTCAAGTCCCTGCAGATTTAAGACGTCGAACCTATGAATCCATGGCAATGTTGATGGCGATTGGCATTGATCCTGAAAAATCAATTTTATATGTTCAATCACAAGTACCAGAACATACAGGATTAACATGGATCTTAAATTGTTTTACCTATATGGGTGAACTAAGCCGTATGACACAATATAAAGATAAGTCGCGCAAACAAGGTCATAATATTCGTGTTAGTTTATTTGATTATCCAGTTTTAATGGCAGCCGATATTTTACTTTATCAGACAAACTTAGTGCCAGTTGGGAGTGATCAAAAACAACATGTTGAATTAGCAAGAGATATTGCTAATCGCTTTAATACAACCTTTAGTGATACCTTTGTACTACCAGAACCTTATTTTGGTGAAACAGGAAAACGCATTATGAGTTTACAAGAACCACAAAAGAAAATGTCAAAATCGGATTCAAATCCAAATGGATTTGTGGCCCTTTTAGATGATCCGGATGTAATGATTCGTAAATTTAAACGTGCAGTAACCGATTCGGAAATGCGTGTTGCTTATGATCCTAAAAACAAACCAGGGGTTTCTAATTTAATGGAGATTTATAACTGCACAACAGGGCGTTCTTTAGCCGATATTGAAAAAGAATTTGAAGGAAAAGGCTATGGGAATTTTAAAATGCGCGTAGGAGAATCTGTTGTTGAAACGATCAAACCGATCCAAACAGAATATCAAAAATTAATGCAAGATAAAAAGTATCTTGAGAGTATTATGCAAGAAAATGCAGAAAAAGCATCACGTATAGCGCAACGGACTTTACGGAAAGCGCGTCGTAAAACAGGTTTTGTTAATTAAATAAATCAAAAAAATTACAGCAAGATTGTTGGAAGACGATCTTGCTGTAAAAATGGTCGATTGATTTGAAATGGATTGGAGAAAAAATGGGTATTCGAATTGTCAATGGTCGACAAACAGCCAGTAAAAGTGAAAAAATTTATGCAGAAATTTCTGAATGTATACATCGCGGCGAAGACCGCCTTTTTTTAATTGTACCAGAACAATTTACCCTTAATGCAGAACGCAATCTTATCGAAAAGGCAGGCGTTGAAGGGCTCATGAATGTTGATGTCTTAAGTCTAAAGCGCTTGGCTTTCCGTGTTTATAGTGAAGTGGGTGGATTAACTCGAAAAAAGATTGACCGCCATGGACGACAAATGCTATTACAAAAAAGCATTAATGACCAAAAAAATCAATTGACGGTCTATAAAAAATCAGCAACAAAAAGAGGGTTTTTAGAACATATTAGTCAGATGATTAGTGATTTTAAACAAGAAGATGTTAAACCAGAAATGTTGGAAGATATTCAAAAAGAAGTTGCAGATAAAACATTGTTGAGTGCAAAACTCAATGATATTCAATTAATCTATCAACATTTTCAAACATTACTTGGTGAAGATCGAATGGACGATGATGACGAAGCTGTTTTTCTGTGCCAGCAGATTCCAAAATCCTCCTTTTTAAAAGGGGCCAAAATATGGATTTATGGATTTTATACCTTTTCGAAACATGATTTTAAAATTTTAGAATGTTTAGCACACTATGTGGATACCCTAACAGTTACACTCACAGAAGATCCAGATGAAGCAGCAACGGATGTCATGACATTTAAGATACCAAAAGATACACGAGAAACCCTGTATCAAATTGCGGGTGAATTTGATTTAACCTACGAAACAGTGACCTTAGAAAAAACAATTAATAATCAAGAAATAGATTTTTTAGAACAAAACCTTTTTTCATATAAGCCAAAGCGTTATCCGGAAATTCCGCAGAAATGCCATTTTTTCCAAGCAAAAACACCATGGGAAGAAGTTGAATACAGTGCTTCAAAGCTCGTTGCACTATTAAGAGATGGCGATTTTGAGCCGAGGGATTTTGTTGTTCTGGCACCCACCGCTTATACCAGTATGATTAAAAAGATTTTCACAGTTTATCATATTCCATTTTTTTTAGATGAAGTAACGCAGATTACAGATAATATTTTAATTGAGGCTCTGTTAACACTATTAGATGCCATCCAAAGTCGATTTTATACCTACGACTTGTTAGCCTATTGTAAATATGGATTTACAGGGTTATCTCAAGAAGATGTTGAAACCTTAGAAAATTATGCCTTACGTTTTGGGATCAAGGGAACCCGTTGGGAAAAACCTTTTACAAAAGCAGATGATGATGATTGCCTGGAAGCCTTAGAAGCATTACGAAATCAACTGATGCAGCCGATTTTAGAGTTAAGTATAGTCTTGAAAGCAAAAACAAATGTCGAAGAAAAATCCCGAGCATTAATCACCTATTTTGAAACCATTGGTGTCGAAAATAAAATGGATGAGATCATTCAAAGATTAAATGATAAAGACCTATTCGAAGAAGCAGGGGCCTATAATCAGGTTTGGAATGTTTTAATGGAAGTCTTAGATCAAATGGTCGTTACGATGGAACCTGTTGCTATTTCTTTAAAAGAGTATATCCAAATTTTAAACTCCGGTCTTTCAACCTATGATATCGGGGTAATCCCTAAAACGCAAAATGTGGTTAATGTGACAGATTTGATTCGAAGTCGTAATTCTAAAATGAAGGTGTTGATGACGTTTGGATTAAATGAAGGGGTTTTCCCATCAGAAGGTAAAAGCATTGGATTATTGTCTGAAAAAGAACGTGAAATTTTAAGAGAAAAAACAGCGCTTAATCTTGTCAATAACGAAGATTACCATTATTTACAAGAAAATTATGCCCTTTATTGTTTATTTAGTAGTCCTACGGACCATGTTTATTTTTCGATGGCCAATACAGATGCAGAGGGCAATTCTCTGCTCCCATCGCCTTTGGTTGAAAATTTATTGACGATTTTCCCGAAAATGCCAATTGAAATAGGGGAAAGCAAGGAGATTATTTCTTCTGCGAAAGCAAGTTTAAATGGTTTAATTGATTATTTGAAAGCACCAGAGGATGATTTGAATTGGCAAATTGCGACACAATGGTATAAAACAAATCCACAATATAAACCATTATATGAAGCGTGTTTGAAAGCAGTTAAGTACCAGGGGATTAATGATACATTAAGCAGTGAGCAAGCTCAAAAATTATATTATCAAGAACCGTTTATAATGAGTACGAGTATTTCTAGACTTGAAAAATATGGACAATGTCCTTTCTCTCATTTTGTACGATATGGACTACGACCAAAAGAACGGCGTGATTACAAAGTAGATCCTGTTGATATTGGTAATGTAATGCATGAATTGTTAGATCACCTGTTTAAAGAAATTCAACAATCTGGTCGACAATTAGCAACGTTCACAGATGCAGAACTTCAAATGATGATTACTAAAATTTTACACCATATTTTACCAGATGTTCGAGAAGGGGTGTTTGATTATGAAGGGGCAACCCGTTATTTAATTCGCAAGATTCGGCGAATGGGCTTTAAAACGGCAAAGATGGCTGCTAAACATTTGGAAAATGGCGATTTTAAATTTAAAGAAAGCGAAAAGCAATTTGTTGACCAACTTACTTTTAAAGAAGGAAAAGTACAAATCCAAGGAAAAATTGATCGGATTGACTTATATACGGTTAATAATAAAGAGTATGTTAAAATTATTGACTATAAAACGAGCAATCATCGTTTAGATTTGTCAGAAATTTATTATGGGATTTCTTTGCAACTTTTAGTATATTTAGAAGAAACGCTTTATTTATACAAAGACGCAATTCCTGGAGGCGCTTTTTATTTTCATGTTGATGATCCGATGCTGAAGGTTGATCATATGGATAAACAAACGATTACCGATACTTTAAATCAACATTTTACAATGAAAGGGGTCTATTTAGATAATGATGCTGTTAAAGAAGCCATTCAAAAAGACAAAGAATTTAAAATCATTAGTTCACGAGACAATAAATGGAGCCTTGATGAATTTGATACGGTTTTAGATTTTGTCAAGCAACGTATTCGTGGGATGCTAGAAGAAATTATTCATGGTAAAATCAGCGTTGAGCCCTACCAATTAAAAGGTAAAACCGGCTGTGACTATTGTCCCTATCAAGATATTTGTCAATTTGACAAGCGTTTGCCAGGTAAAAATTACGTTTATCTAAAACAAATTAAGCGAAAAGACGAATTTATGGAAACGATCAAAGACAAAGGAGGAGATCATGAACTGGACGAATGAACAAAGTGAAGCCATTGAGAGTCGCTCCAAAAATTTATTAGTTTCGGCAGCTGCAGGGTCCGGTAAAACAGCTTTACTGATTGAACGCATTCGTCAAATGGTTGTGAATGAAAATAAAGATGTTGATAAATTATTAGTCCTCACCTTTACGCGTGCAGCAGCGGCTGAAATGAAAATGCGATTACGAAAAGCCCTAACAGAAGAACTTGAAAAGCCAGAAAGTGATAAATTGCGGATTTTAAATCAGTTAACACATTTAAGCCGTGCATCCATTTCGACCTTACATGCTTTTTGTGGCAAAGTGGTTCGAGAATATTTTCAAGAAGCAGGAATTGATCCTGAATTCACAATGGGAAGTGAATCAGAATTAGCCATTATGAAAGATGAAGCCATTAATGCGGTTTTTGATGAAGCCTATGATGCGTTAGGGGAGACAGAAGAAACCCCCTTTAGTCAGCTAGTTGATTTATATACAGGCAATCGAAATGATGATGCTTTAAAAGCGATGGTGCTTAAATGCCAAACTTTTTTAAATAGTATTCCGAATGCCGAAACTTGGAGTCAGCAAAAATTGGCAGACCTTGATATGACAGAAGAAGCCTATAACAAAAGCATTTATCATGCGATTATTCAAGCGGAACAACAGGATCAAATAAATGCAGCTGCCCTATTTGTTGAAATGGCGCTAAAAAATTGTACTGAAGATTTCAAAAAGGCAGCTGACCAACTTGAAGAGGATGCACAAAAAATCGCTCATTTAAGCACTTTTCTAAATCAAGGGAAACCTCTGCGTGCGGTTCATTTCAAGGATATTTTGGCAAAAAGATATTCTGGAAATGCGAAAGCCGACAAAGAAACCAATGAGCTGATCAAGGCGTTTCGTAATAAGGCAAAAGATGCGCTTAAAAGTGCAAATGCCTTGGTTTTTCCAAAAGAAGAGGGGCTTGCACTCCTCCAAAAGATGCAGGAACCGCTAGAAAATTTTTATGCATTAACCCAAAAATTTGACCAAAAATTTAAAGAAAAAAAACGTGAGCGCAATATTTTAGATTTTAATGATTTAGAGCAATTAACCTTAAAAATTCTTCAAAATGAAAGCATTGCACAAGAATTTCAAAATCGCTATGAGGATGTTTTTTTGGATGAATACCAGGATACCAATGAAGTACAAGAAGCAATTGTTCAAAAAATCGTCAGAAAAGATAATTATTTTATGGTTGGCGATGTTAAACAAAGTATTTATGGGTTTAGACAAGCAGATCCAAGTATCTTTTTAAGAAAATATCAACAATTTGAGACGCAAAAGCAAGCTGAAAATCAACTGATCACCTTAAGTCAAAATTTTCGGTCTTCACGCAGTGTAATTGATACGGTCAATTTTGTGTTTGAACCGTTAATGACACGTGATTTTGGTGGGATTGATTATGATGCGCGAGCAAAACTCTATAAGGGATTATCAAACGAAGGTGAGCCTGTAAAAACAGAGATTCACCTCATTGAAAACAAGCTAGAGGAACTGCATGATGATGCATTTAAAGAAATGGCAAAAGAAGAGCGCGAAGCCTATATTGTGGCCAATCGCATTTTAGCCTTAAAAGAAGAAAAGTGCTACCGAACGCGTAGCGGTGTTGACAAAGAAGTG